>Ga0210074_1000710_pt1 | contig 11235 bp, 10 predicted proteins | sample China_Galinas_Co_FD_184860 | JGI IMG/M metagenome (GOLD analysis project Ga0210074, IMG submission 184860) | Wetland microbial communities from San Francisco Bay, California, USA, that impact long-term carbon sequestration -... | ecosystem: Environmental > Aquatic > Marine > Wetlands ... | reverse complement strand
ATACCCAGGTTTTGTGGCTTGACGGCATTGAGCAGGAATATATCGAAGAAGTTGGTGCAATGAACATCTTTTTCGTCATCAATGGTGAGCTGATCACCCCCATGCTAAACGGAAGCATCCTCCCGGGTATTACCAGAGATTCTGTTATGGGTCTTGCCAAAATGTGGGGCATAAAGGTTTCTGAGCGAAAAATCGGCATCAGCGAGGTGATAGATGTTCATGCCTCTGGAAAACTTGACGAAATATTTGGTTCAGGTACTGCAGCCGTCATTTCTCCGGTGGGTGAAATTAAGTACGGAAATACTGTTTTAGCCGTCAGTGACGGCAAAGTCGGCCCTATGGCAAACAGATTCTACAAAGAATTGACAGATATTCAATACGGTAAAACCAAAGATCCTACTGGTTGGATCGAACCAATTTAAACATTAGGACCATCTCCGGATGAGTTGCAGTTAATTGAACCCTCGGAGTGTTTTTATTTTTTGAATCGCTCCATGGATAATGCTTTTTTTCAAACCGTGTAAACTCGTGGTTAAAGGATCGTAAAGAAAAAATTTGGTCGCCTTGATACAATTTAATTTTTTCTGAAAGCGAAGCCCAATCCGCTCATACACATGTTTTGCGTGTGTTCACGGCCAGTGCTTTTCCGTGTAACGATATTGGCGGAGTGGCTTCGTCATTTCAATGACTTAGCAGTGGGGGAGACCGCGGCTCCCGCATGCTTTTCGCGGGAGAACGCGGAGGGGGCAGGAATGCCCTCGCTGCTAAATCATTGAAATGACCAGACACGTAGACACCAGAGTGAACGGAAGAGCACTGCTCGTGAACACGTATATTTTTATTTACAAAAAACCTTGACCCCTCACACAGTTAATTAGGATAAAATATGCTGGTAATCTCCAACTTAGCAGGTGTGATCCCCAAGGGTTCAAGGGGTTCCCTTCTCCAACTAAATTGGATAAAAACCAAACAGAAAAGCTTATGCAGAAAAATTCAGATGCACACAAATATCTCCCATCTTTTATATTAAAGATGGAACATGAGAACCTTCATCCTGTTGTCATCGATACGTTTACCCATTATTATAAAAAAGTAGTTTCAGGCGTTACCGGCCTTATCTCTGACAAAGATATAGGGCCGGTGACCTCAGACCATATCCAAGACGCCGATCATATTCGAAAATATGCTGAAGCCGGCAGGCATGCCGTTTCCAAAGTTGTAATGATAAAACTCAACGGCGGTCTGGGCACCAGTATGGGGCTTACACGGGCCAAGTCTCTTCTGGAAGTGAAAAATGGAAAAACCTTTCTTGATATTATACTGAAGCAAGTTGAAAAGCGTCATGTAAAACTTGCCCTGATGAACAGTTTCAGCACCCATGAGGACACCATTGACGCCATTTCAAAGATTAACCCGGCAGAATCTCCGCTCTTATTCCTTCAGAATAAATTTCCAAAGATTCTTCAGGAAAATTTAGCGCCTGCCGACTGGCCCAAAAATCCTGATCTGGAATGGAACCCTCCCGGACATGGTGATATATACCCGGCGCTTTATACGACCGGGACATTAAAAGCACTATTAGATCAAGGAATCGTTTATGCTTTCATTTCCAATTCAGACAATTTGGGAGCAACGCTGGATGAATCGCTACTGGGGTATTTTGTTGAAAACGAATTTCCCTTTATGATGGAAGTGGCGCCAAGAACCCCTTCAGATGTAAAAGGAGGACATATCGCAAGACATGAAGACGGGCGATTGATTCTGCGTGAATCGGCCCAGTGCCCGGAAAATGAACTGTGCGCATTCAGAGACGTTATGCGTTATGGGTTTTTCAACACCAACAACATGTGGATAAACCTCAAAGTACTTCACAAGTTGATCCAAAAGAGCGGGGTCGTGAAGCTCCCGATGATCCGCAATCCCAAAACCCTTGACCCCAGAGATGAAAACAGCCCAAAGGTATTTCAGATCGAAACCGCCATGGGAGCAGCCATATCTCTTTTTGAAGGTGCGGCAGTCATTAAAGTTCCTGCATCACGTTTTTTGCCGGTTAAAAAATGCAATGACCTTTTAGCGATCCGGTCCGACCGCTTTGTCTTTACCGCAGAAAACAATCTGATTGTAAATCCAAACTCTGGAAGGAAAACCATCCATATCGATCTAGATCCGAAATACTTCGGTAAAATAGATCTTTTTGACGAAAGATTTTCCAGAGGCGCACCGTCACTTACGAACTGCGAATCATTGACCGTCAAAGGAGATGTGAGGTTTGAAAGCAATGTGGCCATCAGGGGTAAAATTGTTATCACAAACAAAGGAAAAACACAGGCTGTAATCAAGGAAGGGGCCGTCTTAGAGAAAGATCTAATCTTTAGTTGAGGGGCTAACTCTTGCTAAAAAGAGAATAATATTCCATCACCTGTTTCACAAAATTTTCCGTTTCTTGGAAAGGTGGAATCCGCTGGTACTTCTCAACAACCCCGGGACCCGCATTATAGGCAGCAAGTGCCAGCGGTAGCTTTCCGTTAAAACGATTGATTAATTGTTTAAGGTATCGCGTACCTCCCATTATATTTTCCCTTGGATCAAAAGGATTTTTTATTTTAAGGGTTTTGATATTCTCAGGCATAAGTTGCATCAATCCCCTTGCTCCGGCACTTGAAACCGCCCTCGGATTAAAATCCGACTCTGTTTTGATCAGCGCTTTCAGCAATGAAAAAGAAATTCCGTGTGTTTGAGATGCTTCCGAGATTACATGATCAAACAGATCTTCATTGTATGATTCTAAAGGTTTTTTGGGGGTTTCTTTGATATAGACCTTATAGCTGGATGATTGGGACGATGTGGGCACATTTGTAAAATGAAGCACCCCGTCTCTGTCGGCATAAACATAGATATCGGCATACAAAGGCGAAGCCACTGCAATCATTATATATAAAATCGTAAAAATTTCGATAAAAAAACAATTTATGTCGAATCGTTTCATCACGGTAAGTATAATTTTACCTTAAAAATTCTTCCGGTCTGCGATGTTGAATTGACATTGATAAAAATTAAGGGCCCGAAACTTGAATACTTACTTAAGCGGTCAGCCGACCTTTTTTGTTTGCAAATATAAACATTGTTGAGTATCTTTGATTTTTGAAACCCTTGATTTAAGCTCATCCAAACCTATAACAGGTTGTTCTAATAGACGTTATCATATGAAAAAAGAATCAAAATATACTATTTATCGTAACCGGCCCGTCGCGGTCATCGTTGCTGTTTTTCTTTTGTTTAGTATTGTATCATGCAAAAATAATACCAATGAGAAAAAAGAAGCGCAGACCAAAAATTCTATTATTACCAGTCTCGACAATGTGGAGCAGTTCAACAAGATCCTCGAGACATCTTACGAACACCTGTTGATTTTAGAATTCTATGCGGATTGGTGCCCTCCATGTAAAGAACTTGCCCCTATTCTTGAAGAAATTGCCCAAGAAAAAAGTGAAACCGTATCAATCTACAAGATTGACGTTGATCGATTCCGCGAACTTATGAATTCGTTCCGCGTAACCGGCATCCCCCATGTATCTTTTATTAAAGACAAAGAAAATGTTTTTTCCCTGACAGGCTTATATCCAAAAACCATGTACTTAAAGGCCATCGAACAGTACACCAAAACCGACAAATCCTGATTTAACAGTTTATCGGGGATTTATTTGTAAATGTTCGCGGCGTGTGCTTCTCCGTGTAACGATACGGTTGAAGTGGCTTCGTCATTTCAATAAGTTAGCAGTGGGGGAGACCGCGGCTCCCGCATGCTTTTCGCGGGAGAACGCGGAGGGGGCAGGAATGCCACCGCTGCTAAGTTATTGAAATGACCAGACACGTAGACACCGGAGTGAAGCGGAGGAGGACACGCCGTGAATACATAGAAACATTTTACATTTTCTGTATGATTTTTTTTACAAAATTACCATCTGCCGCTGCACCGAAATGCTTCATAATTATACCCATGGCCTGCATTTTGTTTTTAAACTGAGAAAAATCTATATTCTGTTGAATCCATGCCGTAATTTCCTCCTCAGTAGCCATTTTCGGCAAATATTTCTCGATGACTTTAATAAACGCTGAATCCGCTGCCTCACCTTTTTGTTCCAACACTTCTTTTTCTGTTTTCATTAACTTTTTTAAGATCTTTACAATTTCATCATCTGAAAGCTCTTTTTTATCGAGTCTCCCGAACTCACCAAGGATAACACGGAGTGCGTCTTTTTTCTTTTCATCTTTCGCCTTTATTGCCGCGGACAAATCCTTTTTCATCTGATTTTTAAGATTCATTTCTCACCTTTTTATTTTTTAAATAAATTTTGCCGGTATCACTAAAAATCAAAAAAGAAACAGTCAAATTATTATCGTTCATTGATATATGGTGTCAATAAAGTATTGATTAACGGATAAAAGTCTTTTACGATCTCTTCAATTTTAACATTCACAATATAACACGATCTGAAAATATTTTAAAAAGCCTGTGACTGTAGACAAAAAATTCAATCAAAAAATCTCGACGGTGCTGCTCATTTTGTTTTTTTTCGTAATTGCATGTTCCGATGTCAAGGAGCAGACCCAAGCGCCAGTTTCCGAAAAACCGCCCGTCTTAAAAAAGCAGCGCCTTGAATACGGTATCAACTATGAAGATCTGCTCCTTATAAAAGACACCGTTCAACCCCATCAGAATCTTTCGGACATCTTATCAAAGTTTAACGTTCCCAACGATGTTATCCATGCCGTTGCGTTGTCATCCAGAGCCATATTTGATGTGCGAAAGATCCAGGCCGGCAATCGATTTTGTATTATCAGCACCATGGACTCGAATAAAAAGGTCCGTTATTTAGTGTACGAAATAAATCCTGTGGATTACGTGGTCTTCAAACTCGAAGATCCGGTAACGACTTCTTTAGAGAAAAAACCGGTATGTATTGAAACAAAAACCGTTTCAGAATCAATTGAATCATCGTTATGGGAAACCCTGACGGAAAAAGAGATCAATACTGAACTTGCCGTCAAACTTTCTGAAATTTACGCATGGACCATTGATTTTCATCATCTTCAAAAGGGAGATAGCTTTCAGGCGATTTTTGAAAAGAAATTCATTAAGGGAAAACCCATCGGGCTCGGAAGGGTAAAAGCCGCCAGGATTTATCACAAGGACAGGTTTTATTATGCTTTTTATTTTGACCAGGATGATCATGGGAGTTATTTTGACGAACACGGAAACAGTTTACAAAAAACATTTCTCAAGTCACCCATAAAATTTTCAAGGATTACTTCAGGCTATTCTAAAAGAAGGTTCCATCCGATTTTAAAAAAATATAAATCTCACTTTGGTATTGATTACGCTGCCAAAACCGGCACGCCTATCATGAGTACCGGTGATGGCATTGTGATAAGGATCGGTTACGATTCAAGTAACGGCAGATATGTCAAAATAAAACATAACAGGATCTATACGACCCAATACCTTCATATGTCAAGAATCGCCCGTGGAATCAAACCGCGAGTAAAGGTTAAACAAGGAGACATCATCGGTTATGTGGGATCCACCGGATTGGCCACCGGGCCTCACGTTTGCTATAGATTCTGGAAAAACGGTAGGCAGATTAACCCTTTCAAAGAAGACATTCCATCAGTCGGGCCGGTCAACAAAGACGACCGCCAAAACTTTAATCAGAAAATGGCGGGGCTAAAGCAGCAACTTGATGCGCTGAGTATCTCACGGGTGGTGGCGAATTCCCGATAATGCATATTTGAGTTTTTCGCAGACTAGAAGATCTGTTGAAAATGCCATTTCTTGCGGTAATTCATCCAATGGAAAATACTTTGCTTCACTGGCATCGGATCCGGCCTTTAGTCTGCCGCCGGAACATGTTCCCATAAACCATATCCCCACAGTCTGATGTTCCAAATCGTGAAAATTCGAATGAACGTCAAAAACAGGCCCGATCTCCACATCCAGCCCTGTTTCTTCTTTATACTCACGCCGAGCCGCCATCCGAACATCTTCATCGTATTCAACATGTCCGCAGGGAATGCACCACATTCCTTCGTAGGAACCGTTTCGTTTCACCAAAAGCAGTTCGTTATTTTTTAATATAATAACCGCTACGCCGACCGTTGGATTTTTATAATGCACCCATTGACATCCATGGCAATACATTCTTTTCCGACGACGTTTTTTTGTGGGTTGCAACCGGTCTCCACAAAAGGGACAAAATTGAAATTCCATGATGTTACCCTAAATTCTCACTCGCATTTAACAATGACTTCTTCTTCATCTTTTCTTTGTACGTTTTTAATATGTATTGTTTAGGGAAGGTTTTTTTTGACAAGTAATTCAGCGAGCTGTTCAAGAACATATCGCATAATTCTTTAAACACCGTTTCTTTTTCGGTTTTATCCACAAAAATTTTTTCTCTTTTCTTCTCATACAGCACGCTGTCACCAAGCATATCTTTCATTTCATCGATATTTTCCATGGACTTCCGGATGTTTTCTTTCAATGCTTCTGTCACCGGAACATCCATTCGGACGATCAGAGAAACCAGCCAGCGATCGCCCACCAGCTCTCTTGATGCATCATATACATTCAATTGTAATCCGTTTTCTAAGTCCAAAGTTTTTATGAGTTTTTCTTTCATAATCAATTCCTCTTTATCCTGTTCATAGAGATTGTATTTTTTACACCGTTTCTGTCTAAAAATACAATGCTTTTTCGAGAGCTGTTTTTATATTTGCCACATCACCCTATTTATTGTTATAATGAATTAGTTGTAAAAATAAGTGGTTTAATTGTAATGGAGTTGTATTAGTTAAATGAGAGGTCGGAGAGTTTCGTTTGTAAAAACTTATTCATCAGCCTCCGTCTCGGAAAGCCTACGCCTCGGAGAGCGGAATGGATAATCTTTTTTAAAAAAGCGTGTACTGTTTGAGTGGTTTAGGGATCGTTAGAAATAACAGACGCATACCGAAATATTTCTTGAAAAGAAGTTGTTTGTTTCAAGACAAACCCATTGTTATAATATTGGAATCTGTTATTTCTTTATGATCCTTTAACCACAAGTTTACACGGTTTGAAAAAAAGCATTATCCATGGAGCGATTCAAAAAATAAAAACACCCCGAGCCATGAGTTCTTTCATCAAAAATTTAATCATACCTGAAGCGGTAATGTTTTTAAAATCCGCATCCATCTGTGCCAAAAAAAAGAAACGCTCATGCTATTATACCATGTTGTGAACGACTCTTCGTATTTTCGGGAAATGGAGAAGACAGGAAAAATCTCATGAAATATTTACCCATTGACAGCAGCCTGTTTGTTCAAAACCGGCAAAGATTTACCGCCGAGCTCAAATCCAATGCCATTGCCGTCCTGAATTCCAATGATGTGATGCCGACAAGTGCTGACGGTGTCCGATCTTTTATTCAAAACACAGATCTTTTTTACTTAAGCGGAATTGATGAGGAAGAGAGTATTCTTGTAATCTTCCCGGATGCCAGAGAAGAAAAGCACAGAGAAATTCTGTTCATTAAAAAAACCAATGAAGAAATTGCCATTTGGGAAGGACCGAAATATTCGAAAGAAGAAGCGTCGAAGATATCCGGAATCAAAACGATTTACTGGACTCAGGAATTCGAGAAAATTTTCAGAAGTTTGGTTTTTGACGCTGACCGGATTTACCTGAATTCTAATGAACACATACGGGCTGATGTCTTCGTTGAAACCAGAAACGCCCGTTTTCTAAAATGGTGTAAAGAAACACATCCTTTGCATAAATACGAAAGATTGGCGCCCATCATGCACCGCATTCGGCCCATCAAATCCAAGATAGAAGTGGAATTGATCAAACAGGCCTGCAACATTACCGAAAAAGCCTTTTTGCGATTGCTTGGCTTTATCCGGCCCGGGGTATGGGAATTCGAGATCGAAGCGGAAATTTACCATGAATTTATAACCCATCGATCGCGGGGGCCTGCATATGCGCCCATCGTTGCCTCAGGGGCCAATGCTTGCATTCTGCATTATGTCAAAAACAACCGACTATGTGGGGATGGCGATCTCGTGCTGATGGATTTTGGCGCTGAATATGCCAACTATGCCTCGGACCTGACGCGGACAATCCCGGTGAATGGCAAATTCACCCCGCGTCAAAAAGAGATCTACAATGCGGTGCTTCGCGTCCAAAAGGCAGCCACTCAAATGCTCACACCGGGCAATACCTTTGAAACCTACAATAAAGACATTGGCGTCATTGTTGAAAAAGAGTTGATTGAACTGGGTTTGTTGGATGCCAAGGCAGTTGAAGACCAGAACCCGGAAGATCCTCTTTATAAACAATATTTCATGCACGGCGCATCTCATCACCTGGGTCTGGACGTACACGACGTTGGGAGTAAATACCGAAAATTCGAAGAGGACATGGTGTTTACCTGCGAACCGGGAATCTACATAAAAGCAGAAGGAATCGGCATCCGACTGGAAAACGACATCCTGCTCACCAAAGACGGTCCGGTTGATCTTATGAAAGACATTCCCATCGAAGCCGAAGAGATTGAAGATTTGATGGCCTCGTAAAATGTCAACATTCGACGGCAAAGTAAAAAGCTTCAAATTCAAGGCGCGCAAATTCCGAGGAATGAGGCGTACTTATCGTACGCCGCAGTGACGAGGAATGCAGCGCAACGCAGAAGTTGGACTTTTTACGAAGCCGTCGAGGCTTTGATCAACAATATACCGGTCGCTTATACAATAGGAAGCAGCAGTTCCTGTAAAGTGAATTAGTTCCGGCAAAGAAATTCTTTGATTAAACCCGCCAAGATGTGGACCTGTCATAATTGCTATATCTTCCAGACCTTTTGATAGGCCATTTATGTTGCCTTCGGTTAATCCGCGTTCTAACAAAAATTCACTGAATTCATCATCGCTCATTTCCTGTTGGTCGGTTACCCTGAAGACTTCCTCCATGTATTGGTCGACTCCGAATTCATCAATGGAACGCAAGACAAAATTATCAAAATCAACCGGCAGACGATCATGTATTTTTCTTCCTGTGAATCCTTCATAATAGGAGTTAGACGAAGCCTCTATCAACTTTTGCATTGAATCAGGACAAAAAAGATCCCTAACATCTATAGGATATCCCTTTTTATCGAAGCCTGTCCGTTCAGGATGTTGATTTCGGAAATAGCTTGCACATATAAGAATAATACTCATAAAATGATTTCCGATAAGCCTGTAATACCTGCGAGAAGATCCTGAAACAACCTCAAGGTGCTCAAAATCTCTGACACCCGATTTCCCCAAATTAGGATAACGGCATGACATTAGCCATCTATCCAGCCGTCCTCCTCTCGGCCATTCATAATATCCTTCATCGCGCCGCCTGTGTCGTTGTACGCGATTGTGAAAAAGAGGTACCGGAGCGGTGTGAACAATACCCATGGAGGCAAGTCTTCCCAGAAGCCAAGCGTTCCGACTCATAACCTCCATAAAACTGTTCCAATCAACGCTCTCTTCATCACGAAGAGGATTCGGATAAACGAAATAGTCGGGATGCACCATAAACCCTATGGCGGAATCCATATGTATCATCATTTTCTTTTTCAGATTATTCGGAGAATCTGTAAGTCTGAATAGATGCGCCTCCCCAAACCTAAGTGGCGTCGGTATATCAAATTTCATCGGAAATTCGTGTTTTATTGTTTGCAAATACGCCATCCATAATGCTTCACGATTCAACCCTGTACTCTCGGAATCCGATCTTGCTAATTTTATGACAAACAAAAGATCTCTCGCTATGGAGAACACAATACTCCGGCCGATACATTTCATATCGCAGTTTTCATTTAAACCTGTTTTACGGCATAAATCATCCCAGCGGATCGAAGTAACCTCATTTATATTCTGTTCGTTTAAAAACGGCCCTTTTATTTTCAGAGGAAGCGAGCCCAATGCCTCGGCCGCCGCCCGATGTGAAGGTCCGACGGAATCAGCAACAATATGTTTAAGACGTTTTATAGATTCTGCCGCCAGTCCCGGATCTTCGCAGGCGGACGCAAGAAACGAGAGGGTTTTGGCCGCTTTTCTGTATAAAAAATAGGATTGTCTCTGAGAAGAGTGAACTCTTTTTATAACAACATTATGCAAAGCATTGACCGTCTTTGATGATGCTAAAGAAACGTTTTTGCTCAGATCGTTTTCAAGCATGGAAACCGCCATATAGGTTGCGGAAAAATCCATACATGAGTTTAACAAATAATTTTCACTGGTAACCAGATCCTTGTGCATTCCTTTGCTCTTCATTCAGTTTTTTTAAACCCTGTCTCTGCTTGAAACGCTCAGTTTAGGCTGTACCCTAAATGAGCGAAAGTCGAGGGTGCCCCAGATCCAAGGCGCCCGAGGGCGAAGCTGTAGTCGTCTACCGCGAGCCCTCGGCAACGAAGACGCCGTAGGAGTCAGGCCGTAGGCCATGGGGCAGCTTTCCTGAAAGGTAAACAAAATAGGAATTTTCTATCAATTTATATCTCATTTATAGAAGCGTTAAGAAAATACATTTGAATTTACTAAAATGAATAATAAATCAAACGCATAAAACATTTTTCCTGTTTTGTTTACGATCAATTAGTGTTGTACATATATTCAACTATTATTTGCTTTACAAGATCTGAGTTTTTTCTTAGATTTAACCTAATTGAGCGAACTATGGTCGAAAGAACCAATAACCTGGAGAGGCTTTGATATGAAAAGTAAAACACTACGTATGTTAACTATCTCTCAACTTGCTATTTTTCTGCTCTTTTTGTGTTTAACATTGGGAAATGAAATTATAGACATCCCTCATTACGTTTTTAATGATGCACCCACGTTATACTCCCAAAGACTTGGTGAAATTATGATTGAATTATCAATCTTTATAATAGTAATGGTAATTCAAACAGTGTTGTTCAAGAACCTATATAAGCGGATTAGACTTTTAGAAGGATTCATACCAATTTGTGCCAATTGTAAAAAAATCAAGAGTACAGGGGATCAATGGGAGCAAATTGAAAAATACATAACACAGCACTCTCTTGCCCAGTTTTCTCATAGCATTTGTCCGGACTGTGTCAGGAAACTATATCCTGATTTATATGATGATAATATGTAAAGGACAAAACGAAAGTTGCCCAACAAATAAATTTTGCGGATGCAAAGGAG
>Ga0210074_1000709_pt1 | contig 11237 bp, 10 predicted proteins | sample China_Galinas_Co_FD_184860 | JGI IMG/M metagenome (GOLD analysis project Ga0210074, IMG submission 184860) | Wetland microbial communities from San Francisco Bay, California, USA, that impact long-term carbon sequestration -... | ecosystem: Environmental > Aquatic > Marine > Wetlands ... | reverse complement strand
CCACCTTCAACATTGTTGGCCTGTTTCGCCCTACCGACTTGGAGGTTGGTGGGTCCAACAATGTTGAAAATGGCACGCTCCGCCGCACGCGGCTCGTTTCAGTGGCTTCTGCCGGGAATTCAAAATTCAAAATTCAAAATCAAGAATTCCTCAGCCCAGTTCGAGCCACTCGAACCACAGGGGGTGTTCGGACTTGTACCAGGTCAAGACTTGTCGGATCAGTTCCTTCTTGTCGTGGGCCAGGACCGATTCGTCGACCAGGTCGAAGTCGATCATCATGTGGTCGTTCGGGAGGTAGGAGATGGCCTCGGAACACAGGGTCTGCAGCTCGTTGCGGATCCGGCCGGAATCGGAGATCTTGACCGCGCGATCGCGGTAGTCCTGACCACCGTAGAAGCGGTCGAGCAGCGGTGAAAACACCATTTTCATTTCTTCGATAGGCTCCATGAGCCGCAGTTCGAGGGTGACGTCCATCATGCCTTTGCGGGTCGCGGCGCGGGTGGTGACCCGGTAGCGGTCCTCCGCGACCTGTTCCACGCCGTCGCACCCGGTATAGGGGTCGGGCAGCATATAGCTTGCCAGGGCGAGAACTCGCCACTCCTTGAGGGGGAAGAAGTCGTCAGCGGTGAGAGTCGCCCGGTCCACCGGCATCAGAGCCTCACGTGCGGACCGGAGGCTGCTTCGATAGTCCTCAACCATTTCGGGGCCGACCTCGACTCCGAGAGTGGCCGAGAGCTGCGCCGCGAAGTCCTCCGCGTCGGGGTCGAGAGCAACCACCAACCGTTCGCGATTGGCGGGCGCTTTGAAGCTCGACGAAAACAGGGTCATCGAGCTGGCGAGGTCGAGGATCGGGTCGAGGCTGGCGGCCTGCATCGCTTCCGCCGATGCGGCATACCCGTCGCAGATGAAGAGGTGAGTCGCGCCGTCCTCGTCCTCCCAGGGGCCGACCCGGAAGACGGGTGCGTAGGTTCCCGACTCCGTGAAGACCGGAATACCGGTGCCCGGCATCTCCCACCCGTCCTCGACGAGGTGGGCGCCGAGCTCATGCCACTCGGCCCACAACGCGCTCAGCCGGTGGTAGCGGCTCTTGCCGCCGAGGGTCCAGACGTGGACCCGATCCGCCGTGATTCCGGGATAGCTTTCGCGGATGGCCGCCATGACCTTGGCGCGCGGGGTCCGGTAGTCGATGAGGACCGAGTGGCTGGCTGCCTCGTCCATCACCCTTTGCGGCAGGATGAGATTGCCCATGTAACCCTCGTAGGGACGGGCCACCTTGAGCGGTTGGTCGAAGAGGTGGAGCACGGTCATCGGCCCGGTCGGACTGCCCTTTGCGAATCTCGACGTGTTCTCCAGGGTGTCGATGGCGGCCCCCCAGATGGTGATCCCGGCGGTCTGCAGATCGGACCAGAACTCGGGCCACTCGTAGGCCGGATCGTTGACCAGGCGGTGGACGCGTCGGTCGAGGAATCGGGCGACCTGGGGCCGTGCATAAACCCGGCCGAAGCCGAGCAGGGGATTGGAGCCCATTTCCGGCGTTTCTCCGGCCTTCGGCATCAGGCCCTCACCGAGGGAGATCATCACGGCGTGATTTTCGGGGAGGCTGCGGGTGAGATACCAGAGGGCCTCGGACAGGGCGTAGGCCGAAACCGCGTCGGCGTCTTTCTTGACCCGGTTGATATCGGCCTTGTCGAGACCGGCGCCTTCGCCCCATCGGCCGAAAAGTCGGGTGCCGAGGGCGGTGACCGCGGCCGCCACCATGAAGGAGCGTTCGAGCGAGCCGCCGACGAATGACAGGTCCCGGCTTTCCGAGGTGTTGACGAACTCGATCTCCACGTCCTCCAACCACAGATGGAAACGACCCAATACTGCGCGGGTGTCGTAAACCCACTGTGCGAGACGGTTGCGCCGGTCCATATTCATCATCAGCACTCCCTTGTTCGACTATGCCACGGCTCTACGGGTGGGTCGAGCTGAGTTCCTCGGCGTGTGCGATGTTGGCTCGCCACCAGTCGAGCAGATCGGCGAGACATCGATCGAGCGGAATCTCCGGCTGCCACCCGGTTGCGGCGGCAAAAAGGGAGGTGTCCGCCACCAGGCGATCGATATCGGCCGGACGCAATCGCTGAGGATCCACCCGGGTTTCGATCTCGGAATCGGAGAGGGCGATGAGCTGATCGAGCACCTCGCGGATGCTGACGCCGCGGCCGCTGCCCACGTTGTAGGCCGCACCCGGTCGCCCTTCCAAGGCCGCCGCCCAGTAGGCGCGCGCGATGTCGCGAACATCGGAGAAATCACGGATCGGATCGAGATTGCCGACCGCGATAACGGGCGGATCGAGCCCGCGCTCGATCCGCGCTATCTGGCGGGCGAAACCGGAAGCGGCGAACTGCGGCGGGCGACCGGGACCGGTATGCGGGAAGAGGCGAAGGCGGATGGTCCGGAGCTTGAAGCCGCGGTGGTACTGGGCCGCGATGAGGTCCTGCGCCGCCTTGCTGGTGGCGTAGGGTGAGATCGGATTGAGCGGGGAGTCCTCGTGGATGGGTTGGTTTTCGGTGGCAACGGCGCCGTAGATCTCCGCCGATGTCGCCACCACCACCGTCGGGTCGAGCTCGAGCGACCGAAGAGCTTCGAGCAGATTGAGGGTTCCGATGGCGTTGACCTGAAAGGAGCGGTCGGGTTGTTGCCACGAACTGGCCACCGAGGTCGCGCCGGCGAGGTGGAGGACCACTTCGGGCCGTCCCTGTTCGAGGCTCCGGGCGAGCGACGAGGGCAGCGTGAGATCGCCCGTCAACGGGTGGACCTCGGCGGGTATCAGGGCCGGATCCTCCTCCCAAACCAGACCCCAGATCTCACTGTCGGGGACCGCCTTTCGCAGGTGGTTCACGAGGTGGCGACCCACAAATCCGGTGACCCCGGTGATCAGGATGTTCATGATTGCTCCAGATAGCGGCGAAGCCCGTCCTGCCAGGGCGGCATCGGCCGGCCGAGTGCCGCCTCGAGACGACCGGTGTCCAGGACCGAATATGGAGGTCTGGGCGCCGGCCTCGGGACCGCGCCGGTGGCCACCGGCGCGACCGTGACCGCGGAGCCGAGGAGACGCGCGATCTCCACCGCAAAACCGTGCCACGTCGTGTCCCCCGCGTTGACCGCGTGCAGGGTGCCGGTCGAGCCGGCGGCGGCAAGGTCGAGAACCGCATCTGAAAGGTCATCGCAGAATGTGGGGCAGCCGCGCTGATCTGCCACCACCTCGAGGCCGGGCGCGCCGGCGTCGATCTGGCCGCGGATGGCCTCGACGAAGTTGCGGCCGCCGCGGCCGTAGAGCCAGGCCGTTCGCACCACCAGGTGGCGGTCTGCGGTCCGGGCGAGTTCTTCGCCGCACAGCTTGGAACGGCCGTAGGCGCTCTTCGGCGCCACGGCGGCGTCCTCCTCGTAGGGTTGATTCGCGTCGCCGGGAAAGACGTAGTCGGTCGAGATCTGGATCAACAGAGCCCCAACCTCGTTGCAGGCCGCCGCGAGGTGGCCGACAGCGGTGCCGTTGACGGCCGTGGCCTGCTCCTCATTGTCCTCGCAGGCGTCAACGGCGGTGAACGCCGCGGTATTGACCACCACCGAGGGACGGGAGTCGTCGATCCAACGTTTGACTGCGCCGGCGTCGCAGATGTCGAGGGTGTCGATATCGCGTCCCTCGCACGAAATCCCGCGGGCGTCACAGGCTGCCATAAGACTTCGCCCCAGTTGGCCGTGCGATCCGGTGACGAGGATCTTCTGAGATGTTCTCCCGACCATGCCGCGGATGGTAGCAGACCTGCAGCAGTCGAAAGCTGGTGAGATATGCAGGTTAGGTGGAATACGATAGGATTTGCGGCGATTGCCTCGTGCAAGGGAGTTTATCCATGACCGAAGTAGTATCACTCGACGGCGAAGGGAAAATCGGCGCGCCAGCTGCGGCGCACGGCGACAACTCGATCCCGAGCGGCGATGACGAACGGATCGTGAGCGCCATGGCGAAGCACATGGCGGCGATCATGTCCGAGCTCAACCTCGATCTCGATGATCCCAATTACAAACGAACTCCCGAACGCGTGGCCAAGATGTACCTGGAGATGTTCCACGGTTTGCGCGAAGGCGCGGAACCTGCGGTGACGACATTTCCCAATGACGAGGGCTACCACCACATGGTGATCGAGAGGGAGATTCCCTTCTACTCCATGTGCGCCCACCACTTTGTACCGTTCTACGGCCACGCCCACATCGCCTACATTCCGGAGTCGGAGGTGGTGGGTCTCTCGAAGCTGCCGCGCATTCTCGAGTTCTATGCCAAACGGCCGCAGATGCAGGAGCGCCTGACCGAACAGGTTGCCGAATTCCTGTGGTCGAGGCTGAAGCCCCAGGGCGTGATGGTCGTTATCGAGGCCCGGCATCTCTGCGTCGAGATGCGGGGAGTCAAGAAGTCCGGCGCTCTGACCACGACCTCGGCCCTGAGGGGTTGTTTTGCGGATCGGCTGGTTCGCGAAGAATTCCTGGCCTTGCTCAGACGCCAGACCAGCTGGTAGAACAAGCTACCTGGAAACCTCGAAAAACAGGTAGAGCCTCCGGGTTGCATCGAGCACGGACCCGGTGATTTTGTGCTTCTGGACCTCTTCTCTGAGCCGGCCCCGACCGGCCTTGATCTTGTCGAGTTCGAGCCGGTCGAGGGAGTTGCCGTGTTCGTCCTCGAACAGGACGATCAGCAGCACGTCGGCGCTGTCCCCGTTATTGAGGACATCGACTTCAACCAGGAGCGGGACCTCTTTGGCAGGGTCGTATTCGCGATCGCTTTTCGGCCGTATGGCAAACCGGACCCAACGCACGCCGTCGACCGCAACCAGGGGCCGGAGATCGGCGCCGATCTCATATTCGAAGTCGTCTTGAAACGGGTTTGCGGCGGCGGTGTAGTCGGCGTCCTGGGCCACCGCAGGAGACGCTGCGAGGCACAACGCCATCAGCGCCGCCGCCACGATCGCGCCACGATGGGATTGATGAAACGCCCTCATTCTGTACACCTGACTACTCCAGCGGATTATACACGGCTTGATCGATTCGTGACGGCACAGCAACGGCCACGGCGCTGAGAGCGCCGTGGCCGGGTTTGTCGTTGTGCATCCGTCGGATGCCGGCGGAAGGTCCGCGCAGCTACTGGTGGATCGTCATCCCCTTCGCCACCCTTCCGGCATCGCCGGAGGTGACGCTGCAGATCGAGAGCTTTTCCTTGACCTGGTCGACCTTGAGGTGCGCGAACTCGGTCATGCTCTCGTCCAGCACCTCACCGGTATCGGGATCGCGGAGAATCTCGACCTCACCGACCGAGAATGTGTCGCCCGTGGCCACGCCCTCACGGCTGCCGCGGTTGATGTAGACCTTGCCGTCCTTCACCATGACGACCGAACCGCTCCACTGGATGTTGGGAAGCTGCGCGATCAGAAAATCCACCGCCACCGCACAGGCGTCCTGCACCGCGAGTCCGACGTTGTCGTTCGCGTGGCCGCCGAAGGCCGCGCCCCAACCGCCCGCGTTGTAGCCGACACCGAGGCCCTTCCGTTTGTAGGTCCCGACGACGCTCTTCGAGGCCAATACCTGGCCGGTCGTGGAGTCAACTATGTAGATGGTGGCGTTGACCTCGCCCTTGCCTCCCTTACCGCCGATTTTGAAGCCCTTGATGCGGACGCCTCCATCGGCGCCGCCGGTGTCGCCCTGTACGTGGGTGATGGCACCCTTCACCAACAGCTGAGCCGGTGTCATCTGTCCGGTCGCGGGCGCCTTGGCGCCGCCCGCGGTGCGACCGGAGGCTGCGAAGTCCTGTTCGTCGAGAGCCGCTCCGCGCATGTCGGTCTCACCGAGGACGATGAATCTCCCGGTCTGATTGAGCATGTCGGTGAAGACGGTGCCCCAGGCATCGCCGATGTCCCACTGGCCATGCCACCCGGCCTTGTTTTCAAACTTGGTGACGGTGACGGAGTATCTGAGACCTCCGGTGGCGTCCTCGGCCGCGGCCGGCAAGGCCGCCAGAACCACCCCGATAGTGATGATGAAAACGAGAGACTTCAAAACACCCTTCATGGCACCTCCTCCGCTCTGTTCATTGGTGCCTACAAGTGTACACCGACGCTCGAGAAGGATGAAGAGAGGACGATTCCGGAGGATTTCGAATTTGGAATTTCGGATTTCGAAAATTTCCTTTCCCGTCGTTAAACCGACAGAAGAGGCCTTGGATTTTGGTGATTCCGGGTGAGGGTGGGCGGCAAGTCCGAATTCCGAATTCCGAATTCCGAATTCACCCAGGGTATTTCCCGGTGATGTAGTTCTCCAGATGTTGAATGTGGCCTTCCTGGTTGCGGCTGACCCAGCGCGTGAGGTCGCCGGAGGACACGACCCCGAGCAATCGGCCGTCGTCGATCACCGGCAGGTGCCGGAACCGTCTCTCGGAGATCAGCGCCATCGCGTCCTCGACCCCGGTGCTCGATCGTACCGTCTCCACCTCCGACGTCATGACATCGACAACCCTGGTGGAGGTGGGGTCGCAACCGGAATCGACGACGCGGGTCAGGACGTCCCGTTCGGTGAAGATACCGACGAGTTCGTTCGAGACGCAGACCAGGAGTGCGCCGACGTGCTCCGCGTTCATCTTGCGCACCGCTTCGAGGACGGTGGCATCGGGCGCCACGGAATAGACCGCTGAGCCCTTGCTGGCAAGGACGGTGTCGAGAGTATCCTGCATGATCGCCTCCAGGATCTCGGGGGCCCAGGGCGAGCCCGTTGCATTCAGATCAGCTGACCTCTATTAACAACATTTCGCCCCGGCCCCATTCCCGGATGCCCGGACTGTCACCGCCAGCGCTGGGCCTTGAGCACGCAGAGGGCCGCCATGTTGACGATGTCGTTGACATCGACGCCGCGCTGCAGGACGTGGACCGGCGCATCGATTCCGGTAAGAATGGGCCCGATCGCTTCCACCTTGCCGAGGCGCCACAAAAGCTTGTAGGCGATGTTGGCCGACTCGAGATCGGGGCACACCAGAATGTTGGCATCGCCCTGGATGCGGGACAGCGGGAAGGCCTCGTTCGCGATACTCGGTTCGACCGCGGTGTCGGCCTGCATCTCACCTTCGATCACGAGGTCGGGCCAGCGTTCCTCGGCAATGGCGACCGCGTCGCGGACCTTTTTGGAGCGAGGGTCGACGTTGGACCCGAAGTTCGAATACGACAGCAGGGCGATGCGGCCTTTGGTCTGGAAGTAGATCTCCGCGACCTGGTCGGCGAGAAAGGCGATCTCCGCCAGTCCGTCGGCAGTCGGGTCCTCGTTGACGGTGGTGTCGGCGATAAAGAGCATCCGGTCTTCGAAGAGCAGGAGGTAGACGCCCGCCGCCCGTTTGATGCCTTCCCGGGTCTTGTGGATCTGGAGCGCGGGACGGATGCTCTCGGGGTAGGACATGGTGAGGCCGGCGATGAGCCCGTCGGCGTCGCGCTGCTGGACCATCATGTTGCCGTAATAGACCGGGTCGCGCACCAGCTTCTCTGAGTGCTCCGGGGTGACGCCGTGGCGCCACCGCAGCCGGGTCAAAACCTCGGCGTAGGTTTCCCGTTTCGGGTCGGTGGTCGGGTCGACCACTTCGACCGTGCCTTCGGGCACCTCGTGCTCGGCCAGCATCTTCTTGATCTTGGTCGCCGAACCGAGCAGTACCGGCGTGCAGATGCCCTCTTCGGCGAGGATCTTGGCCGCGCGCACGATCTTTGTTGCCTCACCCTCGGGGAAGACGATCCGCCGGGGGTCGAGCTTCGCCTGGTCGAAGACCCCGTGCATCACTTGGCGGGTCCGCGAGAGGCGGTTCTCCAGTTCGCGGACGTACTCCTCCTTCGAGGCGTAGGGCTTGCGGGCGACACCACTTTCGATCGCGGCTTCGGCCACCGCGGGCGCTTCCCACAGGAGGACGCGATAATCGAATGGTTTGGGAATCAGATACTCGCGGCCGAAGCGGATCGGCTTGCCGCCGTACGCGCGCACCACCGAGTCGGGCACGTCCTCCTTGGCGAGATTGGCGAGCGCGTAGGCTGCAGCGAGTTTCATCTTTTCGTTGATGCCGGAGGCCGCCACGTCGAGGGCGCCGCGGAAGATGAAGGGAAAACCGAGCACGTTGTTGACCTGGTTGGGATAGTCCGACCGGCCGGTGGCCATGATGACATCGGATCGAACCGCGAAGGCGTCTTCGGGGAGGATCTCGGGGTCGGGGTTGGCCATCGCGAAGATGATCGGGTTCTCGGCCATGGTCGCGACCATCTCTTTGGTCACCAGGCCCTTGACCGAAACGCCGGCAAAGACGTCGGCGCCCTGCATGGCATCGGCCAGGGTCCGGGCTTCGGTCTCGACGGCGAAGCGCTCCTTGTAGGGGTTCATCCCCGCGGTTCGGCCCTTGAATATGACGCCTTTGGAATCGACCATCAGGAGGTTTTCCTGCTTGACGCCGAGCGAGATGTAGAAGTTCGCGCAGGCTATGCCGGCCGCGCCGGCTCCGGAAAAGACGACCTTGACCCGGTCGATCTTTTTCTCGGCGATTTCGAGGGCGTTGAGCAGGGTGGCGCCGGAGATGATGGCGGTGCCGTGCTGGTCGTCGTGGAAGACGGGGATGTCGCACGTCTTCTTGAGCGTCTCCTCGATTTCGAAGCACTCCGGTGCGCCGATGTCCTCGAGGTTGATGCCGCCAAGGGTCGGCGACAGCATCTCGCAGAAACGGATGATCTCCTTGGGGTCCTTGCTGTCGACCTCGATGTCGAACACGTCGATGTCGGCAAAGCGTTTGAAGAGCACCCCCTTGCCCTCCATCACCGGCTTGCCCGCCATGGGGCCGATGTTGCCGAGACCGAGAACGGCGGTGCCGTTGGAGACCACCGCCACCAGATTGCCCTTGTTGGTGTATTCGTAGACCAGTTCGGGGTCACGGGCGATCTCGAGGCAGGGCTCGGCGACGCCGGGGGTATAGGCCAGCGACAGATCGCGCTGGGTGAGGCACGGTTTGGTAGCCACGACCTCTGTCTTGCCGTGGCGTTTGCCGGTGTGGTAGGCGAGGGCCTCTTCGCGGGTGATCTTCTTCACGGTTCGTCTCCTTCTCTGTTCGCGTGAAATCTTCAAGAGAAAGATTTCACAAGCGCGCACCATAGACCCTGTCAGGGATGAGGTCAAGCCCCGATCCCGTCGTCAAATCAATGCTGTTTCCAGCCCGCATGATAGCGCATGCACGAGCGCTCTACAGATCAAACAGGGGTCAACGCTCCAGCGCGTACCGCACCAGTTGGTCCATCAGCGACGGGTAGTCGAGCCCCGAGAGGCCCCACAGCCGCGGGTACATCGAAATCGAGGTGAATCCGGGGATCGTGTTGGCCTCGTTGACCCACAGACCGCCGCCCTCGCGCTCGAGAAAGAGATCGACCCGGGCCATCCCGGCGCAACCGAGCAGGCGAAAGACCTCAACGGAGAGGGCTTGCACGCGCGCGCTGGTCTCTTCGTCGAGCGCAGCGGGTGCCAGCAGTTCGCATGTCGAATCGAGGTACTTGTCTTCGTAGTCGTAAAACTCGTTGCCCGGCACCACCTCGCCCGCCACCGAGGCTCGCGGGTGGTCGTTGCCGAGAACCGCGACTTCGATCTCTCGAGCGTCGATGCCTCGTTCCACCAGCACCCGGCGGCCGTGAGCGAGCGCTCCGTCGACCGCCCCCGGCAGTTCGTCGGGCCTCTTGACCTTGCTGATACCAACCGACGAGCCCAACCGCGCCGGTTTGACGAAGACCGGCAGACCGAGATCAAGACACCGGCGTTCGATGTCCGCTCGCTCTTCACCCCACGAACGTCTGTCAATCTCGACCCACTTCGGAGTCGGGATGCCGGCCTGGGCAAGGGTGCGTTTGCAGAAGATCTTGTCCATACACAGTGCCGAAGAGGCCGTGTCGCAGCCAACGAAGGGAATGTTCAGCATCTCGAAAAGACCCTGGATTGTTCCGTCCTCGCCATAGGGCCCGTGGAGGACCGGGAAGGCGACGTCGAAGTCCTCTTCGACGAGCCGCCGATCGAGACGGGACACGCCATCGAACGACACCACGCCGTCGGCACGGTCGGTCGACTCGGACAGGACCCTTCGGGACGTCTCCGCGTCGGCCCACAGACCGTGACGGTCGATGGCCATCGGCACCACCTCGTAGCGCGCTGGATCCAGGGCGCGGTGCACCGACCGTGCTGACACGACGCTGACGTCGTGTTCTCCCGACCGTCCTCCGAACACCAACGCGAGACGGAGTCTTCCGGTTGTGGATTCAGCAGTCATGCACCGACCCCCATGCCTCACTCTACCGCCACATTGTGGCGCAATTCGGGCGGGAGCGGGGGATCAGTCGTGACGTTCGGTCGGTTTTTCGAACAGGGGCAGGAATTCCCCGTAGCCCTGCTCTTCGAGCTCCTCCACGGGCACGAACCGGAGGGCCGCCGAGTTCATGCAGTAGCGCATACCGGTGGGTGCCGGCCCGTCGTTGAAGACGTGGCCGAGGTGGGAGTCGGCGCCGGCCGAGCGGACCTCGGTACGAACGACGAACCAGCTGCGGTCCTTTTTCTCGACGATGTTTTCCTTGACCAGAGGCTGCGTGAAGCTCGGCCACCCGGTCCCGGATTCATACTTGTGGATCGAGGCAAACAAGGGCTCGCCGGAGACCACGTCGACGTAGATGCCGGCGCGGTGGTTGTCCCAGTACTCGTTCTGAAAGGCGCGCTCGGTGCCGTCCTCCTGGGTCACCCGATACTGTTCGGGAGTCAGCTTCTGCCGCAGTTCCTGGTCGCTCATTTTCGTGCCCCCTTGGTTTGGCTGTGATTTCTGCGCTGACGCCGGGGGTGCAGACGCCCCGATCGCGAGACTCAGGCAACCAATCATCACGGCGCGCGACACTGAGTTCTTCATTCCTTTTCACCCCACAATTCCTCAAGACGACGGTCGCGACCACACCCGTTGCGGTAATAGGCGTAGCGGATCGGATTCTTCTTGGCATAGTCCTGGTAGTAGACCTCGGCGGGGTAGAAGGCGGACTCCTCGGTGATCTCGGTGACGATGGGCTGGGGGAAGGGTTTGCTCTTCTCGAGCTGAGCCCGCGACCTTTCGGCCGCCTCGCGCTGCGTGTCGTCGTGATAGAAAATGGCGCTGCGATATTGGTTGCCGATATCGCAGAACTGGC
>Ga0210074_1000708_pt1 | contig 11251 bp, 10 predicted proteins | sample China_Galinas_Co_FD_184860 | JGI IMG/M metagenome (GOLD analysis project Ga0210074, IMG submission 184860) | Wetland microbial communities from San Francisco Bay, California, USA, that impact long-term carbon sequestration -... | ecosystem: Environmental > Aquatic > Marine > Wetlands ... | reverse complement strand
GCTTCAGAACGGTATACTGCATCAACTGTTACCTTGTCATTATCAAATAACCTTCTGCTCACCCTCAGGTTTTCCCGGACCAGTGATAGCGAAGTATCGGCCAGTGCCAGAAAATTCTGAACCTTTTGATAATTATAATAAGCCTTTGTAATCTCCTTGATCAACTCTCTTTTATATCGCTCAACATCGATGCGGGCTATTTCTGCATACTGTTTCCGGATCTGGTAATTCTGGATTATATCGGAATTGAAGATGGGCTGCACGAGCGACACCTTGGTCTCCTGTTCCGTCGGACGGTAAAAGGGGAATGATTGATTTTCGACCCGGGGAAACGATTCCGATCCTGTAAGCATATTGAGTGTGCTGTATACTGGATTCAGAAGGTCACCCACTGGAAACTCGATCAAACGGCCTCCCTGGGCAACAGTATAGCGTGCATTCAGGCTGATGTCGGGCAGGAACAATCCTTTTGCCTCCTTCAGTGCCACCAGGTCACCTGCATAATCCAACTGCTTTTGTTTTAATCCCTTATTGGATTCCAATCCCTCCCTGATATAGGCTTCGAGGTGCGGATTCTGTGCCGGGAGGATGGTACCTACCAGGCTCAGAATTAGCGTAACAAGCGTTTTAGAACTCATGGTCTTATACCATTTAATACCATTTCAAAATAACTTTCAAGAATCTGGTCCTGTGACAGTTCAAGGGCTTCAAAAAGTGCCGGCTTCATGGTGACGAACCTTACTACACTGAGCACGGTCATCCAGAGTGTATGGGCAATGAGCATTACCGGAATATCCGACCTGATCAGGTTCTCCCCGACCCCCTGCTTCACAACCTCGATCACAGTTTCCACGGTCGACTCTTTGTAGATCATCTCCTGGACATCATGGGCAGTCACGTTCAAAACCTGGTGCTCCATCTCCTCCAGTGTCATGATGGCTCTCATACGATCGGGATTTGACCTGGAGAAGGCTATACATGCCCGTCCCATTTTTCCCAGTTTTTCCAGTGCGTTGCCACCCCCTTCAGTTGATTTTAAAGTGACTTCCCGCAGCTGACGGATGGATTTGCGGGCCACCGCCAGATGGAGGTCCTCCTTGCTTTTAAAATAGAGATATAGGGTACCCTTGCTCAGCTCAGCTTCTTCAGCAATATCATCCATGGTGGAGAGGTCGAACCCTTTGCTGAAGAATATCCCTTCAGCTGCCAGGATAATCTCTTCCTTCCGCTGCTGTTTCTCCCGTTCCTTTCTTTCGGCTATTCCCATTATAGCAGTATTTTGACTAAAGTTATATTTAATGACCATTAGTCATTTAATCAACTAAAATAAATATAATAAACTTAATTCGGTGGGTTTTAGTCAGCAAAAATTGAAATGATCACTTCACGAATGTGACGATCTCATCGAGGGATTTACGTTTTTCACTGTGCCTCCCCGGATCTGAGGAATCCAGCGGGTAGCCCAGCGGTATGATCACTGCCGGCTCCAGCTGCTCCGGCAACTGGAGCAACTCCCTGGTCCTTACAACATCAAAATTACAGATCCAGCAGGTCGCCAGTCCCAGCTCGGTAGCCTGAAGTGTCATATGGTCGGTGGTAATGGCTGCATCGATATCACCATGGTCCTTCCCGTCCGATTTACGCCTCCACGCCTGTTGATGATCAATGCAGATCACAATGACACAGGGTGCGGTCCTAAACCACTCCCTGTGATAAGCGCTATGAAACCGCTGCAGGACCTCCTTATCACGGATCACATAGAAGTGCCACGGCTGGTAGTTCACGGCAGATGGCGCCACCCTCCCTGCTTCCAGTACCCGCATCAGTTTTTCCTCCTCTACCCTGCGGGCATCATAGTTCCTGCAGGAGTACCTGCTCCTGGCAATATCTAGAAAATGTGTCATCTGAGTATCTGTTTGATTTCTTAACCTGTCCGGGACTTTAAAGGTAAAAAAAGAGGGTGTCAAAAGGACTCCCTCTTCCTTTTTCTCAGGGAAATTTATTCGTAACGTGCTTATTTACTGCGTAAAAAATGCCAGGTTACTTCCTAAACATCCCTGAGAAAATAATTAAAACTACTTTTGAGAAACCCGCCTCTTCTTTCCCTTTTATGGTGTTAGGGGTATTGGATTGAGCTGCCTTAGTTTGCACGCAGTGCAAAGTTCAGCAGCGAGTACAATACCCCTACACCACTATTTATTCAGTTGTCTGGGTTTCCCACCATTCCTCCAGTGCTCCTCGATCTTCTCAAGCGTAACACCTTTGGTTTCCGGGATAAAGAAGTATCCCCAGACCAGTCCGATCAATGCCACTGCTCCGAAGATCCAGAATACGCCTCCCACACAGGAGTGGCAGACTTCCGATACATCCTTACCGGCCGGAACAACCACATCCTTCGCATGGGCAATACCACTGGCCATTTTATAGAAGGTCCATACAACAAGGGTATTGAAACCCCAGTTAGAAAGAGACCCGATTGAAGCGCCCAGTCCGCGAACTTTGGTCGGGAAAACCTCGGAGATCAATAACCAGCCAAGGGGTCCCAGGCTGATGGCAAAGAAAGCTATGTAAACCAGCATCGAGACCACCAGGAACCATTTCCCTGCACCGGGCACAATAAACCCAAGACCCATACCAACCAGGGCAACAAAAATACCGGATAACCCTATAAAATATAGTTTTCTTCTTCCCAGCCTGTCTATCACAAAAAGTGAGACGATGGTGAAAAGAACATTCACAGCACCAACGATCACAGAGGCGGCAATGGCTGCTTCAGCACCTTCAAACCCTGCTGCCAGGAAGATCTTCGGGCTGTAGTATATAACTGTATTGATTCCCACAAACTGCTGGAAGAACATAATTCCGATAGCGATAATCAATGCGTTCCTCAACCATGGCTTAAAAATGACCCTGAATCCCTCCTGGTCCCTGTCAATGGCTATATCACGTCTCATGGCAGCCATCGAATTATCGATCAGCGATGGATCTTCAACCCTGCGCAATACTGCTTCACCCTCTTCTTCACGGCCTTTACTCATAAGCCATCTGGGAGTCTCAGGTAGAAAAAACATTCCAATAAACAGGATAAGTGCCGGTGCTACACCAACCCATAACATGGGTCTCCAGCACTCCAGGTTGTTGTTATCGGCAAACGCATTGTCACTGAGGTAAGCAACAAGAATACCTACTGTGATGAGCAACTGGAACATGGATACCAGTGTTCCCCTGATCTTGGTTGGCGAGATCTCGGATATATAGAGCGGAACGGCAAATGATGAAACACCGATGGCCAGGCCCAGGTAGAAACGGGAGATCATCAATTGAGTCACCGTAGGTGCAAAACCTGTCCAGACAGCTCCTGTGGCAAATATAAATGCCGATGCAAGGATCACTTTCTTCCTTCCCAGGTAATCGGTGATCCGCCCTGTGACGAGGGCCCCTACTACAGCCCCTATCAGGCCCAGTGCCGTGAGATTCTCAACCTGTGAATCTGATAAAACAAAATAGTCCTGTAAAAATGGGATTGCCCCGGAGATAACCCCGGTATCGAACCCGAATAGTAGTCCACCGGTTGCCGCTATACTGGCAATCACAATGACGACATTCTTGTTGTACTTACTCTGTGAACTCATGGTCGTAGTTTAATGTTTAGAGAATTTGGAAACGTAAATATAATTTTTTTCAATAAAGAATTATCTCAAGGCTCTTTTTTATACTCATTCTATTTATTTGAATTCCTGACCATTGCTCTGATTAAGTGGATTTTGAAATATGCAGAAATTTCTTATATTGCATCTACGGTCGAGTTATGCATTAATTCCCAACCCCATGAAGATGAAATACGAGCTTGAGTATACACTCAATACATCCCCTAATTTTCTATATGCAAGGTTGAGTACTCCTGAAGGCCTGTCAGAATGGTTTGCTGACAATGTGAACCTGAAAAGGGGAAAGTATAACTTTATCTGGGAAGGGACCGAACAGGTGGCCTCGGTAGTGCAGAAAAAGGCCAATAAATTCATACGCTTCCACTGGGAAGATGATGAAGAAAAGGAGCTCTTTTTCGAATTCCGGATCCATACCCACGAACTGACCGGAGATGTGGCACTCCTGATCACAGATTTTGCGGAGGAAGATGAGAAGGATGATGCCATTGATCTGTGGGATACTCAGATTGCCGAATTGAAGCATGCCATTGGGCTCTGATACCTTCTCTATTCCAAAATAAGTTAACTTTGTTTGCGTTGAATTAATAAATCGACCATCTCTGGTAGTTTACTGCCAGTAAAGTCAAACTGTAGATACAACTTGGGAGAGGCGTGAAAAAACTTCATCTGCTGGTTATAAAGTCCTTTATTGGTCCATTCATCCTGACTTTCTTTTTCGTCATTTTTATACTTCTGATGCAGTTTCTCTGGAAGTATATAGATGACCTCATCGGGAAGGGACTGGATTTCGATGTGATCTCAGAGTTCCTGCTTTATACAAGTGCAAGCCTGGTAACCATGGCTATGCCCCTGGCGGTACTTTTGGCCAGCCTGATGACTTTTGGGAACCTGGCAGAAAACCTGGAACTACTGGCCTTTAAATCTTCCGGGATCTCGCTTGTCAGGATCATGGCACCGGTGATGATCATCTCAGTGGTCATCTCCATTGGTGCATTCATGTTTGCCAACTATGTGATGCCCGTTACCAACCTGAAGATGAGGTCACTGCTTTATGATATTCAACAGCAAAGGCCCGAACTCACCATCAAACCAGGTGTTTTTGACAATACCCTGGAGGGCTATTCCATCCGGATCGGATCCAGGGACGGTAAGACAAATCTGCTGAGAGATATCCTGATCTTCGACCATACCCTGAAACAGGGAAATATAAAGGTGACCACTGCCGATTCGGGGTATATGAAGATGTCGGCCGACGAAAAACACCTTTTGCTCACCCTTTACAATGGCCGGACCTGGGAGGAGATGCAGAAGGAGAAGAAGGAGAATAAAAATGTGAAGAGCTATCCGCTGCAAAGGCATCATTTTGAGGAGCAGGAGATGATCATAGAGATGACCGGCTTTGGCCTGAACAGAACCGATGAAAATCTTTTCCGCAACGCCTACTCCATGCTGAACATAGGCCAGCTAAAGCATTTTCAGGATTCTCTTGTCGCTGATCTGGATACCATGCTCATCAATTTCAATACTACGCTGGAAAAAACCCTGGTGGAAAAACCGAAGAAGCTGCTCATCAAAAGAAACAGGATCGTTCCCGATTCGGTATTGGCCAGTATCCCCAGGGAGGATCTCGTCATTCTAAAACTCAATGTGGACACCCTGTATGCCCAGTTAAATAATCTGGAAAAAAGGCGTGCTGTTACCCAGGCCATTAACTATGCCAGGAGCAATAAGAGTATAACAACTTCCAATGCGGGATCCGGCGACTGGAAGCTCTCGAAACTCCGAAGATACCAGATCGAGATCCAGCGGAAATATACCCTCTCCCTGCTATGCATCATCTTCTTCTTCATCGGTGCACCGCTGGGAGCCATCATTCGAAAGGGCGGGCTGGGAATGCCCGTGATTGTTAGTGTATTGCTTTTCCTGATATACTATGTGATCTCGATGATCGGGGAAAAGTTTGTACGTGAAAGCATCCTGCCTCCTTTTGCCGGGATGTGGATATCAACTTTCCTGACGGTTCCCATCAGTGTGTTGCTGACCTACAAAGCGGCCAATGACTCTGTCATTATGAATGTTGAAACCTATTTTCTCTGGACCAAGGAAGTCTGGCAAAAAACACAGAAATTCTTCAAAAGGAGATGAAGATTCTGGTCCTGACCAACAAGCTTCCTTATCCCCCCAGGGATGGAGGATCCATTGCCACACTCAACATGATGATAGGTCTTCAACTTGCAGGAGACGAGGTCACCTGCCTGGCAATCAACACGTTGAAACACAACTATCCGGTAGAGGAGATTCCCTCTGAAATACTTGAAAACATCCGTATCCTAAAAATAGATTGTGATTGTTCCATCAGACCGTTGATGATGGGTTCCAACCTGCTGTTCTCGAAAAAACCTTATATAGCTGAGAGGTTCAACATCCGGGCATTCAGAAATCAGCTTGCCGGTCTGCTGAAAACGGAAACATTTGATATCATCCAGCTTGAAGGCCCCTATCCCGGCCAATATATGGATGTAGTCAGGAGATACAGCAATGCCAGGGTATCACTGCGTGCACACAATGTGGAACATCGCATCTGGGAAAGAAAAGCCATTTTTGAAAGATCCCCATTCAAAAAGTGGTACCTGAATAACCTGGCCAAACGTCTGAAACGGTTTGAGATGGAGATTGCGCAGCAAACTGATTTCCTTGTACCCATCAGCAAGCTGGATGAATCATATTTCAGGGACCATGGTTTTCAGAAACCTTCCCTTACTATCCCGGCCGGATTAACAATGAATTACTACACATGGAGTGAACTCCCCGCAGAACCATCCATTTTTTTTATTGGGGCACTGGACTGGTTACCCAACCAGGAAGGTCTTACCTGGTTTATCCGGAATGTTCTGGAACAGTTGGTCTCCGAGTTGCCCGACCTGAAGTTTCACGTGGCCGGAAGAAATGCTCCGCGCTCATTTGAAAAAAAATTGAAGCATCCCCATATCACCTACCATGGGGAGGTCGCGGATGCGGTCAGTTTCATGCAATCTTACAGGGTGATGGTGGCCCCGCTTCTTACAGGAAGTGGTATCAGGATTAAGATCCTTGAAGGTCTTGCCCTGGGCAGACCGGTCGTGACCACCTCTGCAGGTATCGAGGGAATAGATGCCAGAGCCCTGCAGTATATCCTGGTGGAAGATGATCCGCGAAAATTCAGCGATCAGATTGTCAGACTGATTAAAAATATTCAGGAACCGGCCCGTATGGCAACAGCAGCGCGCCAGTATATCAGCCAGAACTTTGATAACTTTGAGCTTTCAGCCCGGTTAAACCAGTTTTATAAATCAGAGGTGTGATTGCGCTACAATTCATATTCTGGATCAGCTTGTTCATGGTTTTTTACTCCTACATGCTTTTCCCGCTTATTCTCCGCCTGCTTTCGGGAAAAAAAGAGATGGGTCCGGGATCATTCCAGAATGAAACAATGCCTCCGGTCTCGGTACTGATAGCTGCCTATAATGAGCAGAAGCACATAGGAGAGAAGATCGATTCTGTACTGAGGGGTAACTACCCGTCAGATAAACTGGAGGTCCTGGTAGGCTCCGATGCCTCAACTGACAAAACAAACAACATCCTGAAACGGTTAGCGGAATCGAATCCCTCTCTGCATATCACTCTCTTCCATGAGAGAAAAGGAAAACCTGGAATTATTAACGAGCTCGCGCAAAAAGCCGGGGGAGAAATCCTGGTGATAACAGACGCCAATGTGATGCTGGAGGGCAATACCCTGCCGGAACTTGTCCGGCCGTTCCGGGAAAAGCATATCGGGCTGGTGGACTCAATGCTGATAAATACAGGGATCAAAAGCGATGGGATTTCACGCCAGGAAAGATTCTACACCAGCCGGGAGGTCAGCATAAAACATTATGAAAGCAGGTTATGGGGTGCCATGATGGGACCTTTTGGAGGATGCTATGCCGTAAGAAAATCACTTTACAGGAAGGTCCCCGGACATTTCCTGGTTGACGATTTTTTTATCAATATGTCGGTCCTGGAACAGGGCGCATTTTGTATAAGTAACCCCGATTCTAAAGTGTATGAAGATGTTTCCAACAATCCCCGTGAGGAGTTCAGGAGAAAGAAGCGTATCTCAGCGGGTAACTTTCAGAACCTGTGCCGGTTCAGGAATATGCTTTTCAAGGGTCGGAAAGGGATCGGATTCTGCTTTTTCTCACATAAGATCATCCGGTGGATCGTCCCCTTTCTGGTGATGATATCTCTTGCATTATCCATCTTTCTGGGCCTTTATTCGTTCGTCTATCTTCTGTTTGCACTCCTGCAGGGATTGATACTTATTACCCCTCTTATTGATTATATGTTGAGGAAAATTGGAATCCATAGTTTACCTTTGCGTTTTATTTCACATTTTGTTCTGATGAACCTGGCCCTGCTGGCCGGTTTTTTCAGGTATTTAGGAGGGATACAAGACAATGTCTGGCAACCAACAAGAAGAAATCAGGATTAAACTTCATTCAATAGAAGAGGCACTGGAAGAGATCAGCAACGGCAGGATCATAATTGTTGTTGATGATGAAGACAGGGAAAACGAGGGAGATTTTGTCTGCGCCGCAGAACTTGTCACCCCGGAAACAGTGAATTTCATGGCATCCTATGGGAAGGGACTGATTTGCGCCGCGTTGACAGATAACCGGTGTGATGAACTGGATCTGCCACTGATGGTATCCAACAACACCAGCAGTCACACCACCGCCTTCACTGTTTCGGTGGACCTGCTTGGGCACGGTTGCACAACCGGCATCTCAGCACATGACCGGGCCAAAACGCTCAGAGCCCTGGTTGATCCTATTACCAAGCCTGAAGACCTTGGACGACCGGGTCATATTTTTCCGCTTAAGTCCAAGCGGCAGGGTGTGCTGAGGAGGGCCGGGCATACCGAGGCGGCAGTGGACCTGACACGCCTGGCGGGGCTAAAGCCTGGCGGTGTACTGGTTGAGATCATGAATGAAGACGGATCGATGGCACGGTTACCTGAACTCGCAGGGATTGCGGAAGAGCATCACATGAAGATGATCACCATCAAGGACCTGATTGCATACAGGCTCAATTCAGAATCTATAGTGATAAAAGGAACCACGGTAAAACTTCCAACGGAATTTGGCGACTTTAACCTGGTCCCCTTCATTCAAAAGTCCAATGGTCTCGAACACGTGGCACTTATCAAGGGAGAATGGACCGGGGAGGAGAGTGTCCTGGTAAGAGTTCACTCATCATGTGTTACAGGAGATATTTTTCATAGCTACCGGTGTGATTGCGGCCAGCAGCTCCATAAGGCCATGAAAATGGTCCAGGAGAAGGGCAAGGGCGCCATCATATACCTGAACCAGGAAGGGCGTGGAATAGGCCTCTATAATAAAATGAAAGCGTATAAGCTCCAGGAACAGGGAAGAGATACTGTGGAAGCCAATGTTGAACTGGGATTCTCTGATGATGAACGTGATTACGGAGTGGGTGCCGGAATGCTTCACTCACTGGGAATCAGGAAAATAAGACTGATAACCAACAATCCTGTGAAGAGGGCCGGATTGGAGGGATACGGGATCACCATTGTTGAAACCATCCAGCTGGAGATTCCTTCGAACAAGCACAATCAGTTCTATATGGAGACCAAGCGCGACAAGATGGGTCACTTCCTCAACATTGCAAAGTATAAGAACCCGGAAAAAAATGAGTAATCCTTTTCCACGGATTGTCTACATGGGAACTCCCGGTTTTGCCATTCGTCCACTGGAGAGATTGTTGGAATCCGGTTACAATGTAGTGGGCGTGGTTACAGCTCCCGACCGCCGGTCGGGCCGCGGAAAAATGCTTCATCATTCTGCTGTGAAGGATTACCTGCTGAAACTGGACACGCCGGTTCCGCTTCTTCAGCCGGAGAATCTGAAGGAGCCTTCATTTTTAAAAGAACTTACTGATTTGAAACCTGACCTTCAGGTTGTGGTGGCATTCAGGATGTTACCTGAAGCAGTGTGGAGTGTCCCCGAACTGGGCACCTTCAACCTTCATGCGTCCCTGCTTCCGCAATACCGCGGTGCTGCTCCAATCAATCATGTCATTATGAACGGTGAGCGTGAGACCGGTGTTACGACATTTTTCATTGATGAACAGATCGATACCGGCAAGATTATCCTCCAGAAAAAAACTGCCATTGCTGAAGATGAGACTGCCGGGGAACTGCACGACAGGTTAATGGAACTGGGAGCCGGGCTGGTTCTGGAAACTGTTGAAAGGATTGCAGAAGGCCGGCTGGAAACAGTCTCCCAGGATCAATTCACGGATTCGACTATGGTACTTAAGAAAGCGCCAAAGATTTTTAAAGAGGATTGTCGTATGGATTGGGATCTCCCGGGGAAAGTCCTCTATAACATGATCCGCGGGCTCAGTCCATATCCCGGAGCATTTACCATGCTTGAAAGAGTAGACAGAGATCCACTCGTTTGTAAGATATTTAAAGCCACTTTTGAATCCCTTCCACACGCGCTTTCGCCGGGAGACATCCATACCGATGGTAAACAGTCACTGAAAGTGGCTGTGCGCGATGGGATGCTTCATATCCACTCCATTCAACAGGAGGGAAAACGGAAGATGGATATCAAAGATTTCCTGGCAGGCTTCAGCATCACGAACGAGGCAACCCGCTTTTCCTGAGATGTTTCAGGTTGAGTTCAATCCCCTCGATCAACTGGTAATAGAGTTTGAGCGCATTAATAAATTGCAGCTGGTATGAGCGCGAATACCTGCCGGAAACGAAAAACTCGTAATTATAGTCTTCGATCTCTCCCATACTGATCCGGGCTGGATCCAGGCTCTCATAAAATTCAAAGAAACGTTTGACCATAAACAGGTAACTCCTTCTCGATTTCTCCGAGTATCCCTCCTTTTCAAGTTGCCTTACATAGAGGTCCAGGTCGACACGAGTCTCCTTATGATGTTGTCTGAAAAGAGATGAAATGGAGTGCCACCAGTCCGGAGAGTGCTTTCTTGCAGCATTTTCTTCAAAAAAATCAATCCGGGTTTGCCGGCCATCGGGGGGCAGTATCATCCTTGGAGATAGAGGTTCTGCTTCGGCCATGGTTCTGTTTTCATACAAATTTAAGCTACCTGCGGACCAATGTAAAGTTTTGACAGTCAAAATGATTAACATGTTTTGAACATTTTGGTATATTTGAATAACTAAATATTAGATCAATCAGTAATGATGAAAATGAAAATAATCTTGATCGTATCGATCATGGCTAGCATGACCCTCTGGGGTTGCTCGGTGACCTCCTCCACATCGGAACAGGGAGCAGCGGGACTGGACAAAATGGAATCTCTGATAAAGAGCGGCGATTATGAGTTCACTATCCGGTCGGCTTCACCATCAGGAGGCAGGACCATACAGATCACCACCTCTTATTCGTTGAAAGCAGTGGATGGCAAATATCAGGCTTATCTGCCCTATTTCGGAAGGGCCTATTCAGCAGGTTACGGGGAAAATGGAGGCATCGAATTCAACGGTTACCCGGAAAACCTCGAGA
>Ga0210074_1000707_pt1 | contig 11254 bp, 7 predicted proteins | sample China_Galinas_Co_FD_184860 | JGI IMG/M metagenome (GOLD analysis project Ga0210074, IMG submission 184860) | Wetland microbial communities from San Francisco Bay, California, USA, that impact long-term carbon sequestration -... | ecosystem: Environmental > Aquatic > Marine > Wetlands ... | reverse complement strand
GATCGCTTGGACCATAACCTTCATCATTAAATGTCAGCTTAAAGCCGTAAACATTTTCCTCGTTCAAAATATCTTTCCAGTTAGACGATGTGCCGGTTCCGTAAACTATGAGAGAACTGTCTTTCAATCTTCCAATCATATCCATATTTATCATTGTTATTGCATCTTCAGTCGGGAAGGGGAGATTGTTAACTAAATAATCTGATCCAAGTAATCCGAGCTCCTCACCAGAAAAAGCGAAGAATGCAAAACTTCTTTTTAGTTTATCTTTTTGGGAAGCAATTTTTTGAGCAAGTTCTAAAACTCCGCTTGTCCCGGATGCATTATCATCCGCTCCGTTGTGAATTTGCGGCACATCTCCACGATAAAGTGAGCCTTCGCCACCCATTCCAAGATGATCGAAATGTGCACCGATGATAAGCCATTCATTTTTAAGTTGAGGATCATTGCCTTCTAAAGTTCCACCAACATTCCAGCTTGTCGCCTGGACTTCCTCAACTTCAGTTGAAATTTGAACTGTAACATTTTCAATTGTGAAAGATGAAGGATTTTTTGTTTCAACTATTTGATTATAAACTTCTTCCAAGCTCATTGCCTGTACATTCATTATTTCTTCCAGCTTATCCCGTTTCATATTTACAACTGCGAATTCGGCCATCGAGCCTCCGCGATCATAATTGAACTCGACTAAATCATCTGATACAAGGTTTTCGTCATAAGGATTGATGAAGATAATCCCAGCAGCACCTTTATCACGTGCAACCGCTGCTTTCTTTCTTAAAGGTGAATAAGAATCAAATTCTGAGTGAGGAGTAGAAGGCTCGGGTGTATTTCTGAAAACAACTACAACTTTATCTTTTACATCAATTCCGGCGTAGTCATCGTAATTTAAATCACTTGCTGAAATTCCAAATCCAGCGAAGACCAGGTCTGCATTTACGACAGCATTCCCGGAGAACGGAACAGTGATATATTCTTCTGAACGATGAAAGTTTATCTGTTCACCATCTGCTGTAATAGTGAGACTATTTTTCTCTGTTAGTTTTATTGTTTTGATAAAAGGAAAGGCTTGAAAGTAATCTCCTTCGAAAGCCGGTTCTAATCCGTACTCAGCAAATTCATCAGCAATGTATTGGGCTGCTTCCATTATCTCGTCGGTGCCGCTGTCTCTTCCTTTCAAATCATCGGAAGCAAGAAATGTGATATGTTCTTTAATTTCTTCTGAAGTAATATCCGGACTTGAAATATCCTGAGCGAAAATAGAAATGGAAGTCAGGAATATTAAAATGAAAAATAATTCTGATTTTAAATTACGGTGTGACATAATGTTTGTTCCCTCTGATTTCTTGAAAATATAAAATAAAATTTATCTGAACAGAATGAATAGTAATTCAATTACTCTATCCATTCAGCAATAAAAACGTTTGTGTCTCCTTCTTTTGCGTTAAATCTGTTTGAACAAAATACAAGCTGCTTCCCATCACTTGTGAACATAGGGAAGCCATCAAATGTTTCGTTAAAGGTTATTTGCTCAAATCCAGATCCATCAATATTAATCATATACAAATCAAAGTCTCGCCCGGTTGTGCTGTTCACATTAGAAGAAAAAATAATTCTTTCACCATCCGGAAAGAAGAAAGGTGCAAAGCTTGCTTTTCCAAAATTTGTGATCTGTTTTATATCAGAACCATCGGAATTCATTGTATAAATTTCCAACGCTGTTGGACGGAACAGGCCATCATTTGCAAGTTCTTCGTAATCCGCCAACTCCTCCTCCGTAACTGGTCTGCTTGCACGGAAAACAATTTTACTTCCGTCCTGTGAAAAGAATGCACCTCCATCGTAACCCTTTTGAAAAGTTAGTCTTGTCTGATTGGAGCCATCAATGTTCATCACATAAATTTCCGGATCACCATCTCGTGTTGATGTAAAAACAATTTTATCGCCCTTTGGAGAAACGGTTGCCTCAGCATCATAACCTTCTGAAAAAGTCAATTGAGTTACATCAGAACCATCAGCATTTGCTGAGAAAATATCGAACGAATTATATAACTGCCAAACATAACCCTTTGATCTGTCAGGCGGCGGGGGACAATCTTCACCCGCAAGATGAGTTGAAGCATAAATTATTTTTTCATCACCGGGAAGGAAATATGCACAGGTTGTTCTTCCGTTACCTGTAGATACCATTTGCTTGTTGCTTCCATCAATGTTCATTGTAAATATCTGGTCGCACATCATATCATCAACTGTAGACTGGAAGATTAATTTCTGCTCGTCAAATGAGAGATAAGCCTCTGCATTCTCGCCTCCATCGGTTAACATCCTGACATTAGTAAGATGTTTTTCACCTTCGATTTTATACTCATCATTTTGTGCTATGATTGAAAACGAAATTATTACTAATAAAATAATGACTGCTGAAAATGGGGAATTATTTTTCATATTACCTTCAAATTATTCGGGAACGTGAACTAGAAAATATTTTTTTGCTGATTTTCCGATTGATACTGCTTCCTTCATTGTCATGTGCATTTCATCGGGAGTTTCATCATCGTGACCTGCTTCTAGAATTGCGAGATCGGCATTGCGTGCGTGGCTGACCAATGCTTCACAAAATGCTGTATCACCTCCATAACAAATAGTCTTACCATCGAAAACAAAATTATATCCAAGTGCGGGCACCTGGCGGGTTTTACCATTCGACAAAAATTCTTTATGAATTACAGGGAATGGTTTTACCGTGATATTGTTCGAAGAAAAGCCATTTGTTTTTTTGATAGACTTGAGGTTAATCTTATAAGTAATGCTTTTTGAATAAACTTTCTTAAATGCATTATAGATACTTTCTATTTCGACACAGCCATCAGGATAATGAATAGTGAGCGGAGATTTTTTTTGCATCACACGGAGATAAGTTAGTAATGACCAAACCCCTCCAACGTGATCGTGATGACCGTGAGTAATAAATACATCAGTTATCTCCAATAATTTTTTTACGCCTATTTCATTATTAAGATCTCTGAGTATTCCATCACCAGGATCGATAATAAAATGTGAATTTTCTGCTTTAAGTAATATGCCGGTGGCAATATTAGGGATCGAACAAAAAATCTTAATAGAAAAATCTTTTTTCTTCCAATGTAAAGGATACTTAATTTCCGTCATCTGTCTCTGGATTGTTTACATTTTTTGGGATCTTTGCAACGACCGAAAATATTGAAGGAATAACTTTCAAAATTAAAACCGAGTTCTTCACTTATCTGCTCAGGGAGCTGTTTAATTCTGGGGTCTGCAAATTCAATTATTTTTCCACAATCAACACATATCAGGTGATCGTGTACCTGTCGCTTAAAACTGCTTTCGAACCTATTTATGTTATCGCCAAAATTTCTTTTGGATAAAAGTTCACATTGAGCCAGAAGTTCCAATGTCTTATAAACGGTTGCTCTCGAAACTCTCGAATTAGAATTCTTCATTAAAATGTAAAGGTCATCTGCCCCAAAATGACCATCATATTCCAATGCAGCTTCCAGCACTTCGAATCTTTCAGGAGTGATCCTGTTTTTTTCAGCTTTGAGGAAACTTCTAAATATTTCTTCTGCTTGTTTGTTTTTCAATTTGTTTGAATTTTATGATCTTGAAATAGCCTATAAACTAAGCATTTATTTCGTTAGTAAAATAAAGATTTTTACGACGTAAATAAATGTTTCATTGAATTCCTATCGCACGAAGTCCGTTTACAGTAATGAATGTCATCACGTAAGCTAAAGATGTGAAAATAACCACCTGTAAAATTGGAATCTTCCATCCACCTGTTTCCTTTTTTGAAACTGCAACCGTGGATAAACATTGAAGCGCAAAAATAAAAAACACAATTAGTCCGATTGACGTAGCGGTTGTAAAAAGTTTTTCACCGCTTGGCTCAATCCTTGCATCCCTCAAAGACGTCAATAGTGTATTTTGGTCTTCATCATCTTCCGAGGTAACTTTAAAAGTTAGTGCAAGTGCTGAAACAAAAACCTCCCGTGCAGCAAAGGCAGAAATTAATGAAACACCTATTCTCCAATCCATACCGATTGGTGTCATCAACGGTTGAATTAATTTTCCAAGATCCGCAGCAAAAGAACTCTGAAGTCTTTCCGATCGTTCTATGTTTATTTGATGTTCAATGGTTATTCCCTGCGTATCAATTTCAGGATTAATATTTGGAAAGTAAGTTAAGAACCAGAGTATAATCGAAAATCCGAGAATCATTGGACCAGCTTTTAATATGTATTGCTTTGAGCTATTGTAAGCATTACTAATTACTGTACTAAATTTTGGAATTCTGTATGTAGGGAGTTCCAGAATAAATGAAGATGGACTATCAGACTTAAATATTCTTTTCGTGAACTTGTTTAATACCGCCGCTACGACGACAGAGCAAATCATACTGAAAAGATAAATACCTCCGAGAATTAATCCACCAAGCCATGGTTTATCTTTTGGAATCAGATAGGCTATCAGCAAAGCATACACAGGTAACCTTGCACTACAACTCATCAATGGGATGATGAATATTGTAAACAATCTTTCTTTTCGATTAGGGATTGTTCGAGCAGCAATCATTGCCGGAATTGCACATGCATAACCAGATAACATAGGTACAAATGATCTTCCATTTAATCCGATTTTCGATAAAGGCTTGTCAATCAGCATTGCACCCCGTGCTAAATAACCAGAGTCTTCTAAAAGTCCGAGAATCAGAAAGAGTATTAAAATTTGTGGAACAAATACGAGAACAGAACCGCTGCCAGAAATCATTCCATCGGAAATTAAGCTAGTGAACCATCCGGAGTTAAAATTTTGATGCACTAATGAATTAAGACTTGTGAAAAGCTGATCAACAACATCCATCAGAGGTTGAGCGATCCAAAAAATGCTAGTGAAGGTAATTCCCATAATCGTCAGAAAAATCAGAAATCCCCAAATACGATGGAGCAAAATCCTATCGATTTTCAATGTCAATGCATCTGGTAAAAAACTATTGTTGTTTGTTCTATTCTGGAGTAGTGTTAATTCTTTGTTCGCAGAGTTGAGATTAATTTTCTCTTTTGGTTTTAGCGGAATGTAAACTTCATCTACTATCTTCTCAATATCACTAAACGTATCTATTAATTCTTTTTTGTTTTGGACAGCAAGGTTTGGTAAAATATTTTTTTTGTCGGCATCATTTATCTTTTTAAGATTATTGCTGATTGATTCGATTAATTTTTCAATACCTTGTCTTGTCCTTCCGTTAATAACAACAACATCGCAGTTGAATGCCTTGCTCAATTTATTTTCGGAAACTTTCAGTCCTCTTTTTGCAAGAATATCATTCATTGTTACGACGATGAGAACATTAAATCCAGCTTTGACTAATTGTTTTGGAAGAAGCAGATGTCTGGAAAGTTGGCATGAATCGACAGTGCTAATAACCAGATCCGGTGTTCCAAGATCAGGATGTGAATAGAGTGATTCAATAGCAACTTTTTCATCTGTGGATTCCGGAAAAAGACTAACTATTCCAGGGGAATCAATTAATTCAGCATTAAGATTATAGTTGGAAAGTAACCGGCTTGTATAGTACTCAACTGTTGATCCCGGGTAGTTAGCTGTTTTGTAATTTTTTCCACTTAGCGTATTGAATAAGGTAGTTTTACCCGAGTTTGGAGGTCCCACCAGCGTAAGCAATGGAACCTTTAGAACAGCATCAGTGTTCATTTTAACTTTATACAGTCTGCTTCACTTTTTCGTAAAGCAATCAGTGTTCCTCTGATTGAGACCGCTATCGGATCATTAAAAAGAGATCTGTTAACTAATTCAATAATTTGACCAGGTGTGAACCCATGTTCAATTATTCTTTTACTGGAAGGGTGGGAAATGTCAATTTCTGAAATAATTCCACTTTCTTTGAAGTTTAGGTCTGCAGCAGTTCGCATTTTTATTGTGTCCCTACATATTATTAAGATTTAATCTACATAAAAATAGTCACGGAAGACTTTATTGTCAACATTTATTTTTACGTATAAATAGGAAACTATCTTCGATACGACTTGAACTAATGAATAATGCTTAGATAAGTCATTTAACGGCATAAAACTTGAAATTTTTCTACCTACTCATAGCTAATGACTAATAAAAATTGAATAATACTGAAACAAAAACCACCATTTCAAACTCCGACGAATCATTAAGTAAAACACCTCCTGTTTACTATGACCAGGTATTTTACGACTATGACTTTAGGAATGATAACTACAAATTTATAACTCCCAGTGTAAGCAAACTTTTAGGTTACAGCAGTAAGGAATTGAATGAAATAAAATTTGAAAGTCTTGTTACAAGCCAATACGAAGAACACAAAACAAAATATCCTTTAAATGGAAATTCAGATGGAACTCAGATTGAAGAAAAGCTGACAGTGTATCTAGTTACTACAAAAAGAGGTGATCGTAAATGGATTGAAGATAATTCAATAACACTTTACGATTCAGATGGTAATGAAAATAGTAGAATGGGTCTACTCTGCGATGTAAGCAGCAAATTACGCGAAGAAAAATTAAAACGAATAATTTTAGAAATTCTTGAAGCAGCCAATTCGGAAAAAAATCTTAGTGAGCTATTTAAATTCATTCACACTTGTATAGTAAAATTAATGAAAGCAGATAATTTCTATATCGCTTATTATAAACGCGATTCAGATCTGCTAACCTTTCCTTATTTTGTTGATGAAATTGATAATGATTCATCTTCTAAAAAACTTGGTAAAGGCCTAACTGAATATGTTTTGAGAACAGGTAAATCTGCATTAGTTGATCTAAATAAGGATGAAGAACTCCGTCAAAGAGGGGAGATAGAACTAATTGGACCTCAGTCTCCTATCTGGCTTGGAGTGCCATTAAAAATTAAAGAGAAAACTATTGGTGTAATGGTTGTACAGGATTATAAAAATGCAACTACTTACGATCCATTCCATCAACAGATTCTTGATGTCATCTCATACCCAATTTCCAGAGCTATTGAAAGAAAAATAGTTGAAGAAGAACGTAAAGAGATGATCATCAAACTGAAAGAAATGAACACGTCCAAAGACAGATTGTTTTCATTAATTTCTCACGATCTTAGATCGCCTTTTAATTCTCTTCTCGGATTTGCAGAAATTTTGCGAACTGATTTCGAAAATCTTACTCACAGAGATATAAAAGAATATATTAATGTGATCAATGATTCATCGAACACTCTTTTCGAAATGACTAACAATCTTCTGCATTACTCCAAGATTCAGCTTAATAAATACGATTACATACCCAAAAAAATATTACTTAACGAAATTTTAAACGAATCAATAGAATCACTGAAATACAGAATACAGAAAAAAAATATTTCGGTCAGAGTAGATTTAAAACAAAATTATAACATCATCGCTGATGAAGATATGTTGATAACGATTTTCAGGAATATAATCTCAAATTCTCTAAAATATTCTGAATCACAAGGTACAATCAATATATTTGCAGAAGAAGCAATAGATGTCCTTAGCGAAGAATCTAATATTCAGGTAAGTATAAGTGATGAGGGAGTCGGAATACCTGATGAGAATAGAGTGCTTATAGAATCCGGAGTAATGTTTTCGACACAGGGAACTGATAAAGAACCAGGTTCAGGTCTTGGTTTACTGTTAACTAAAAAATATCTTGAGCTTAATAAAAGCAAACTAGAACTAATTAGTTCTGAGGGACAGGGAACCACAGCTGTTTTAACTTTCCCGGGATTAAAAATATAATTTGATATTTCTTGGTTGGCGAAATTAATCCTGTCTGATAATCAAATTTATTTTACGATTACGGTAATTTTTACCCGATTTTTCAATTTTATCAGTAGAAGATATTCAGACAAGTTTAGGACTTTTATGGTAAAATTTCCTTCCTGGCACTTTAGCAAAAATTAATGAAATATATTCGATAATCAATTCCCTGTAAATGCTTTATTTTTTATAAGTTGTGATAAATTTAGGAATTCAGAAATGATTCAAAGTCGTGTGGTCAAAACCTAATATAAAATCAATTATGATTGTAAATCTCGGCGACAAAATTGGCATTGAATATGTTAAATAATCGCGGTTGAGTTCACTTAATTAAAATCATTTTGGAGCTAAAAAATGGAAATTGCAAAGATTGCATTCTTAGAAACTTTCACATCTGAAGAAAACGGTGGAATAATCGGAGCCATCCTGGTAACTGATGCTGAAACAAAACCTCTTGAGTTTAGAGTTACTTCCCCGATTAAACCAACTGGATTTCAAAAAACTTTATATGGTGATGTATTATTGGAACATATTCTGGTTGAACTAATATCTGTTCCGCTGCTTAGTGCTATAAATGAACACGTTGATTTAATAATGGTTAAAGATCCGTTCTTCCTCGGTGCAAATCACAAGCAAGGAATAAGAGTAGTAAGAGTATTTAATGAATCTGATGGAAAGTCACGAGCAAGCAATAAACCAGAAGCAATCGCTTTCCCAACAACAGGCGGGGGAAAAATGATGATTGAGACTTCTAAAAAATTCGAGACAGAATTAGCCCCTATCAAAGATCAGCTTAATAAATTTGCAGAACAACGTAACTTGCTGGAACCATTCGAACGCTTGAAACTTGCATGTGAACAGGTTCAGCAACAGAAGTCAATCGATTAATATTTTATAATGTTAAATGTTCGAAGTAAAGTTGCCTCTAAAATATCCAAGATTAAAGAGGCAGATGATTTTAATTTTGCACACTGGTTAAAAAAGCCTTTACACCAGGAACATCCTGTTGAACAAATTACATCTTACCTTGCTAATGTCGAAGACATCCAGCTTACTTTTGAACCCCCGGATTTTTCAGAGTTCCAATTCGATATTGTTGAGCCCGATGTCACTGATGAATTAAAAAACTGTGAGTTCAAAAAAATAAAAAGCAATGCAATCTTTTTTATGATTGCATTACCACTGGAAAAAGGAATTGTTTGCTCAGATGTAGAATTAAAACATAAAAGTTTTTCATCAAAAGCCTATAAATTCCTTCCTACATATCCTAAAATAAAAGAGCAGAAAGTTAAGTTTGATTTAACCCCACCAAAAGATGTGGATTTTAAAATTGGAGTGACTACTTCTGACAATTACTTGAGCAATGTTGCAACAGAAGTTATCCAAATTGATCTCCTCGATATCCAGGCACTGATTTCGGAAGCAAAGAAAGTGAAAGTACAGAACATCGGGCTTGATAAATTTAAAAAGACAAAAATTGAAAAGATGAGTCTTCCCGTAGTCCCTGCATCAAAGAAGATCTATAAAATTAAAATTCCTTCAATAGGCAATTACAAAATTTCGGAACAAAAAATTCCAATCTCAGTTTTTGAAATTCCAACGGTTGGCGAATCATCATTAACTCAATTGCTCAAGGTAAAGACCTGGTTTGCTAGTTTTAAAATGCCTGCTACCGAGCCTCAGTTGTTTTACCGTTCCCCTCAGGCTAAAGGAACAGGTGGTGCAAAATCCGCAGTTCCGGATATTCCGCAATATCTAAAAGAACAATTGTCAATGATTCTTAGCAACATTAGGAAAGTTGACTGGGAAAAGTATGGCAGGAAATTAACTAAACTTGAAGAGTACGAGGAAGAAAGTACGAAATTCCTGGTTGAAAGCGACTACGCATTATTACAGGATGAATTTGGAATCGATATTCAGAAAGAAACTGTCGCGGCACTTAAACTTTTGTTTACAAACAGAGTAATCAAATCTGCATTGATTATTACTGACCGTACAGTGATCGGTAATCCGAATTTTGCAAAGCATCTTAACATACAGATTGGCTGGAGCGATAAGGTTAAGAAGATTTGTCCAGAGTTAGCATTACAAATTATTCAGGGAAATAATGATGAACGAGCCGATCTTTGGAATAAAACAAAACAAATCGTTATTGCAGATATTGAAACTGCTTTGAGTGACCATCGCTTGAAAATACTTGAAAATAAAAATCTAAATAAATTTGACTGCATAATCCTGGATTCAATTGAAAAGATATTAGCACAGGAAGACTCAAGAGGAGAATTTCTCGCCGCGGTTCAGCCTAAAATGTTATGGTCGACATCATCAATTCTTGATAAAGACTTTAAAAATGAACTGAATAGTCTCCTCGATCCGTCAGTACGAATTGAGAAGTCCCAGATTAGAAGTAAGGAATCATTAGCAGCTTCGCTGCCTAGATTTATGATCAACGAATTTTGGTGTGATGCAGATGAAAACCAGATTGGTGAGTTCAAAACATCAATGACTGAGTGCAAAAAAGATTTGAGGAGAGTACTTGAATCAGGAAACCCATTAAGATTTTATGCAAACATTTTTACGATCTTTCACAAACTCAACCAGATAGGAAATTTTGCTTCGAATAAATCAAATAGTCCCAAAGGCGAGCTCCTTCTTCGTCATTTATCTTCTATAAAGAACAATGGGAAAAAAGTTCTTATACTATCACAATATGAAAAACTGGGCATTAAAAAGATTGCGGAAATTTGCAATAATAATGGAATAAAAAATATACTTGCACCAAATGCACTTTCGGCAGAAGATATGCAGAAAGCGATAATAACATTCCAATCGCAAAACGATATTGTTGCATTCATATCAGATGCAAAAATCAATAGGTTAAAATTCACTGATTTCAATATACCGTACATTATTAGGTTTGATCAATGGTGGAATCCGATTTCCAATTGGGAGCTTGAAGATATTTTTATAAAAGAAGGAGAAAAAGTTCCTTCAGAAAGTATAAACCTTTGTAACTATTATTCCAGCGGAACTCTTGATCAAAGATTAAGAGAATTGTTAATTGAAACTGACCTGCTTAATAAAAATTTATTTGAATTAATGCAACCAAAATATTACGAAGAATTAATTGCTGTTGATGATTGGCTAAGAGTTTTCGGAATGCCTGTAAGCGGTGAAGAGAAACCAGACCAATCACCTGAAAATGTTCAAACTCTTTTGAAGAAAACTCCGTTGGATTCGTTCAGAAAATTATTGACCAGACTATTTACAGTACTTGGATTTTCGAATGTGGATATTCTGGAGTTGCCGAATTCTAATTCTTTCAATCTCATAGGTAAATCACAGAGGAATGGAAGAGAATTTTTCTGCAATGCTCATGTTATTACTGAATCCAAGATTAATAAAAAGACAGTTGAAAATATT
>Ga0210074_1000705_pt1 | contig 11265 bp, 10 predicted proteins | sample China_Galinas_Co_FD_184860 | JGI IMG/M metagenome (GOLD analysis project Ga0210074, IMG submission 184860) | Wetland microbial communities from San Francisco Bay, California, USA, that impact long-term carbon sequestration -... | ecosystem: Environmental > Aquatic > Marine > Wetlands ... | reverse complement strand
TGCGCGCCTCAAGCATCGCCCCGCCTATCTTTAAAGTGACCTTTCCCGGACCGATAAGCGTGATAACCTGGGCATCCAAGCATTGTCCGACCCGCCAGGGGAGGGCGGAGGGGTGATTGGCGAGAGTTAGCGTCGATGAGTTCGGGATAGGCCCTGGGATATCCATAAAAATACTAGGAGGTTCTTTTATGGCGGTGTTTGCAGTATAAACCATTATGTGCAGCATCTGTCTCGGCATTGTTGCTGTTTGTCAATTTGACGCTACCTCGGCGGTTGGATAGATTTAGCAACATGACAACAACTTCAAATATGTGGTACCTGCGTAAAAATGGGGAGATCAAAGGCCCTTATCCCGCCGGTCTGATTAGTCGCTACATATTATTGGGGCGGGTCTATGACAGCGACGAGGTAAGCAGCGATGGTGAGGAATGGACCGTAATCAGTGATATACCGGAACTTATCCCGGATGTCATGAAAGGGGATGCCAGCGATCCCTTGGTCCAGGAGAGGCTGCAGGCGGCACGCCGCTGGGCTGATGAAAGAGGTATAGATAGGCGTGGTGAACGAGAAAAGCACGCCCCATCGCAGCAAAATAGACGAGGAAGCGATCGGCGGGATGAGGAGCAATCGCCCGTAATAGAACACCGCTATAGGCGAGCTGAGCGCGAACAGGAGCTTTTGGCGGATTCCCAGGGGCGTTGGACCATGTTGATGATCACCGGGACAATTGCCGTTGTGGCCGGAATATTTCTACTCTTATATAAACCGCCGCCGCCGCAGCTGGGCGCGGATTGCAGCAGTCCCGCCGCCCCCAAAGTGAATTGGAGCAATTGTGTACTGGATGGTGCGCATCTGGGAGGGCTCGATCTGTCAGGTGCGACGCTCTACAGTGCCAGCATGACGGCTGCGGATTTACGTAAGGTTAATCTTGAGCACGGCAATCTCTCCTATGCCGCGCTGAGTATCGCCAATATGGAAGACGCCGATCTTCGCGAGGCGGTCCTGACCGGGGCTAAATTGCGCCAGGCAAAGCTGAACAACGCCCATCTGGACAATGCCGACCTCTCCTATGCCGACCTCACCGGTGCAGACTTGTCGGGGGTGAAAATGCATAACACCAAATTGGGGAATGCCATTTGGACCGATGGCAGCCGTTGTCTCCCCGGGTCGGTCGATGAGTGTCGAATTGCGCGGCAGTGATCGTTATTGTGTTGTAGTTAATAAGGTTATCACTGTGCTTAATCGCGCCCTATTACCTCGGTGTGGTATCGATGGATGCGTAGCGTGGTGGACCAATAGTCGGGGTGCAGGCCGGCTTTTATCTTGAGTTGGCGCAGAAATGATTGGGGATCGGGCAGTGATTCCCATACGGCCGGCAAGAACGTACCGCGATGGTACTCTTCCTCCAGAATTAAACCGTCTATGCCTACACGAAGTTGGTCGAGGAGATCTTGTTCCGAAACGAAACTGATAGGTTCCGGAGATGACAGTATCGAAATACTGATGTGCAGTCCGCTCAGTTCCCGATGGGATAAGGGCAAAAAGCGAGGATCGTGGAAGGCTGCGGAATACGCGTTCTCATTCACGTCTGCAACTAAGGGACGTACGGCTTGCAGGGTGCCGATACAGCCGCGTAGCGAGCCGGCATATTTAAGCGTCACGAATGAAGCGGCCTGCTCTCGCAAGGAATTTGAATAAGAATCTAACTCGACGGCGGCGGGTGCCCCGTTGCTCAGGCCGTGGCTGATTGCATTATGAGCAACGCTCAATAGTGCCTCATGATCGGTATTAGTGTAGAGAAGGTTCGGTTTCATCTTGCCTGATGCCCTCAGTGAAAAATATACGCCCCATATCCCACAACCTGATCACGGGGTCCGGCCGTATCACCGGAATTTCGCAGATCGATGGTTTCGGCGCGCATGGTGTGATGGCGTGCGGCCGTCAGTAAACCGAGGATGGGATTGCGACCACATGCTTGTTCGTGGTGGATGTCCTGGGGCCGGAATTGAACGATGGCATCCGAAGTGCCGCGATCAAGCCTGCGCGCAGTCTCATAGTCGTGGTAATGACTAAGGTCGGAACTTACGACTATCAGCGTTTCCGGGCCGCCCCATAATAGTTCCAGCACCTCGCTGACTTGTTCCGCGGTGGCTTCACCCACCACCAGGGGAACCAACTTAAAGTCGGCCAACACCATCTGGAGAAAGGGGATGTGCACTTCCAAAGAATGCTCCCACTGGTGGGCTTGATCCAGGGTTTGTACCTGGGGCAGATGTTTAATCGCGGCCAAGGCCTCAATATCCACAGGTACTGACCCTAAAGGCGTAGAGAAGAGCCGCGCACTGCTGGCGGCCAGCCCGTGAAAAAGTAGGCGATGAGAGGGACCCAACAACACCACGCGGGTAATGGTGTTCCTGCCGTTGGCCACGCGGGCATAGGCGCTGGCCGCAATCGGCCCGGAATAGATGTAACCGGCGTGAGGGACGATGAGGGCCTTGGGTGAGGGCATGGCGGTGCGACTAACGGCCAGCAGCCCGCTTATCATCTTTTCCAGTTGATGATTGTCATCGGGATAAAAACTACCGGCTACTGCCGGTGATCGAACCGTAGGCATAAGCGCCACCTCCTGCTACTACTCCATAAACATAGTGGCGGTGGCCGAAGATATCAACCAGGCTGCTTGCCGGCGGTGAATTGAACTATACTGCCAGTAAGGCGGTCGCAGTAGGAGAAGATTTCGAGGCAGCGTTCATGACCGGAAAAACAGCAGCATCTTGCACGACAGTCCCCACCCGTTATTGGCACCGCCTGCCCGACGAGCGCATTCAGTGCGATGTCTGCCCGCGCTATTGTAAATTGCACGAAGGTCAGCAGGGGCTGTGTTTTGTGCGCGCACGCCAAGGCGATCAGATAGTCCTGACTACCTATGGTCGCTCCAGCGGCTTTTGCATCGATCCCATTGAGAAAAAGCCGCTCTATCATTTCCTTCCCGGAACCCCGGTACTGTCCTTCGGTACGGCGGGTTGTAATCTGGCCTGCAAGTTTTGCCAGAATTGGGACATGAGCAAGGCGCGGGAGATGGACATCCTTGCCGACCAGGCCCCGCCGGAAGTCATTGCGCGAGCGGCGAAGGATATGGGTTGTCGGAGTGTCGCCTACACCTACAATGATCCGATCATCTTCCTTGAATACGCCATCGATGTGGCCAAGGCCTGCCGCGCAGTCGGCGTAAAGTCGGTCGCGGTTACCGCCGGCTATATTACCGAGCAGCCCCGCGAAGAATTTTTCAGCTACATGGATGCGGTGAATGTTGATCTCAAGGCCTTCACCGACCGTTTCTATCACAAGATTTGCGGTGGCCACCTGCAGCCGGTGCTGGATACCCTGCTGTATATCAAGCGCCACACCGATGTGTGGTTGGAGATCACCACCTTGCTGATTCCCGGCGAGAATGACAGTGACGCGGAGCTGGAGGAAATGGCGCAATGGGTGGTGGCGAATCTCGGACCTGAGGTCCCTTGGCACTTCAGCGCCTTCCATCCGGATTGGAAAATGCAGGACAAGGCGGCGACGCCTGTGACTGCCCTGATCAGGGCGCGGGATATCGCCGTCAAGCATGGGGTACGTTACGCCTATACCGGCAACGTGCATTATGGCAGCGGCGACAGTACCTACTGTCCCGATTGTCATAAGCTGGTGATTGGCCGTGATTGGTACGTAATGACCGATTGGCAGCTTACGGATAACGGCGAGTGCCGGTTTTGCGGGACGCCCCTTGCCGGGGTGTTTGACGGTGCGCCGGGTGTTTGGGGAGCCAAGCGTATGCCGGTGCGGCTAAAGGACTACGTCATTTCCGCTTCGACTTCAGTCTAAAGTCAATCCGCGGAAGTTTCCCTCCTGAGTCCTTCCCGAGATAACGCGGTGAAGCGCGTAGCCTTTGCAGCTGGTGCTGCTGGACTGCGGCATATAAACGTGAACAGGCCCTAGTCTGCTACCGATGGGGTCAGGGCGCAGCTGGCAGTGCCCGGGCTAATAAATATTCGCTGTCAGCCGTAAGTTATATTCAGTAAGTGACAGATTATTTTATATAATTGGGGTTGAGATGGTTGAAGTTGCGAGAAATATCCGCTCCGAGATCGAAAAACTGACGTCGATTCCCGTGATGCCGGAGTTGGCTCAGAGGATAATGGAACTGGGACCCCATCCCGAGGTGCGTAAACTCGTGGCCATCGTGGAGTTGGACCCCGGACTTGCCGGTCAGATGGTGCGCCAAGCCACGTCGCCTTTTTTTGGCTATCGAGGCAAGGTGAATTCCGTCAGCGATGCCATTACCCGGGTATTGGGTGTGGAGCCGGCGCTGCGGCTTGCCTTTGGTGTCATAGCCGGAAAGGCCATGCGTTGCCCCGCCGATGGCCCGGTGGGACGCAAGGCGGTGTGGTTGCAAGCCGCCTATAGTGCCGCACTGATGCAATCCATAGCCGAAAATCTGCCCCAATCCAACCGCGCCCTGCCGGGGATGAGTTATTTAGGGGGATTGATGCACAACATCGGTTTATTATTGCTGGGCCATCTGTTCCCTTCCGATCTGCATGCCCTCAATAAAGCGGTAATCGAGAATCCGTCGACACCCTTGATCAATTTGGAACAACGCTTGTTTATGACCGACCACACCGAAGTGGGGGCATGGTTGATGCAAAAATGGAATATGCCGGAAGAAGTGATAATCGCGGTGCAGCGGCATCATGACGAAGCTTATCGCGGCGAGAATGCGCTTTATGCCAATCTGGCACTGCTGGCCGATCGCCTGTTACAACGCCTGGGGCAAGGGGGAGCCGACAGTGAAGAATTGCCTGCGGAGCTGCTCGCCGATCTCGGCCTGCAAGAAGCCGATCTGATGGATGCGGTTCAGCGCCTGCTCGAGTCGCGCAGCGATCTCGATAGTCTGGCGGCACATATGGTCTCCGTTTAGGACGAGAACGGCTATTTCACTGCGGCTTCAGTCGTCCTCACGGTGGGTCGTGACACCGAGCAGGTTGCCATCGCTGTCGGTCTCCGTCTGGAACAGGATCGGACGGCAACAAATTTCGCAATCCTCATAATAGGATTGGTTTCCCGCCGAGCCGTCGAGTATGGACACAAATGACTCGCCGCAGTAGGGACATGCCACCAATCTTTCGAACTGCAGCGGTACACCACCTGCCAAGAATGTCTTGAGTGTTTTGGTGCGGGAGCGCTTATCCGTTGGGTAGTCCATGCGGGCCTCCTACGGGTGAATGCCATACTAAAGTGTAGACCCTGATGCACCGCGGCGCACGCCGCGCCGGCGCGGTGATGGCGATGGCGGCGGATTGTCCGGGGTTCGCTGTGAATTTCCTATGTTAATTAGCGGCTTCGCGGGATGAGCGTCTAACGGTTTACCCCTGGTAGTCGGCAGTTACGGTGAGAATTTTGTTGGCCTCGTCGGTGTGCAGGGGATCTTGCGTGAGTAATTGATGCTCCAGCACCTGCAGGGTGGCCTCCGAAGGGTCCCGCCCTCGCGTCTCTCTTTCCTGTAGGCGTTGACGTAATAGGTCGACAGGGGCGTCGCAGTGAAAGATGACAAACGGCACCTGCAAGTCGTCGGCGAGCCGGTGAAACTGGTCGCGCTGCGAGCGCTTTAAAAAGGCCGCGTCGACGATGGCGGCGAAGCCCGCGGAGATGATGCCGCGGGCGAGTGCGGCGAGATGCTGATAGGTTTGATGACTGGCCTCTGGGCTATAAAGATCAGCGGCGACGGCCGAGCCGCTGCGCGCCGTAGATGACAGCCCGAACAGTCGCTTGCGCTCTACATCGGAGCGAATGCGGATTGCACCGCTGCTTTCAAGCAGCGCGTCGCTGATGGTGGTCTTTCCCGATCCGGACAGCCCGTGGGTGATGATGAGCGGGGTGGGTACGGAGCGGGTATAGTGTTCCGCCAAGCGCAGATATTGCCGATAATGGTCGCGGATATCGTGGCGCTGCGCGGTGGGAAGGCCATCCTGTGCCAGGCGCAGACACGCCACCTTGGCGCGTACCAAGGCCCTGTAGACCTGATAGAAACGCAAAACACCCAGACCCTCATAATCGCCGCTGTGCTGCAGGTAATCATTTAAAAAGCGATGCGCCAGTCCGGGGCGACCCCGATCATGGAGATCCATGGTGACAAAGGCCACTTCACTCATCACGTCGATCCAGCGCAGCCGCTCATTGAATTCCAGGCAATCGAAGATCAGGATTCTGTCGTCGATTAACGCCATATTGCCGAGATGCATATCGCCGTGACATTCTCGGATAAATCCGGCCTGCTTGCGCAGCGGCCAAACATCGGCCAGCCGCGCATGGGTTTGGACGCTCCAGGCCTGTAGCCTGTCCAACTGGTTGCGGTCCTGCTCAGTATCCAGATGAGGGCGGATTTGTGCGAAATTTTCGCCGGCCGGTTGCCACACCGCCGCCGCGTCGCCGAAAGGGGAATCCGCACCGGCCACTGCGGCGCGGGCATGGAAACGGGCGACCGCAGCGGCGAGATGCACGATGTGTTCGCTGCGCAGTTCGCCCCGGGACAAAGCCCGGTCCAATTGGGCGCTTTGGGCGAATTCGCGCATCTTGACCGCGTACTCGATGACCGGACCGCTGCCGTCCAGCGCAGGCTGTGAAACGGTCCCGGTAATGGCAATGACGGCGAGATATAGTTCGGGAGCCAGGCGCTGATTGAGCCGCAGTTCCTCTTCGCAATAGTGGCGGCGTTTGGCCAGGGTGGAGAAATCCAGAAAACCGAGATCCACCGGTTTCTTGATTTTATAGGCATACGGACCGGTCAGCAGCACCCAGGAGATATGGGTCTCTATCACCTGAAAATGCTGCACCGGATGTTCATAGAGGGCGGGGTTTTGCAGCTTATCGATCAGTATCGTGACGGATCCTTGTTCCATGGGCGAGCAATGAAGAACACAAAAGCCTTTGATGATTATTGCAGATGGTGCCCGATATCGATAGCCGGGGATACGCTGGTTCGGAAAATTCACCCGGCAGACGGATTGATTCAATGTATAATTCGCATTTCACGGTGTGATCGCGATACCGTGTGTAAGCTTATTTAACTCCTTATGTTTTCCGAATATGCCGATTCGTCGTTCCCCTCGTTTTAACCGGTCGCAACACCGCCTATTATCCGCTGCGGTGTTATGGCCCGTGTTGCTGCTGTTTGGCGTGGGCATTGCCTACACGCTTTATCTCGATCACGTCATCCGCGTGAAATTCGAAGGCAAGCGGTGGGCGCTGCCGGCCTATGTCTATGCGCAGCCCCTGGAACTGTACGTCGGGGCCAGGCTCTCGGCGGGGCAGTTCGAGCGTGAGTTGCGCATGCTGGATTATCAGCCTGTGATTGGAACGGAGCGTTCGGGTAGTTATGAGCGCCACGGCGACGATGTGCGCGTAACCACCCGGCCCTTTCAATTCTGGGACGGCCGCGAAAAATCGATGACGGCAAATGCCCATTTCAGCGGCGATACGATCGCGACTCTTACGGCGGCCGACGGCACGGCGCTGCCCTTGCTGAGGATGGAACCGGTGGTGATGGGCCGTATCTATCCGGCCCATCATGAAGATCGCATCCTGGTGAAGCTGTCCGAGGTACCGCTGTTGTTGCGCCGGGGTCTGTTGGCGGTCGAGGATCGTCATTTTTACTCCCATTGGGGCTTGGATCCCCGCGCCATCGCCCGCGCCCTGTGGGCCGATCTGCGTCATGGCCAGATCGTTCAGGGGGGGAGCACCCTGACGCAACAACTGGTTAAGAATTTCTTTCTCGGCAATGAACGCACATTGTGGCGCAAACTCAACGAAGCGATGATGTCCGTGCTGTTGGAGGTGCATTACCCGAAAGACGACATCCTGGAAACTTATATGAACGAGATCTATCTCGGCCAGGATCGCGAGCGGGCCATTCATGGATTCGGTCTTGCCAGTCAGTTTTATTTCGGTGCGCCCCTGGAGAAATTGGCGCCCCAGCAAATTGCCTTGCTGATCGGGATGGTGAAAGGGCCTTCTTATTATGACCCGCGTCATCATCCGCAGCGCGCCCTGCAACGCCGTAATCTGGTTTTGGACCTAATGGTCCAGGAGCAACTGCTCTCCGCCGAGCAGGCCCGCCAGGCGAAGCTGCAGCCCTTGGGGGTGACGGCACAGGCGCAGAGCATCGCCGTCCATCCCGCGTTTCTGGATCTGGTGCAACGGCAGTTGAGTCGTGATTACCGCGAAGAGGATTTGCGCTCTGAAGGTTTGCGCATTTTCACCACCATGGATCCCCTGGTGCAAACCACGGCGGAAGAGGTCTTCGCCCGCCGCCTGGCGGCGCTGGAACGGCAGCGAGGGATGGAGCAGGGTGCTCTGGAAGGAGCCATGGTCGTGACCAGCGTCAGCGGCGGTGAGGTTGTGGCGGTGGTCGGCGGACGCGAGCCGCGTTACGCCGGTTTCGATCGCGCCCTGGACGCGGAACGCCAGGTGGGTTCGCTCATCAAGCCCGCCGTTTATCTCACGGCACTGAGCCAACCGCAAAAATACACGCTGGCCAGCATGCTGAATGACGAGCCGCTGGCGATTACCAGTGACGGTGGGCGGGTCTGGCAACCGGCCAATTACGATAGAATGACCCACGGTCCGGTGCCGCTGCATTCCGCCTTGGCGCAGTCATATAATCTGGCAACCGTGGGTTTGGGCATGGCACTGGGGGTGCCCAAGGTGTTGGATACTCTGCATGCCTTGGGTGTCGAGCGTGATATCAATCCATATCCCGCCATGCTGCTCGGCTCCATGAGCCTGACGCCTATCGAAGTGGCGCAGATGTACCAGACCATCGCCGGCGGTGGGTTTCGTACGCCGTTGCGCGCCATTCGTGACGTGGTGAGCGCGCAAGGCAAGCCCTTGAAGCGTTATCCCTTGCAAGTGGTACAGGCGGCGGATCCGGTCGCGGTGTATTTGTTGACGACGGCCTTGCAGGAAGTGGTTGCCGACGGCACCGGCCGGAGTTTAAGCCGATATTTGTCGGCGGATTTGCACATCGCCGGCAAGACCGGCACCACCGATGATCTCCGCGACAGCTGGTTCGCCGGATTTAGCGGAGATCGCGTCGGCGTGGTCTGGGTGGGCCGCGACGACAATGAGGCGGCGGGCTTTACCGGCGCCGGCGGTGCCATGCAGGTGTGGGGCGATGTCTTTGCGGCGATCGGGGTGCAGCCTCTGAATATCGATCCGCCGCCGGGTATAGACTGGGAATGGATCGATCCCGAGGACGGCCTACGCTCCTTGGCGGATTGCAGGGGAGCGGTGAAGCTGCCGTTCAGCCGGGGTTCGGCGCCGACGGATCCGGCTCCTTGCGCGCAAGGCCTGGGCGGTGCGGTGCGCCGTTCCCTGGATTGGTTGAAAGGAGGATCGCAGTGAGAGTGCTGACGGGGTGGCGATTAGGGATAGTTATGGCATTGGGACTGGGGTTGATCGCGTGCAGCGTTGCCCCGCCCGTCGGCGAAGTTGCGCCACCGCCGCAGGAGGCGACGCCGCCTCTTGTTTCCGCTGCCCAGGGTAATCCGGCGGTGCTGGCCTTGCTCGACAGTGCGCAGAACCAACAGCAGGCCGGTAATTATGAGCAGGCCGCCGCCGCCTTGGAGCGGGCCTTGCGTCTTGAGCCTCGTAATGCCATGTTATGGCATCGCCTGGCGCAAGTGCGCTTGAGCCAGGGTCAATGGCGAAACGCCATTGATTTTGCCGCCAAATCCAACTCACTCGCGGGAGGCGAACGAAATCTCCAAGCCAGTAATTGGCTGGTGATCGCCCAAGCGAAGGAACGGCAGGGGGACCGGGAGGGGGCTCAGGCGGCGCGTGCCCGGGTGGAGGCCACCGGCGGCACACTGTCGGATGGCGGAGTGGAATAATACATAATTGCCGTAGCCTGTCAGGCTGCGAGGGGGCCGGGGTGGCTTTGTATCAAGTTGATAAATTAATGGGAGAAGCTCGCCGGCTCGCCCGCGAATATCGTTTAGCCATGGGCAAACCGTTGGCCGGTATCAGTGCGGAACTCGCCGTACACGATGCCATGCGTTTGCTGGATCTGGAGGCGGCGCCCAAGGGGACAGGCGGTTTTGATGCCGTGGGTCGCGGCCCGCGCGCGGGCAAACGTATTCAAGTCAAGGGGCGCGCCATATTCGATGAGAGCAAAGGCGGCCAACGTATCGGTCAACTGAAGACCGAACAGGAATGGGATAGTGTGATGCTGGTGTTGTTGGACGAGAATTATGATCCGCTTGAGATCTACGAGGCCGAACGCTCCGATATCCTGGAGGCGGCGGACAAGACCAGCAGTAACCGCAGCAAGCGCGGGGCGGTGTCGGTAGCGAAGTTCAAGATCATTGGTCATTTGGTATGGAGTCGCGATACCAGCGTCGAAGATGATGGCATCTGGGACAATCAGGCCGGTCGTTGAACTGCATAGTGACGATGATTCCACAGCCGCCAGTGCCCTCTGCTAGTATGTTTTCATGCTGAGCGCCGCCGCAGTCTTGGGTAGCGACGGCCCCTTGGCGCGCCACGTGCCGGGCTTCGCCCCGCGTGCGGCGCAACAGGCCATGGCCGAGGCGGTAGAGTCGGTCATGGATGAGCGCAGCACCCTGATTTGCGAAGCGGGGACCGGGACGGGCAAAACCTTCGCCTATCTGGTGCCGGCGCTGTTAAGCGCCAAAAAAGTCATTATCTCCACCGGTACCAAGACCCTCCAGGATCAGTTATTCCATCGCGACCTGCCGGTGGTGCGCAAGGCGCTGGATATGCCGGTGGATGTCGCCCTGCTCAAGGGGCGTGCCAATTATGTGTGCTTGCATCGTCTGGCCTTGACCGAGAGCGAAGGGCGTTTGGCAGCGCGCAGCGAGGCGAGCGATCTGCAACGCATCCTCAGTTGGTCGCGTCGTACCCGCAGTGGTGATATCGCCGAGGTCGACGAGTTGGCCGAGGATGCTGCGCTATGGCCCTTGGTGACTTCCACCACCGACAATTGTCTGGGTCAAGAGTGCGACCGCTTCAGCGATTGTTTCGTGCTCAAGGCGCGCCGCGTCGCGCAAGAGGCGGATGTGGTGGTAATCAATCACCATTTGCTGTTGGCGGACATGGCCCTCAAGGATGAGGGTTTCGGGGAGCTCTTGCCCAGCGCCGATGCCTTCATTATCGACGAGGCGCATCAACTGCCGGAGACCGCTGCGCAATTTTTCG
>Ga0210074_1000704_pt1 | contig 11281 bp, 10 predicted proteins | sample China_Galinas_Co_FD_184860 | JGI IMG/M metagenome (GOLD analysis project Ga0210074, IMG submission 184860) | Wetland microbial communities from San Francisco Bay, California, USA, that impact long-term carbon sequestration -... | ecosystem: Environmental > Aquatic > Marine > Wetlands ... | reverse complement strand
TCTTCCTGGCGAATGTAGTAAAAGTCGATCTCGCTCAGCGGAGCACCCATCCACCACTGCCCGGAAGTCGGACACGCAGCCCCCAGCGCGGTACAGGCATCGCCGTACTCGTTCAGGCCCAGCAGGTAACTGAAGTTGTTAACTTCGCGTTCCTGGTCCATGTAGTAAATACCGGCAGTCCAGTCGAATGCACTGTCCGAGGCGTTGGACACCAGGCGCAATTCCTGGATGAAGGCCTTGTCGTCGAAGCCGGCCGAAACGTGCGCAACGGGTCGCGGGTTGCCCGGATACAGCAGGTCGAACCAGTTGGCAAAACCGCCGCGATCGGTAACCCAGAGACTCGTGTTGTCGCGCCAGCCGTTGCCCTCGTGCTTGTACGAAGAGGTCGAGGACGTCAACGTCGCGAAGCCCAAGTTCCACTGGATGTCCATGCTCAGCAACTGTGCCTCGCGTTCGGAAGGTTCGAGCATCGTCGAACCGTTTTCATCCTGGCCATCGTAGACGTTGCCGTTGTAATCCGCGCCATTCGTGATCGTTCGCCGCGCGCCGACCTCATCCTGCTGCCACTGGTAGTTCACCTGGATATCGAGCGTGTCGGTCGGCAGGAAGCGTACCGAAGCACGCGCGTACTGGATGTCGACGTCGTCTGCGTCTTCGACCGTCGTGTAGCAGGAACCGTTGTAGGCCAGTTCCTCGTTAGTCAGGCCCGGATCGTTGACGCTGACGCACTCGCCCGCGTCATTCATCACGACGGGCTTGCCGTCGGCAAGCTGGTAGACGTTCTTGTAGTCGATGACCCCGTCATTCTGCACCGTGCCGAACGACGCCCGGAATGCGGCCGTCTCTCCCATCGGAATATTGATGACGCCGTCGAAGCCGAAGTTGTTGCCTTCCGAGTACTCGGTCTGGCCCACGAGTGCACCGACGCTCGCGTCGAAGCCACTGGGGTCCGGGCGCTTCATGATGTAACGCACGGTCCCGCCCAGGGCGCTGGAGCCGTACAACGTGCCCTGCGGTCCACGCAGAACTTCAACACGCTCCAGGTCTTTCAGCAGGAAGTTGGCGAAGAGCGGCGTGTTGTCGACGTACGTCGCGACGGTCGGGGCCGAGGACAGCGCGATGTCGCCATTGACGCCGTTATCGACGTTGACGCCGCGGATGATCAGACTATTGACGGTGCCGGCGTTGCGGTACCCGCGATCGATGACCGATACACCGTAAAAGCGATGCATGAGTTCAGCCATGTCATAGATGTTCTCGTCATCGATCTCGTCGCCGCTCATCGCGGAGATGTTGTAGGACACATCGAGAATGTTCTGTTCGCGCCGGTTGGCCGTTACCACGATCTCCTCGAGCGTGTCGGCAGCGCCGCCCGGCGACTGTGCCATCACCAGCGGCGAGGTGCTTGCGAGGACGCCACCAACGGCGACCGCGACAGGATTCCTCAGAAAAGTCTTTGGCGTGTTCATCGATTTCCCCCTGCTCTTTCGAGCGTCCCTGACTGGATGAAAATTAAGCTATTGGTCAATATTTATCTAGGGCCAGATTCTTCAACATGACTGGTCCAGTATTCGAGATGCTTCGGCTGCTGTCCCGCTCACCGGCCCTCGCCCCGTGCCGGCATGCGCAGTTCACCAAGTGCCGCCAGCGCCTCGGAGTCGTACCCCTCGTCGTACTGCGGGAACCTGACCTGGCTGTCGCGGAAGCTCTTCAGCGGCTGCCCGAGGTTCTGCCAGCCGTTCCGTCGAACATCACGCAAATAATCAAGATCGAGCTTTAACGGTATGATTTCCCGACCCTTTCCCGCCTGGTAGATAACCTCTCCACCCGGACCGGCGATGCAGCTTTCGCCCATGCCAATCGGGTCGGCCAGGTTGACGTCAACGAAATAGCACTGGTTCTGGGCGGCGTGTGCCCGGATCATCGCGATTTCCACATCGCGATCGATCGAGCTCGTCAAGGTCGGGTGCAATATGATCTCGGCGCCCTGCCACGCAAGCGTTCGTATCGTTTCCGGGAACCACATGTCGTAACAGATGGAGACGCCGAAGCGGCCGACATCCGGAATATCGAAGACCGTGAACTGATCGCCCGGCGTCACGCCTTTTTCGTAGGGAAACCAGGGGAATTGCTTGCGGTAGCGGGCGATAACCTGGCCATCGGGCGCAATCACCGGCGCCGTGTTATAGACCCGCTCGCCTTCTGCCTCGAACACGGAGCCCGGCAGCAACCAGATACCATGCCGACGGGCAACTTCCTGGAAGCGTGCCTCCCGGGGACCCGGCAGCGGCTCCGCCAGGGCCTGGTCGCTGCAGGCCGCGAGTTCCGGACAGATCACCATGTCCAGCCACGGGTATCGCTGCGCCACGGCGTCGATCTCGTCGACGACGAGATCCGTGTTGTCGCCGCGCGGCACCTCGAGCTGCAAACCGGCAATCGCGAATGGGGTCATTGCGTCTTCCTGCACATGGGATCCGACGGTAGCGTCGAAGCCTGTGCAGCAACAGGTCCAGTTTGGAACCGTCGATTAGTCCAGTTTGCTTTCAGGTGTCGTGGCGTAGTGCTGCCGGGGCCCCGCCCGTCATGCGAATGAAAGCCGAGTCGACGATTTGCTTGTCGGCGTTGAACCACTTGATCTTGTCGTCGTCGATGACGATGAAATACCCGTGTTCCTCGCCGTAGACCCAGCGGTCCCAGCGCCGGTAGAAGACATCGCCCTCGATTCGCCAGGTTCCCTGGTCCTGGTCCTCGTTGGCAAACCCCAGGCGCCCGGTCATCAAACCATCGGGGTGGTAGACGATCGTGCACGGTGCGCCATAGACCTCGCGATACAGTACCGTGGCGCCGGACATCGCGGTCTGCAAGGCCTTGCCCCGGAGCCAGGTTCCGGACGACGTCGACAGGTGCTCCACCTGCCCTTTCACCAGGTCCCGGATCAACCTGACCAGCCGCTCCACGCCGGGGCGAATCTTTTCGACCACGATGCTGGTCACCCCCATGCGGAAACAGTTTTCCGCTGCCTCCTTGTTCGCGTAGTAGCGACTTACGGGTTCTATCAGGATGCCATGCCGCTCCGCCTCGATGGCGAGGTTGCCGACATCGAAGTCGTCCGGCGTACGGACCCAGTAGGTGGTCCCCCCGACCTCCGGCGAAATCTCCAGTGGAATTCCGCGTATGTTGTTGAGCGCATCGCGCAATGCCATACGGCGCTCACGCAACACTCGCGCCAGGCGCAGCATCAGTGAATCGTAGTGGCCCAGCGAGAGGAAATAAGCCGCGGTTCGCTGATTGTGCAATGGCGGATGGTTCAGGATCCTGCGCCGCAATCGCCGCGCGCTCTCGATAAATCCCGCATTGGCGACGATAAAGCCCAGCCGGATGCCTGGCGCCAGCACCTGGGACAGGCTGCCGACGTAGACCACCCGTTCGTCGCGATCCATGCTCCGCAGGGCCGGTAATGGATGCTCGGTGTAGCTGGTCTCACACTCGTAGTCGTCTTCGATAATCAGGATGTCCTGTTCATGTGCGGCATCCATCAGGGTCTGCCGCCGCTCGAGCGGCATCGCCACGGCGGTCGGAATCTGGTGGCTGGGCGTGACATATGCCACGTCGGCAGCTGCCAGGCTCTCGTCGACAACGATGCCGTGTTCGTCGACTGGCTGGGCGCACACCTTTGCCCCGTTCTGCAACAGCAGTTCGCGCATCAGGGCGTTGCCCGGTTCTTCCATGCTGACAGTCGTGTGGCTATCCGCCAGCAACGCGCTGATCAGGTACAGACTGTTCTGCGTGCCCATCGTAATGAGAATCTGGTCCGGGCGCGCCTGGATGCCTCTGCGCGTCAGGATCTTCGTTCTGATTTCATCGAGCAGCATCGGATCGTCCGCGTCGCCGCTGCCGGTCGACCAGTCGATGACGTCGGCTACGCCCAGCGAGAGCCGGCTGGCCTCGCGCCACTCGGCCAACGGAAACAGGGTCGAGTCGAACTTGCCGTCGATAAACGGGTACGGATAGTGGCTCCAGTTCGGCAGGTCATGCGCATCGCGCGCCTCTTTGCCGGGCTTGCGGTGGGTCTTCGACCGCGGCGTGGCGCGTAACCGGGCACCATCATCGCGCTTCGACCGGGCGCCGACACGAGCCTCGAGCATTTCCTCGTTGACAAAGATACCGCTGCGCTGGCGGCTGACGAGGTATCCATCGGCGACCAGTTGCTGGTATGCAGCCACCACGGTATTGCGAGCGACGTCCAGTTGTCCCGCGAGTTTCCGACTGGACGGCAATTTCATTCCGGGCGGGAAAACACCGTTGATGATGCCATCCACGAGTCTCTGCCGAATCTGGTGCTGCAGATTCATCGGGTTGTCCGGATCGATATAGATGATCGCGTCTCGCATGTGGGGAAGATAACGCAAAGTGGTGCGCCATGGGAGATGCCCTGTTGTGCCCGTCTGTCACCGCAACTAGGGTAGACTTGAGCCGAAAACCTGACCCCAACTAAGGAGAATCAGAATGCTCGAAGCAGGATCCAGGGCCCCCGAGTTTGTGCTGCCCAATGACCGGGGCGATGAAACATCATTGTCGGACCTGCTAAAGGACGGACCGCTGATCTTGTATTTCTATCCGGCCGACTTCACGCCGGGGTGCACGCGGGAGGCTTGCGAGATTCGCGATATCCACAATGATATTCAGGCCGTTGGCCTGCAGGTTGCCGGTGTCAGCCCCCAGGATGCGGATAGCCACCAGCGCTTTCGCGACGAACACGACCTGCCGTTCGTATTGCTCAGCGATCCCGACAAGATTGCAATCAAGATGTACGACGTCGACGGGCCATTCGGTGTGGGTGTACGCCGCGCGACTTTCCTGATCTCCCAGGATCGCGTCATCAAGGATGCCGTCATGGCCGACGTCAGGATCGGGCGCCACAAGGAATTCATCGAGAAGGCCGTTATCCTCAGGGAAACGGCAGGCAAGGGAAAAAAGAAGTCCGGTTAAAGGTCCGGGTACGCTGCTTGTTCGCGTCCTGCAGTAGCCCGAGCAGGATGTCGATGTCCGTCTGCGAGGTTCATTTCGTCTCACCCGGCGCGCAGTCAGTGCACCCTGTCGCCGTTGCTCATTCGCCCTGGATCGTCACTATGAGGCGCCGCGTGTGCGGTGCAAGACGATGTTCCCACAGGTAGATGCCCTGCCAGGTACCGAGCGCACACCGGCCGTCCTGCACCGGCAGGTTCAGGTCCGATTGCGTCAGGACGCTGCGCACATGGGCGGGCATGTCATCCGGACCCTCGGCCGTGTGCGTGAACAACGGATCGCCGTCGGGGACCTGGCGAGCCATGAATGCCTCCATGTCGCGCATGACGTCGGGATCTGCGTTTTCACAGAGCATTAGCGACGCACTGGTATGTCTTATGAACACACTGCAAAGGCCCGTCGTGATGCCCGAGTGACCGACCGCCTGCTGTACGTCAGCGCTCAGCTCGTAGATGCCACGGCCGCGGGTCGCGATCGTCAGTTCATGCTGACTGATCAAGGAACGTAGGGCGCGCCGTAGCGCAGGCGAATCGTCTTGGTCTTGCCGAACCAGGGTATCGACACGATGTAGATATTGTCGTACTCGTCCTCGGCAATTGGCGGCACCTTCTTACTGGCGCCCATGTTGCCGATGAGCAACGGAATGGTATTGCTGTGCCCGACGACGAGAATGATCTTGCCTTTGTGCTCCCTGACGATCTTTTCCATGATCGCCTCGGTATCGCCGGCGTCGTAGGACATGACCGGCAGGCCGAGCGCGTCGGCCACTGGCTTCGCAGTTTCCACGGTACGCCGGTACGGCGTCGAATAGACCACGTCGACTCCGGCCACGACATCGGCATCGACCAGCTGGCGCGTCAGTTCTGCAACGCGGCGCCGGCCTGCCTCGCTGAGTCCCGGATCGCCGGCCGGCGTGGCCGCTTTCTCGGCGTGCCGTACGAAAATCACCGTGGTCGTCGCCTGCGACTCGAAGAACCACGCGAGGCCCACGGCAATTGCCGTGTAGATGATGACGACCTGGATTCTGCGACGCCTGCGCCGGCGCCGGCGCTGTGCATCTGACATCGAATTCTGCATGGTCTGCGACTTTACGAGGTTTTTGCCGCTTTGACTACGTTCGGCCGCGCTTGTCGTCATCCTTTTCGACGACCTGGAATTCACCCTCGATCACGCCGCCGGCCGGCCGGTTCACGCGTTGTCCGCCGCCCTGCCCCGAGCGCAGCTTGCGGTTGAACCACCAGAGACGCAATCCGACCACGGCCGCCAGCACCAGCACGATGCTTGCGAGCACGACGAACGCCACGAAGCCGAGCACAATCGAAACCCCGATAGCCAGCGCGCCGACGAGCACGACAAAGACATTCGCAATTGGATTGCCTGCCGGAAAGCCCTGATTGGTTGATGAGTACTTCATACCATTCCTTCAGTCGGACCCGACGTCCGATGTCCTTGTATAGAATCCTTCAAACCACGGTTGCCAGGTCTTGCCACCGTCGTTGGATTGTTCAAAAAACTGGCGTACACGACCGTCAGGCAGTGGCGTCCAGAGCCCGCGAAACGGCAGCGTCGTGCCGGTACCGATCGTGTGCAGGGTACCGACGAGCAACATGCCCTCGTCCGTCAGGCCGCCGCGAATGTTGATCTGGCTGCCACCCTCGGCGTTCCAGATCTGTACCCACTCGCCGGTAATCTTGTCGACGTAGTTGATGCTCATCCCGGTGCCACCCGCGGTATTCGTCCAGTTCTCGATGATCACGCAGCCACGCTCGGCAGGTTCGATGACATTGGTGCCGGCCAGTGCGCCATTCGATCCGTGTACGACCCATTCGCCGAGCCAGAAATCGAATTCGTGGAAAGCCTCGTCATTTTCGCACGGATAGGCCAGCAGCGACATCTCGGCGACCAGGATGTCATAGGCCGGGTTGCCGGCGAGCGTGTTCAGTACCGGGTCGCTGGTGATGTAACCCACGCTCGTGAAGCCGGCTTCGGCAATCGCTTCGAGCGCCGAGATCGCGGCCTCGGGATCGCCGGCCGCAACGTCCAGCCGCGCCTGTTCGAAACCGACGCTGAGCGGCGAGAATTCGAGCGCTTCGGCTTCCGCCAGCGCGTCTCGCGCAAGCACCAGGTCGCCGGCCTGCCGCGCGCTCGCAGCAAGGCGGTACCACGCATTCGCATCAGCAGGGTCGGCGGCAGTGATTGCGGCATAAGCCTCTGCGGCCGCGGCCCAGTCTTCGGCTGCGTACAGGTCGTCGGCAGAGGATTGCGCGAACACCGGCTGCGACAAACAAATACCAATAATTATCAGTAGTTTATTCACACTTTTTAGATTCAACATGATAATGATTCCCGCTGACTGTTGCAGGCTCTGACAGCCTTCGGGCCAACTGGTTCTGTCGATGCTGCCGGTAACGAACCTCGAATATGCGTCCCGGGCCGGTCTATTTCAATGCAACTGCGGTTTCGAGTTGAATCCGCGCTCCCGTGCAAGCACAATTCGCCGTCGCACAGCCAGGTACCGGAGAGGTGGCAGAGCGGTTGAATGCACTGGTCTTGAAAACCAGCAAGGGTTTGTAGCCCTTCGTGGGTTCGAATCCCACCCTCTCCGCCAAAAAAATAAAAGGCCCCCACCGGGGCCTTTTGTTTTTTTCGCCGAGTGCGGTTGCGGGTGAGAACCCTGTTCGACCGACGCAGCCGCAAAGCGGCAAGTCGGCAGTTCGCTCGCCCAGCGAGCGAACTGAATCCAACCCCCACCGGGGCCTTTTGTTTTTTTCGCCGAGTGCGGTTGCGGGTGAGAACCGCGTTCGACCGACGCAGCCGCAAGGCGGCAAGTCGGCAGTTCGCTCGCCCAGCGAGCGAACTGAATCCCACCCCTCCCTGGTTCGTTTTGCTTTAACTCTCGCCGAGCGCTATTGAGTCCGAGGACCCTGTTCGACCGACGCAGCCGCTGTCACCCGGCCAAATCCCCCACGACGTTTCTAACCGCCCGCAGAATGGTTACGATACGGACCCCGTTCCCCGCCTCTCATCCATCGTCCAGGAGCACAATCATGAGTACTGTCGTCATCACCGGCTGCAACCGCGGCATTGGCCTGCAGCTCGCACTGCAACTCAAGGAACGCGGTGACACCGTGATTGCGATCTGCCGCCAGGCCAGTGATGAACTGGTCGCGAGTGGCGTGCGAATCATCGACGATGTCGACGTCGCCGAAGCGGAGTCGATCCAGCGGCTCAAGCGTGAAATCGGGGACCAGTCGATCGATGTGCTGATCAATAATGCCGGCATCCTCCGTCATGATTCGTTCGGCGAACTGGACTACGACGCCATGCTCGAACAATTCCGTGTCAACACGCTGGGCCCCCTGCGCGTCACCGAAGCGCTCGCGCCGAACCTGCACGAGGGCTCGAAAGTGGCCATCGTCACGAGCCGCGTCGGCTCGATCGACGACAACAGCTCCGGCGGAAACTGGGGCTACCGGGTATCCAAGACAGCGGTCAACATGGTCGGTACCAACCTCATGCATGAATTGCGGCCGCGGAAGATTGCCGTGGCGTTACTGCATCCCGGGCTGGTGGCCACCGACATGACGGGCGGTACCGGCATATCCCCGCAGGAGTCGGCCCGCGGTCTGATCGCACGCATCGACGACCTGACGTTGGAGAATTCCGGTTCTTTCTGGCATGCCGAGGGTTACGTGCTGCCCTGGTAGCCAGTCTTGAAATCGCCGGAATCGACCGGATTATCGGGGTATGATGATAGAATCATTGGCCTCAACACCTCAGGAGTTCCAAGCATGCAAGACAATCCGAACGTAGCGGTACCCGTATCCAACCTTGCGGTTGAGGATCGGTCCCAGTTCATCTGGAAGTGCTATGCGCACGTCGTTGGTGCGCTCCTCGCGCTCGTCGCTATCGAAACCTACCTGTTTTCGTCAGGCATCGCGTGGGCCATCGCGCAACCGATGCTAAACAGCCCGGGCCTCGTTCTGATCGCCTTTATCGCGCTGAGCTGGGGCGCAGGCCACTTTGCGCACCGTCTCGAATCGAAACCAGCGCAATACGCCGCTTTCGGCGTGTTCGTGTTTGCATGGGCCCTGATGTTCGTCCCGATGCTGGCCATGGCACTGACGATGGACCAGAGCGGCACCATGATCCAGAGTGCTGCCGCCGTCACAGTCTTTGGCTGCGTGGCACTGATCGCCACCGTGATGATCACGCGCAAGGACTTCTCGTTCCTGAGGGGCGTGCTGGTCTGGGGATTCTTCATCGCCCTGGGGCTGATCGGCGCATCATTCCTGTTCGGCTGGAATCTCGGCACCTGGTTTTCGGTCGGCATGATCGGTTTCGCCGGCGTCGCGGTCCTTTACGATACGTCGAACATCATGCATCACTACCCGCAGGACAAGTACGTGGCTGCGTCGATGGCCCTGTTTGCCTCGATCGCGATGATGTTCTGGTACATCCTGCGGCTGTTCATGAGCCGCAACTAGGAACATCGGTTAGTTACAAAAAAGGGCCCGCTTGCGGGCCCTTTTCATTTCTCGGGAGCCGTGCTGCGATCAGGCGATCTCGGTCAGGCCGCCCATGTACGGTTGCAGTACAGCCGGCACCCGGATGCTGCCGTCGGCATTCTGGTAGTTCTCCATCACGGCAATCAAGGCACGGCCGGCTGCGACCCCCGAGCCGTTCAACGTGTGAATCAGCTCAGGCTTCCCGGTCTCCGGATTGCGCCGGCGAGCCTTCATGCGGCGCGCCTGGAAATCGTTGTAATTGCTGCACGAGGAGATCTCGCGATACTTGTCCTGACCAGGCAACCAGACCTCGATGTCATAGGTCTTCGCCGAACCGAATCCGGTATCCCCGCTACACAGCGTGACGACCCGGTAGGGCAATTCGAGGCGCTGCAAGATTTTTTCGGCGTGCCCCGTCAATTCCTCGAGTGCGGCGTACGACTTGCCCGGCTCGACAAACTGCACCAGCTCCACTTTCTCGAACTGGTGCTGGCGAATCATGCCGCGCGTATCCTGCCCATAGGAGCCTGCTTCCGACCTGAAACAGGGTGTATGTGCCACGAAACGCAGCGGCAGTTCGTCGGCATCGAAAATGACATCACGGGCGAGGTTCGTGACCGGCACCTCGGCTGTCGGAATCAGGTAGAACGGGGGCTCGGTTGTTGTCTGAAAGAGATCTTCGCCGAACTTCGGCAACTGTCCGGTACCCACCAATGCCTGCGCCTGCACGAGATAGGGAACGTAGGTTTCCTCGTAGCCGTGCTCGCTGGTGTGCATGTCCAGCATCATCTGGATCAGCGCGCGCTGCATCCGGGCCAGCCCACCGCGCATCACGGTGAAGCGCGCGCCGGAGATGGCGCTGGCCGCATCGAAATCGAGCAAACCGAGTTTTTCCCCCAGATCGATATGGTCGCGCGCCTCGAAACCCAGGGCCGGCGGTTCGCCCCAGCGCCTGACCTCGATGTTGTCTTCGTCGCTGCTGCCCTCTGGCACATCGTCGGCCAGCAGGTTCGGCAGACCGAGTTCGATATCGCGCAGTTCCTGTTGGACGGCCTGCAGTGCCGACTCGCTCGCGTCGAGACGTTCACCCAGGTCCTGCACTGCAGCCAGCAATGGCGTGATGTCCTCACCTTGTGCTTTCGCCTTGCCGATATTCTTCGCACTGGAATTGCGTTCACTTTGCAGTTGCTCGGTCTCCACCTGCAGCGTCTTGCGGCGTTCTTCGAGCTCGAGATAGGCGTCGGCATCAAACACGAAACCGCGCCGCGCCAGGTTGGCAGCGACGTCAGCAGCGGACTGGCGCAATAATTTCGGATCAATCATCGTTAGTGGTCTGTTACTTATTTATCTTTGTTGCGGCGCTCGATTTCTTCGAGCTTCTCGCGAATCCTGATCTCCAGGCCGCGAGCCACGGGATGATAATACTTCGCCGGCCGCATGTCGTCGGGAAAGTAATTCTCGCCGGTGGCAATGGCATCGTCTTCGTCATGTGCATAGCGATAGTCCTCGCCGTAACCGAGTTCCTGCATCAGTTTCGTCGGCGCGTTCCTCAGGTGCATCGGCACGTCCAGGGTGCCGAACTTGCGGGCATCTTCCATTGCAGCTTTCGACGCGGTGTAGACGGCATTACTTTTCGGTGCGCACGCGAGGTAAACAACAGCCTGTGCCAGCGCCAGTTCGCCCTCGGGGCTGCCGAGCCGCTCCAGCACCTCCCATGCGTTCAACGCGACCTGCAGGCTGCGCGGATC
>Ga0210074_1000703_pt1 | contig 11305 bp, 7 predicted proteins | sample China_Galinas_Co_FD_184860 | JGI IMG/M metagenome (GOLD analysis project Ga0210074, IMG submission 184860) | Wetland microbial communities from San Francisco Bay, California, USA, that impact long-term carbon sequestration -... | ecosystem: Environmental > Aquatic > Marine > Wetlands ... | reverse complement strand
AAACTCTCAAGTTATTGTATATTTACCCGGATCACAATCGGCTGTTAGTTTGGATTCAGCAGTACCATCGCCATTTGTTGTAATTTTCTCAGGATCAAATGACCCTCCATCGCAAGTAAGTTTGGCTTCCATATCTTTAAGAGCTACCCCATCGCAATCAATAATTGTTACTTTAACGTTTGTGGTTTCACCAGCTTTAATTTTTTCCTTTTCAGGTTCGATCTTAATATTGTTTTCCATTTTGTAGTCTGGTCCTATAGCAATTTCGGAGTCTTCATCTCTTTTTCTTCTTTCGAATTCTCTGATTTTTTCTACCAGCGGTAGAATCATCTGTCCAGTGTTTTTTCCATTTTGCAGACCCGAAATTGAAAAATTATAAATATTCGTTGTACTGGAAACCACATCACCGTCACCAGAATAAATATTTACCAAGATTGCATAAGCACTACTTGTTGCACTTTTACCTAGTGAACCTGTTAGATAATAATCCATCTCAAAAGTGCCTGGGTCGGGTGGTAGTGAAGGGGTTGTACTACCATAGGTGTACTGGTTTCCTTCCCATTGATTTATGACAGCCATTTGTCCATCAAAAAAGTTTAAACATTGACTACTTTCCTGATCATCAACAAGCACTTCATGAATTCCACCTGCTACCATAAAGAATTCTAACCAAAGTGCTTGATTGAGAGTATCTCCACTAGTTGAAGGATCTGGTATAACGACATCAAGATCAAAAAGTGCAAAATCCCGTTTTGGGCAATCGGTACAATCGGTTCCTTGTGAAATAATGAATTGATTGGCACACAATAAAATGATTATTGAATAAATAAAATTTTTCATTTTTTACCTCTGCTTTTATCAACTTATTTTTTAATCAATTCAACTCGTCTGTTTTGTGCTCTCCCTTCTTCTGTATCGTTAGAAGTAACTGGAGCTAAAGGACCAACTCCTGCGGGAGTGAGTCTGCTATTATTCACGTTATACTTTGAAACAAGAATTTTTAGAACTGCATCGGCACGTTCTTCAGACAGTTTCATATTGTACTTAAAATCTCCAACATTATCAGTATGTCCAACTACAAATAAATTAAGCGAGGGATTTTCAGAAAGTAGTTTTGATATTTCTTTTAAAGTAGGATCCGATTCCGGTTTTACATTTGATTTATTAAAATCAAAATAAATTCCGTATAGAGCAACTCGACCTTGAGCATTTATATCACTCATCATCGAACTGGCATCAACAATAATGTCCTGCTCCATTTCTGCTTCTTCGACAATCCAGACTTGATAACTTCCAGCATCTTTGTAAGCTTTTACACGAACCCAGGTTATTGTGTTATTCTTCACCAGTTTCAAATAAACATTACAACAACCCTCTTCAAAGACTACCTCTCCCCCTGCCTTAGTAACTGCATTCATATAGTTTCTTAGCACTTGGGGACCTGAGGCTGCTTCTGCACCGTCTTTAACTAAGTAATTGAAGAAGTAATAGTGCCCTTCTACTTTAATTTTTTTACCATTTTCATCTTTGAAATCATCAAAAACATTAAATTCTATATTTTCATATCTGGCTATTCGATAGCCCGGCATACGATTAAAAAGTGGATGGTCTTTACTGCCCGCTATATCTTCCTGTGAAAAGGTTAATGAACAAAAAATTGAAAGTGTAAAAACAATGATTAGTGTTTTCATTTTTTCTCCAGTTTTTATTTGGTAAAGTGTTTTCTATTTAATAAGAATCATTTTTTTAGTTTGAATAAATGTACCTGCCTTTAATTGATAGAAGTACACTCCGCTTGTAAGTCCCGATGCAATAAAGTTCAGTTCATAGTATCCTGAGTCTTGCTCTTCATTCACCAATAATTCTACTTTTCTTCCAATAATATCATAAACTATTAACTCAACAATCGATCTTTCCTGTATTGTATACTTTATAGTTGTGCTGGGATTAAAGGGATTAGGATAATTTTGAGATAGTGAATAGTTGGTTACGAAATTGTTTCCATCATCTACCACCGGGTTTATATCTCCAGGTGAAAAAGCATATATTTTTGTATCTCTTATTACAATTGCTGTTTTTCCGCCAGCTATAGACCATGGACTTGCCCAATTTCCTTCGGGGACAAGTTCATAATAGGTATCATCAAAAGCCGAATAGCCCCAGTACTTTGCAAATGAAAGGCTATAGCCTAAAGCCACTTCATCACCAACATCAGTTCCATTCAAAACTTGGTCTGTTGTCTGTGTTGTCCAGTTTTTTGTTATTCCACTGTATGCAGTAAGTTCCATGCTGCCAGAACGGACAAATACTAATGAATCCCCTATTGCATTTGAGGAACCAATCGGAAAGTTTTTTTCATACAATTGACAGGTGCTTGCATCAAAAAGTGTAAAGGAGGAAGAAAATGTGTGTGCTATTAAGAAATTATTTGCGGACAACCCACCATATGGTGCTGAGGCATTGTAAATGACAACACTATCATTTTCTTCTGAATAAAATATCACTTCATTGCTTGGACCACCGGTTCTGTAACCATAAACACGTGGAGTAGCAGTTGGATTTGAGGTTGCTAATTTATAAGTAAGAACCGACTGAAGATTATTAGTAATAGAGTTAAAGAAAAAAACTCGCATTGTATCGGAAGTTGTATTTACCCTAAATACACAACCGTAATTTTCTGCCGCAAGATGTTTCGCATAGTAGACATCAGGATTTAGGGCATAATATTTATTTTTTGTACTTCCTGTTTCAAAATTATGAAACCATAGATTGTGTTCCCCCGTACCAACTGCAACTTTTCCCCCACAAACAAAAAGAGCTTGGGAACCAAACAAATTCGTATTTTCCCCAATATGCGTACCTGTATTGCCATAAAATTTCCAGACACTCACGGATAGGTCAGAATTGTGATAATAATTACCTACTGAAAAACTCCCACCTCTCTTCCAAGCAGTTCCAGTAATATCATCAGGATCAAAAGAATAATTTAGAGAATACCAATTCCCTGTTTTTGTAGAATAGCTTCTTACAAAAGCATCCCTATTAAACTGATCTCCAACTACATAACCACATGTGAAAACATAAATTTCCTCCAATAAGTCATGGTATAAGGGTTCCAGAGCTTCGAACAAAAGAACATCATATCCTGCAGGGAAAGAAACTTCTTCAAACTGGTTAGATGTAGCAGAATAACCAAAATATTTTTGATATGTTATACCATCACCCCAAGAAGCTACATAACCTCCATGCATGATTTTATCTGGATAGTAATACCAGCCACCCTGGTCAAATTCAGCAAATGAATGAGTAATGATACTGTACGCAATATTTTTTGCATAGTCGGTTCCGTTTCTTTCTAATATTGCACCAGCATAAACATCTGCTGCCCAAAAATCATTATACCCACTAGCATTAGTAACGATGCCAAAATCATATTCTTGCCACTCAGCTAATTCTGCATCGAATACATAGAAGATATTGGCATCAGTTATAAAATAAGCTAGCAAATCTCCGCATCCATATCCTCTGCGTGTGCTTACTCCATTCGGATCAATAACGTTACCTTCATAGTTCAATGTATCCCACTGGGAGAGGATTGAACTATAGCCAACTATGTAATCCTCACTGTATGCAAAAACATTCTTGCCAGCTCCGAGTACGTCTTCAAATGTTTGCTGAGATCCAAGATTGAGTTCAGTCCACGTATTGATGTTAGTATCAAAAAAATAAACAACGTCCGAGTATTTGGTAGTAAAAATCAGCACATCATCACCTCTGTTTGGTAATCTGTCGCCAGACATCGTTTGAGGCAAATCCTGCCCGATCCATCCTGCCTGTTGTGCCTGGATAGAATTAGCTGGCTGAAATAGAGTAGATAGTATCAAAAAAATGAATGTTGCTGTAGAGGAAAATATTTTTAACATCTTAAGCTCCTAGAAAAATTATTCTTAATTGATTATAATATTCGGTTATTTCAATAAAACCATTTTTTTGGTTTTAATAAATGATCCTGCTTTCAGTTGATAGAAATAAATTCCTGAAGGTGGATGATGGTTGATGGATGATGCATTAAATTCTACTTCGTGCTCTCCTATAGGTTTGTATTCATCAACAAGAGTGGCTAATTCATTCCCTAGAACATCATAGACTTTAAGTATGACTAAACTTGGTTCAGGAATCTGATATTTTATTTTTGTAGTTGGATTAAACGGGTTTGGGTAATTTTGTGAAAGTGAAAATTCATCTGGCAAAAAATCATTCTTAATTTCTTTTACATCACTAATATTATTCATATTAATTTTGGCAATGAATAATTCATCAAGAATATTTTGAGAGGCTATTAATGTATCACCAAAACCTATTGAATCTATAAACCCGCCAACAATAAAAGCGGAGTTACTATCATCCAAATAAATATCATAAACACGTTCTTCACCAAGACTACCAGCGTATAAAACGCCAGCTATACTTCCGCTTGTAGAAAAATTAGTCACGAAAATATCATCCGTGGCATCGCCAGAAAAACTTAAGTTTCCGATGTTAAATCCCCCTGTTGTTATTCCGCAAACACTTATTCCATTAACCTGATTGTAAGAGATAGATGTCGGATAATCATAACCCGGACCGCTACCGTGTTTTACCCAGGTAAAACTTCCATTTACATCCAATCCTGAGATAAAAACATCATCATTGCTATCTGTTGAGGTAAATTGAAAAGTGCCGAAGTTTGCAGTTTGAGAAAAATACCCTGCAAGAAACAAATTACCGGTACCATCAGAGATTATTGCTCTCCCTCCATCATCATAATCTCCCCCTGCTTGTTTAAGCCAGATTTTGTTTCCCGTTATATCTACCTTTGCAACAAATACATCTTCACTGCCATCCATACTAAAAAGAGTATCCCCCTGGAAAACCATTGTATCATCAAAAATTCCTGTTAAAACAATATCATTGCCATCAAAGCAAATACTTTCAACTGAGGATTCGCTATAATCTGTTGTGTAAGCTTGTTCTGCCCATAGAACATTACCACTGGAAGAAATTTTAGTATAAAATAATGTTTCGTATGTTCCTGACGAAACAAGGTTATAGGTACCTATTTGCAGACTATTTTCAAAAAAACCACCGACGTAAATATCATTTAAATTATCAATTGCAATACACAGTCCTTCATCGTGATCTGGTCCAGCACCATGTATAACCCATTGGAAAACTCCATTTGGATTATACTTTGCAATAAACACATCAGTAAATCCAGAACTCACAAGCGTAGTATTACCAAATTGTACTGTTCCGCTAAAAGCACCCGTAATTATTATATCATCATTAATATCCGTTTTAATATCTAATCCTTTATCAAGTAAATTACCCCCAATTATTTTAATCCATAATACTTCGCCTAAAGGATTCATCTTAGTAAGGCAGATATCAGAGAAGTTAGTAACTATTGTAGTATCTGGGAATGTGGTTGTATCACTCACTTGAGCAATAAAATAAATAAACCCAAAATTATCCACATAAACATCTCTCGCAATATCATTAGAACGGCTCCCTGCTTGTAAAAACCAATCCAGATATGAGTTTTGAGACTTAATTGGTATTATTGAAAATAGTACCAATACTATAAAACATTTAATAAAATTTTTCATTTTATTTCTTCAGTAATATTTATTTAATTAAAATCATTTTCTTAGTTTGAATAAAATTGCCTGCTTTTATTTGATAGAAATAAATTCCACTGCTTAGTTGCGATGCATCAAATGAAGTTTCGTGTTTACCCGCACTTAGTTCTTCATTAACGAGAGTTGTTATTTCTCTGCCTAATACATCATAAATTTTTAATGTTACAAATCCAGATTCTGGCATTTGCCATTTAATCGATGTAGTTGGGTTAAATGGATTGGGATAATTTTGATGAAGTACAAACTCTCTTACTGTATTAAATTCATCATCAACATCTGTAATAACACCGCCGTTAGTTGTATGAAGAATCACACCTGGTAATCCGACGCCACCACCAACAATCCAACCTTCATTATCATTACTAAAGCAAACCTCCCTCAACTCAGAGGAAATTCCGCTCTGCTGTTCTTCCCATGTAAATCCCCAGTCTGTTGAATAAGCAATGTTACCACTTTTCCCAACTGCCCAAGCCTTTCCTGTTTCCGATAAATAGACAGAATTCCAGCGAGAACAAGAGGTGGGTCTTACTTCCCAATTTTCACCTCCATCGCTAGTGTATAAAATTGTATATCCCAGACCAACTGATATACCATGTTGATTGTCAGCAAAGCTAACACCGTTCAATTTGACATCAGGATCGGTTGGATTTGTCTGAATTTCATATGTTTGTCCACCATCGGCTGTATGTACAATTGTAACCTCTTGAGTCGCCGATGGTTCTCCAACAAACCAGCCTTCATCCTTATCTATAAAACAGATAGACAAAAGACTATTTGCACCACAACCTCCAAAACCAACATCTACCCAATTTTCACCATAATCATCCGTCTTCCAGACAAGAGATAATCCTGCAGATACAAAACCTCTTGGTGGTTCTCCAGGATTTCCAAAGATGAATTCTATATCATAATTACCATAATGATATGCACTGGTTAATGTATATAACTCCCAGGATAAACCTCTATCGGTAGTTCTCATTATTTCTGTTATAGATTCATTGCCACCTCCGACCCAGCCTGTATCAACATTAATAAAATGAACGTTGTATAAAGGATAAGTCACCGGGCAATTTATTTCGCTCCATGTTGTTCCGCCATCTGTTGTGTTTAAAATTATTCCTTCATCTCCAACTACCCATACGTTTTCAGAGTCCAGAGCATAAAGTCCATAAAGACCAGAATAAGTGCTGGCAGGTGTTACGTCATTCCAACCTTCCTGTGCAAAAGCACAAAATAGAAATGATAATAAAAAGGTAGTAGTTAATATTTTCATTTTACACTCCTGAATGAATGATGAATTAGTTATTATTTAATAAGAATCATTTTCTTAGTTTGAATAAAATTCCCTGCTTTCAATTAATAGAAATAAACTTTACTACATAATCCAAAAACATTGAAAATAGTTAAATTCATTTGCTTGTGAATATGGGTTTTGCCAGTACCAACCAGATTGAGTAAAAATGTTTTGTGAAATCAGAAATCTAAATGAAAGAATGAATTGTAAAACCCTCATGATCTCCTCCTATGGAAACAATTTGATTTTTTTTATCTGAAGGAGATTTTGTAGATCGAGTGGGAACAAGAATAACAGTAACTCTCACCTTAATAGCCCCCTCAGGTGCAGATGTATTTATTTATGAAATAAACTTGCTAAAAAAAAGTGTAAGTATCAATTAACGAATGCTAAGTATTATCACCTATCAACAAAATGTATTAATCAACTCTTAACTATTTGAAATTGAGATTTTAATTAACTCTGATATATTTAGGCTTATAATTATTGCTACAATGTTGATTGAAGCATAATTATTTTTAACAATTTTTATAAATAAAAGGGAGGAATACCATGAACTCATTCACAATTAGAAATTGTGCGTTGATGATTTTGCTTTTTTTCCTAAGCAGCTCTGCCATCGCACAATTTTCTGCAGATATGGTCACAACTAATGGAGACGTAACTCAAACAAGCAAGTTTTACTCTGAGAAGCCATATTACAGAATGGATATGGAAGAAGACGGTCAGCAAATGTTTGTTGTAGTAAATACCAAAACAAACACAACACAAGCTTTTATGCCATCACAAAAAATGTATATGGAAATGAAAAGTGATGATAATCAGAGTACATCCAATGATGTGTTTCAAAGTCTTGAAGAGCAAAAGAAAAAATATGAAACCAAACTGGTTGGCAAAGAATATGTAAACGGATATGAGTGTGAAGTATATGAAGTTTTAGCGGATGGCTCTCCGGTTACAACTTACTGGCAGTCAGCCGAAATAGAATATCCTATTAAAGTTGTAACAGGTCAGAATAAGGATATGATTATGGAATTGAAGAACATTGAAAAGGGTGATGTTGATAATGCATTATTTGAAGTGCCTGCGGGCTATACAAAAATGGATATGCAGGGTATGATGCAAATGAAATGATATTTTTTTGAGGAGAGAGTTTACTCTCTCTCCTCATTCTCTTCATCTTATTTTAATAAAATCATCTTTCTGGTCTTAACAAGTTGCCCAGATGTGAGCTTATAAAAATAAAATCCACTAGATAATTGGGAGGCATCAAAATCAACCTCATAATTCCCAGCTTGTTTTTCTTCATCCACCAACGTTGCAATTTCGTTCCCCAAAACATCATAAACTCTAATCGTTACAAGTTGAGATTGCTTCGTTTCACTCGCAATGACAGATGGTATTGTGTACTTAATTTTGGTAGTTGGGTTAAATGGATTAGGATAATTTTGTTCCAAAGAAAATTCAAACACAGGAGTTGTCTCAGCAGTAGTATTTGTCGGAATTGTATAGAAGAACACACCAATATCATCCAGATACCAACCGTCTCTGGTAACTCCGCCATCAGTTCTTAATTGAAACTGAAATTTGACTTGTGAGCTTAGATAATTCGCAAGACTAATTTCTTCTTTTACCCAGTTCGAAACAGTAGCATCATAAACAGGTTCTCCCGTTGGTTGAAAACTTCCTTCTCCCGGTTCTGAAAATTCTCCTTCCAACGGTATCCAGGTGGATCCGTTATTTGTGGAAATTCGTACCTGCCCATAATCCCAGTTGCTCTCAATATCAAACTTGGTCCAAAAGCGTAATCTAGGATTTGTATATCCTGTTAAGTCCAATGCATTGGTTAAAGTCATAGTAACAGTTGCGTTATCAATGTAATCTCCATTCTTACTATCACTATAAGAACTTGGTTCAGAGTAAAATGATTTATAGGTCGAATCCCACTGCGGACTCGAAGATGGAGTTTTTGTAATTGTCCAATACATATCAGGATTGTTTGTACTATCTTCAAAAACAAATACAGGAAAACCAATTATAAGGTTTAAAGTATCTGATGATATTATATCACCGTTAGTGCTTGCCTTTAGAACAATCGGAATTTCCTCCTCTAGAGGGGCAGAAGCTGAAATTGCAAATGATAAAGGTGTACCAAGTATGAAACTAGATCTTGCTTCCAATGAATCTACACTTACGCTGCTTGTATTGATAGTAATGTATTGACTTGACGAGGTAAGTTCGAAATCTAAATTATAAGCAGTTGCTAAACCTTTGTTTCTGAACTCAGGTGTCAGTTCCACATTATCTGATGGGATAAAATATTCTTTATTGAGATTTGCATTTTCTAGTTTTACATAATCTCCTGCTAAAAAAGATTGATAAATCATGGTTTTCAAATTTTGTTGTGCTATCGGAAATATTTCACTTTGAAGTGGCCAGAAAGCATTTCCGATTTCAATTGTGTAACCATAAATTTTATTCTTATCTGTCTGCTCGCCGTACATCCAATCCCTTACACTTCCATTAGAGTTATACCCAAGAAGTTGCCCACCATAACCGTACGCATATCCGCTATACGATGTAAGTAGTGCTGAAAATTCTCTGTACGTAAGAGAATCGGGGGTTTCTTCATTAATATATCCCCACGGATACAAAATATATCCACCGTGAGTGTGCATATTGAAATGAGTTCCATAATTTTTCTCTATAGCCAAATCTCTTACAGCTTGAGCTTCTGGTTCAGAAAAGGCTGACTCTCCCCTGTAAGTACTTGCACAGGGATCAGGGCTTGACCCCTGATTGTCGTATCCCCATTGATACCCAAAGTTTCTATTCAAGTCTATGCCATAACATCCACCACCATTGTTTCTTCGATTCTTTCTCCAAAAACCTCCACCGTTTGGATCTGTCTGCCTGTTATACTCATAACCATCAGGATTAAAACAAGGAACACAGTATATTTCTCTGTTGTTTACCAGATACGTTGCTTCAGGATCGGTTCCATAATTCTCAAGCAGGTACCAAATAAAATACATTTGAGTTGCCATCGATTGCGGTTCTCTTGCGTGAACCAAAGCGTCGAAGCCAACTTTAGGTTCATTTTCATTTGTATTTGGATTATCAGAAATTTTAACTGCCCAGATTGTACGACCTTCATGACTTGTTCCGATTGAATATTTCTGAGTAATTAAATTCGGATACAATTGGTACATTTCATCAAGGTCAGCTTCAATTTCAGCCAATGTGTAGTATCCGCCCATCGAGCCGTAATCAAATCCTGTAACACCAAAATCATTTTCACTCTCCATCCTGTAAAAATCTTTTTCCGCTTCAGTCAGCTTAGGTAAAGAGTTGTAATATGCTTTCCAATCATCGATTAATATTTCATAATTTAATCCTGAACCTGTAACTGCATTGAACTCATTTTCATCAACATAAAGAATAAGTCCACCATCTTTATCCAATACAGAATGCTCAAGATCAATTGAAAGTGAATTAGCTTTTAGATGATCGGAGTTACTATTAATGAATAATTTTACTTTTTTAACATTCTGCGAATAAATAGAAACAGAAAAAGCAAACAAGAGGATTAGTATATATTTCATTTGAATTCCAATTAAAATATTAAGAAAAAATAATCTTCAATTAATTTAAACTTTAAGAATTTCACCTTCAGTTTTTGCGATGGTTACTGAGCCGCAGGAATCACTCCAAACATTAACACTTGTTCTGCACATGTCCAGGAAAGGATCAACCGCTAAAATTAATCCTACACCTTCAAGAGGCAAACCAACTGCCGTTAATATCACAGATATCATCACTAATCCAGCCATTGGAATTCCTGCTGCACCGATGGATGCCAATAATGCAGTAAAAACAATAATTGCCTGTTGAAGAATTGTCATCTCAATTCCATATGCCTGAGCGATAAACATTGCGGCGACACATTCATAGAGAGCTGTGCCGTCCATGTTTATGGTTGCACCAAGTGGAAGAACAAAACTTGAGATTTTGTTTGATACACCAGAATTATTTTCAATCGCATCCATGGTCAAGGGAAGAGTTGCTGACGAAGATCGTGTTGAGAACGCTGTTAGTAGTGGAGTTGTCATCGCCTGAAAATGTTTCCACGGATTTACTTTCCCAATTAACCTAATAATTAATGGCAATGTAATTGTTGAATGAATAATTAATCCGAGTAATACCGTAACAAAATATTTGCTCAAGCTTCCTAAAACTACACCAAGGTTTTCTCTCTGCTCTGCTACAACACCCACAACTATTCCGAGTATTCCAAGCGGTGTAAAACGGATAATGAAATGAGTAAGTT
>Ga0210074_1000702_pt1 | contig 11307 bp, 9 predicted proteins | sample China_Galinas_Co_FD_184860 | JGI IMG/M metagenome (GOLD analysis project Ga0210074, IMG submission 184860) | Wetland microbial communities from San Francisco Bay, California, USA, that impact long-term carbon sequestration -... | ecosystem: Environmental > Aquatic > Marine > Wetlands ... | reverse complement strand
AGTATATGTATACAGGATAGAGGCAGGAAGTTTCGTATCATCAAAGAAACTAATGCTGCTGAAATAGAAAACTAAATTCCTAATCCAACATTCGGTAAAAATACCCTGTCCAATTAAAGGACAGGGGTTTTTTTTATGCTATTGAGGCTAGTTACCTTCTTTAATCCAAAGAAAAAAAATCAGCTCATCCATCTTTAATAGCTTCAAGATAAAATTTTCTTGCATCTTAACTTTTCATTTTGCAAATTATTAGCACAACCTAATTTATTGTGTTAAGCATTTAATCTGATGTATACAAATAATACGTCAAAAATATTAATTATGTTAAGGGGTAGTTTGGCGAAACAATATTCTAGTTTCAGTCCTGTATTTCCAGTTTGCTCTCCTGCTGTTTACCAATCTACATTATATGTATTCTCAATTGGGTTCAAATTATTTTCATTAAAAATAAAACCAGGAGGGTAAAATGGCTCAAGTGAAAAAAGTTACACTTTCTGTAAATCAAAACTCAATCGTTATTGACCCGGAACAGGTAACTCTTGGGGTGGATGATCAAATTGTGTTTGTTGCTGGAGACAGTAATCTTTATACAGTTATTATTCCTGGAGATAAGGAATTATTGGCTTCAGATAGTTTTAATACTCCGGATGAAGTAATAATTAATGATATTAGCCGCGGAAGTTCAGCAATTACCCCAGCTCCATTACCAAATATTAATAATCTACCTGATGGTCTTCGCTACAATGTTATAGTAACTACAGCTGGAAGCGCATTTAGAAATGACCCAAATGCTCCACCCAGAATAATTATTAATACATAATGAATTTTTTACAACATAAGATTTAATATGTTGATGATACTTCGGGAACAACTAATTCTATCGCAGATCTTAAGGGTTTTTTTCTCGGTAATTGTACTGATATCAACTGCCATTTCGCAGGATCTCCAGTTTGAACATTTTAATACTGAAGATGGTCTTTCAGCTAATACCATACTTTCCATTTTTCAGGACAGTAAAGGATTCCTTTGGATAGGAACCTATAATGGTCTAAATAAATACGACGGATATAAATTTACTGTTTACAAAAACTCACCTGATGATTTAAACAGTATCAGTGATAATAAAGTACGAGCGATATGCGAAGATAGTAGCTGCAAGATCTGGATAGGAACTTGGGAAGGTGGTCTTTGTAAATTTAACCCGGCTACACAAAAATTCACTCGCTATCAAAACGACCCTGGCAATCCTGCAAGTATATCTCCCAGTGGAATATTTTCACTTTCATTTGATAAATCTGGTAATCTTTGGATCGGTACTGAATCAAGTGGTCTTGATTACCTGGACATGAAATCAGGAATTTTCCATCATTTTAAACACAATCCAGAGAATCCAAATAGTATAAGTACTGATGCAATCTACTCAACATTGGTGGATCAGAATGATGATCTTTGGATAGGCACCTCATCGAGCGGATTAAATAAGTATACTAAGGAAGAACAGCGTTTCACAAAGTATTTAAAAACTGATTCAGCGGGAATTACCGGAAACAAGGTAGGCTCAATTTATGAAGATCAGCAAGGCATCTTGTGGCTTGCTACTCGTGATGGTGGATTAAATAAATTTAATCCTTACAGTAATAGTTTCAAATCATATCAACATGACTCTCGTAATCCGCAAAGCCTGATCGATAATGATATTTGGGTTGTATACGGAGATTCGAAACACCAGTTATGGATCGGTGCTATGAATGGCGGCTTGAATTTATTTGATCCTGTAGATGAAACATTTAATTCATTCAAAAAAGAATACGGAAATCCTTCTAGCTTGAGTGACGATGTTATTTTTTCCATTTATGAAGATAGGTCAGGAATTTTGTGGATTGGCACCTGGAGCGGAGGTCTAAATAAGTATGATAGAATGAAAAAGAAATTCTTAACTTATTCGAACAACCCGAATGATAACAATAGTCTCAGCAGCAACTCGGTATTTGCTCTCTTTAAAGACAATGATGGTGATCTCTGGATAGGTACAGACGGAGGTGGATTAAACAGGTTTAATGAAGAACAAAATAAATTTATTCATTATTCTCACGATCCGAATGATAATAGTAGCATTAGTAGTGATTTTATCTTTTCGATTTGCAAAGATAGGGAAGGTAATTTGTGGGCAGCTACAGACAATGCTGGTCTAAATAGGTTTAATGAAAAAACAAATAAATTTTACCGATACCAACATAACGCTGCAAACCCAAATAGTATTAACTCAAATTCAATTTCGCAGATATTTTGTGATAGTTATGGTGATTTATGGATTGGTTTTTCGCCAGATGGAATAGACAGGTTGAAAAAAGGTGAAAATAAATTTATTCACTATTATCCTGACCCATCAGATCCTAATAGTATTAAATCCGACCTTGTGTTTTCGTTTTATGAGGATAGATCTCGGAATCTTTGGATAGGTACTTATGGCGGCGGATTGATGAGATACAATAGGAATACAGATAATTTTAGTCATTTTGAAAATCAACCTGGTAATGCAAACACTTTAAGTAGTAATTTAATTTCGGCAATCTGTGAAGATGAAAATGGAACTTTATGGATTGGGACAAATGGTTCAGGGCTGAATAAGTTTGACGAAACTACAAATCAATTCAAGGTATATAAACAAAAGGACGGATTACCTAACGATATCATTTGTGGAATATTGTCCGACAATTTGGGAAATCTGTGGATAAGTACTGGAAGAGGAATTTCAAGATATAATACTAAGGATGAGTCATTTACAAATTTCGATAGCAGAGATGGATTACAGGACGATGAATTTAATAATTGGGCATATTGTAAAGATAATCATGGGAGGCTTTACTTTGGCGGGGTTAATGGTTTCAATGTGATCCTTACTGATTTATTTAGTCAGAACACTTACATACCTCAAATAGTTATAACTGATTTCCAGATTTTACACAAGCCTGTTTCGATTGGCTACGATTCGCTTTTTAGAAGAACCATTCTGGAAAAGTCAATTACAGAAACCGAAGAAATTGAACTGGCTTATAATGAAAACATAATTTCATTTGAAATTGCGGCACTTGATTTTCATAGTCCTGATAAAAATCAATACGCTTATTTTCTGGAAGGTTTTGACAAACATTGGATACACACGGATGCAGCACACAGAGAAATTACTTATACCAACCTTGATCCTGCAGAATACATTTTAAAGGTTAAAGGTTCTAACAACGATTTTGTGTGGAATGAAGCCGGCGTATCACTTAAGATACATATCAATCCGCCATGGTGGGCTACCTGGTGGTCTTATATGATTTATGGATTTCTTGTAGTACTGATTTTTGCAGGATCGACAAGATTTTATCTAAACAGGGAAAAATTAAAAACTCAACTTGAGCTTGAACACGAACACGCGAAAAAGCTTGAAGAAATTGATAAAATGAAATCCAATTTTTATGCGAATATTTCTCATGAGTTTCGTACTCCACTAATGCTTATTCTTGGTCCTCTGGAAAAACTTTCTCAAAAGATAAGCGATGATGAAGGTAAGAAACATGCAGGTATTATTAAAGGAAATGCTAAGAGACTTCTAAACCTGATTAATCAACTTTTGGATCTTTCACGCCTCGAAGCAAGAAAGTTAAAACTTAACGCATCAAAAGGTAATATTGCAGTATTTATTAAACGACTTGCAAAGGAATTTCAGTCTGTTTCTGAGCAGAGAGATATCATTTTAAGGGTATTAATTGATAATGAATACTTTGAAGCTTATTTCGACAAAGAAAAGATGGAAAAAATAATTACTAATATAATGTCAAATGCAGTGAAGTTCACACCTCGTGGAGGAAGGATCACAGTAAAACTCTCCAGGACAGATCACAATGATATAGAGATCACTGTAAGAGATTCCGGGATTGGAATTCCAAAAAATGAAATTAGAAAAATCTTCGATAGGTTTTATCAGGTAGATGCATCGCATACAAGGGAACATGAGGGAACAGGTATCGGTTTGGCGCTTACTAAAGAGTTTGTAGAACTTCATAAAGGCCAGATCACTGTTGATAGTGTGGAAGGTCAGTGGACTGAGGTTAAAATATACCTTCCGTTGGGCAAAGAACATCTCAGCGATGATGAAATTATCGAATCATCCGAATATCAGGTACATGAAATTGATTCAGTGGCAAACTTTAGTAACGATAATCTTTCACCTGATGAAATAGAAAGAGAAAATCTTGTTGATAAAACAATAGTACTTATTGTGGAGGACAATCCTGACTTAAGAGAATATATTAAAGATGATTTGAAAGAATTATATCATGTTGAAGAAGCTGCCAATGGTGAACAAGGATTTCGAAAAGCTGAAAAGTTAATTCCAGATTTAATTGTAAGCGACATTATGATGCCCGTGCTTGATGGATATGAAATGACTAAAAAATTAAGAGAGAATGAAAAGACCAGCCATATTCCGATTATTCTTTTAACAGCAAAATCTGATAAGGAAAGTAAACTTGAAGGGCTGGAAATGGGTGTGGACGATTATCTCACAAAGCCATTCGATACTCAGGAATTATTAATAAGAATCAAAAATCTGATTGAGACCAGAAAATTACTACAAGAGAAGTTTGGTTCAGGTACAGTAACAGTACATAAAAAAGAGAAAGAGAAATTAAGTTCACTGGACAGGCAATTTCTTGATAGGGTTATGTCTGTAATAGAGCAACATATTTCTGAAGAGCAATTCAGTATAGAAGAATTTGGAAAAGATGTCGGTATGAGCCGCTCTCAAATGCATAGAAAATTAAAAGCGCTGACAGGAAAATCCACTAGCTTGTATCTGAGAACCGTTCGACTTGCTAAAGCAAGGGAATTGATCGAACAGAAAAAAGCAAATATTTCAGAAATCTCATACCAGGTTGGGTTCTCCAGTCCGGCCTATTTCAGTCGATGTTTTAAGGAAGAATTTGGCTACACTCCCAGCGAGGTCAATCAATAATCATATAGATCGTATCTCCCTTTTGCTTACCGCTCTTTACCCATCAATTTCATTAATAATTAGGTTTATTTAAGTAAAATGCAACATAGTTGCTAGCTTTTGCAACATAGTTAATAACCACCACCAGCTCTTTTTTTGTTTATTTCTTTAGGGAATTTTGAAATATAATTAATGCCGATTCCGAGGAGGTAGCAGTCTTGAAAAAGGTCATTCCTGACCTATTTTCTGTCGCAATTCTACCCTGTTGGTCAGCATTTCAACTAAAAAAACAATCAAAATATATAACTGTATTTGGAATAATATTCATCCCGAGTAGGAGAAATTAAAGTGATAGTTGCAGCTGCTCCTTTTAGAAAAAACATTAATTCAAGAGGATTTTATCTCGAGCAGAATAATCCTAATCCGTTTCAGACAGCCACGATTATTAGATACAGCTTACCTTGCAAATCAAATGTTACAGTTGTGATAACAAATTCATACGGAAGGGTCGTTGATAAATTAATCTCTGCTACACAGGATGCCGGGACTTATGAAATTAATTTTTCTGCTAACGAACTTCCAAGAGGTACTTATTTCTACCATGTCGTTGCAGATAAATATTGCGATTCAAGAGAAATGGAAATAATGAAATGAGTTTTGTAACTACCTCCTGTATAAGGATAAATGAAAGTGAGGGCGTATATGGCTTTTAACAAGAAAGCATCGACAAAGCTTATAGCGCCCTCTATTTTTAAGGAATCTTTGGAGGAGCAACAAATTTTTTCGATAGCTAGCGGACTTCTCCCGCAGAGCACAGCAAGAGAGGGTGGAGATTGTTTATTGGAATATTAACGCACCCTTTAACACAGTTTCGCCCTCTCCATTATTAGGGTTGAAGTCAGGTTAGGATTTATATCAGAAACTTTTGATTAACTCTTAAATAAGGAAAGTTGATCAAAAAACATTGTAAAGAATTTATGCAGTACTGGATCAAGAAAGCAAAATCGAATGCAGGCGATACGGAGTCACAGTTATGTGTTTTAATAAATGTGCATTTTAAAATGCAAACAAGTAAAACTTCTTTAATAAATAAAAAGTGTTCTATGGAATTAATTATTTAAGATGCTAAGGAGGCACATCACCCCAGTAGACAGCAAGATGAGTCATTGGGGAGCCGGGGTGGGAGGATAACAAGGGCGGGAATTAAACCCGCCCACGATTTAAGAAGACCTAAAAAACAGAAACACAAATTATAGAAAATTATTGAAAGGTCGGTAAATGAAAAATTTTGTAGAACTTATTGTAAAACAAGTGGTTGACAATCCTTCAAAAGTGAGGGTCGAACAAAATTCACTAAATGAAAACACCATTGAAATTGTTGTTGAAGTTGATAAGGATGATATCGGGAAAGTAATCGGAAAGAAAGGAAAAAATATTAACGCAATGCGGACACTTGTGACTGCAATTGGAGCCAAAGAACATCATCGAGTAACATTGCAGGTTGTAGAATAATATCAAAACCAAAAGCTGGTTTAATAAATTGACTAATTCAACTAAATAAAAATTCATTCATTCCTATACAGGAGTTTACGTGAGATATCTATATCTACTTTCTATTTTTTTGTTTACTGTATCATGTTTTTACTTTATTCTAGGTTAGCAGTAATTTTGGCCTGAAAGCAAAGTATTAATTCTCGTTCTTCAAAAATTCTAAGAGAGTAATCCCTGCATTTATTAAACCGCAGATAAATGCTGCTTTTAAATAATAATTAATTCATAATGAAAAATTATGTTTTCAACTATTAGAAGATTTTTTTATTCAAATAAAACCTGCATATAAATAATTTTCGGGTTTTAAAATTCAATACCCGGGAGTTGACTCTTCTTACGACTTTTCTAAAGCAATACTTTTTATATCAAATCCATTACTAGGAGGTTATATGAAACAAATATTGTCGTACTTTTTGCTACTATTGATTTTTGGCTTTTCTGCAATTCTTATGCTCAGGATTACCAACCATCATTAAAAACCGTTTCCTTAGATCAGGAAGATGCCTTGTTGGCACAGCCATCTCAAATTACAGTATCTCCCGGAGACACACTCAAGTTCATTGCTAAGGACGGAAACTTTTCTGTGTTTATTCCCGAAGCTGTTAGGTTTCTAAGAATTCGAACAACAAACCTCAGTTTTTTACTTAATGGTTCGGAAACGGCTGAGAGTGACCTCTATATTGTCAGGGATATAGATGCGGACTTAATGCAATGCCCATATTCTATATATAGTTTAGGAAATGACAGTTGGCCGTTAGCACCTCCAAGGATTATTATTAAAGCCAACTAATATGGTTCAAGGGCGAGTTAATGCTCGCTCGATTTTTTTTTAATAATTTTTTACTTCCAAACAAATCCCTCCAATTCAAAGCATAAATAAACTTTGCAACATAGTTCTAATTCGGTGCAACAATGCTACTAGCTAAAAACAATATAGTATAAGTCTTCACAACATAGATGATAACCACCTGGCACTCAATTTAGTTTATTTGTGGTGCAGCTTTTAACAGACTATTTCAAAAAATACTAAGGAGGATGCTCATGAAAAATTTAATCTTATTCCCAGCAGTTATACTTTTTGTTTTTCTATTAGGTTGTCAGGATAGTCAAATCAACCAGCCAGATTCAGCTACACTATTAAGGGACAATCTGCCGCGAAAAGAATCGATCAAAATTTGTTGTGAATTACAGGATCCGAATTTCGGTATCTGCAGTCTTAATGGATTTGTTGATTACACACACAAAGTACTTGACGAAACAATGGGTCCGACGAATCGTACTCTGATTTCTCTCAAACTTTATATGAATTCTATACTATGTGATAAAATGGGTATGGTTCATCTTGAATGGAAAGTTGAAGGAAGAAGCAATGAAGCTATATATGTGAGTGAAGAAGGAATTCTTCTTGTCGAAAAAACCTACTTCATTACTAGCAGGAATGATGCAGTTCTTCTTGTTCAATATCTGGTTACAACAGAAGGAGTGGGTCTCTCCAAAGTAAGTCTGATTCCAGTTGAAAATACCTTGTCAATAACTAACAAAGAAATTAAGGAGTACTAAAATGAAATACGTAATAATCTCTCTTGTTGTTGTTGCTCTTTTTGTTATAGGATGTCAGGAAAATTCTATAACCGATCCTGTTGTAAATGAACAGATCGAAAAGAATCAAACAGGAGCTTCTGACACATATTTTCAGGGGTCAATAACCTTGAATACAATTTTAAACGATCCATATCCGATTGGAAACTCATTTTATAGACTAAATGGTAAAATCGATTATGAATTACGAATGATTTATGCTGATCCTATAGCACCAACGGCTCAACGTCATATCTCAGTTTATTTTCAAATCGATGCTGATCTTCGATATTTCTGTACGGTTTGTTTGCCAAATGAATTAGATGAGTTGTCTGGCTTTGTTAGCGAAGTTTCTGAATCCTACGTACCTGTTGGTGGAAATACGGTTTCACTTTTAGAAAAAACTTTTCGCATCCAGGGTCGCGAGGATGGAATGGTTTTGAAAGCAAAATTTTCAGTTAGTAATGACAGAATTGAAATCAACACAATGTGGCTTGCGTTGCCAAAAATTTATACTGAAGCCACAGACACTAAACTAAATTAATTTATCACTTAAACTAAAGGAGTACTAAAATGAAAACTCTATTTGTTGCTTTCGTTGCATTCTTTTACGTTTTCTTTATCGGATGCCAGGATTCAGTAATTGATCCTGTTTTGCAGGATGAGATTAATCCAAATAGCACCGAGCAGGAAAACGTGTATAAGGACGTCATTTCTACCTGGCCCGGATATATTGAACTAAATGGGTCATTGATAGACATGCTTCATCCGGGTTTCGATGTTCAAATAGCTGGTATCGTAAGATACAAACTCGATCCTCCTGACCAGCTAGATGCAGTTACGATGAAGGTAAACATTTATGTGAATGCTGAAATGAAAAGTTTTTGCCCCTCGCAAAACGGACCCTGGAAAGTATTTGGAATAACTGAGGATATTCTTAATTCGTCAACAAAAATTTTGGAAAAATTATATGAAGTCAGAAACACCAGAAATTGTCACTATAAGCTGGCTTTAAGATTTAAGATTAGTCAAGGGGAACTCATCTTAATTTCAAAAGAACTTCGGCCATATGGAAAAATGTATGCAGATAAATCTGAATTCTAAATGACAGATATTAAAATGCCCTTCCAAATTTAGCCCTGCCCAAAAAAAAGGCAGGGTTTTTTATAAACCAATCCATTACCGACTTTCCTCAGAATTAAATAATTTACACTTAAATAATTATCTGCTTATTCAGGAGGACAAAATGCGCACCCTTCGCATCAATATTATTATCATTTCGTTTGTATTTTTATTATTCAGGTGTGGACCAGGCAACACAGTGGAAGTTGATTCTTTTTCTCCGACCGGTGAAGTTGAAAAGCTTTCAAATTTTCAGATTGAATTTTCTGAGGACCTTGCTCCGGCAGATATGCAGGACAAATGGCTTGATGAGGAGTTCGTTAACTTTAATCCTAAAATACCGGGTAAATTTAAATGGGCTACTTCGAGCACTTTGATATTTTCTCCCGACGTACCTCTTGAACCAATTCAATCCTACACGGCTACAATAAATAAAAACGTTTTATTTAATACAACATTCTCACCGGATTTTGATGAATACACTTTTCATACTCCATATTTCGATGTAACTAAAGTTGATTTTTTCTGGACGAATATCCCTTACCAGAATTACAAGTTGAGCGTCCAGGCAAATATTTATTTTAACTATCCGGTTGATCCAAATTCGTTGAGAAATTTTTTAGATGTAAAAAGAGTAGGTGCAGAAGTAAAAGATTATCAGATCATTTCTGAACAAAGTTCTGATGTAATTGCAATTAACTTCGGGGAAATACAACAGTCAGATAAAGAGCAACTTTTTGAGATTAGAATAAAAGAAAACCTTGTCTCCACACTTGGTAAAGATGGTTTGAAAGAAAGCCGGTCATTTGATGTTGAACTTCCTCCAATAACCCGATTAGCCATAACCAATGTCACAGCAGGATTTGACGGAAGTACAGGCTGGATTGATGTTGCAACAACTCAGACAGTTGATGATAAAAGCTTGAAGGAGTTCATCGGCACCGACCCGGAAAAGAAATTAAATTTTTCAGTAAGTGGAAACGTGCTTCGGATAGAAACCGATCTCGATAATGTGCAAACAGTTGAGCTGAAAATCAAAAAAGGACTGCCTGGCTTGTATGGGGGTGAACTTGAGTCTGATTATGAACAAAATATCTCGATGGTAAATGTTCAGCCATCCGTAAACTTTGCTGATAATAGAGGAAAGTATTTAATGCTTGGCGGGGAAGAAAATTTAAAAGTAAATGCTGTAAATATAAGCGAAGTTGAAGTTGAGGTCTCACAAGTCTTCAAAAACAATATTCTGCATTTTCTAAATCAGTACGGATACTACTACTATTACGATGATTACGAGTATGAGTATTACAGCCCGCAATATTATGTTGGTGATTTTGGGGAAACTTTGTACGAAGAAAAAATAAAACTACCACAAGGTGAAAACTGGCTTAAAAATTTTACTGTCAACCTGAATAAGGCAATTGGACAAAAGTATAAAGGAATTTACACAGTTTCAGTCCGATCTGCTGAAGAGAGGTGGAGAGCTGCTTCCAAAATGGTTGCTATTTCTGATCTGGGCATCATTTCAAAATTTTCAGAAGACGAAATATATGTTTTTGTGAATACGATCGGTGGAGCTGAACCAGTTGCTGAAGCCGAAGTGAATATTATTTCAACCAACAATCAAACTTTACTCACAGGGAATACTGATGAGAATGGTGTAATTGTTTTTAGAGATGTTAAAAAGAAAACAGAAGGTTTCTCACCGCGACTGCTAGTTGTTGAGAAAGGTGAAGATTTCAATTATATAGATTTAAGAGAAACCAGAATAGAGACTTCCCGATTTGATGTTGGAGGGAGAACTCAATATGCTGCTGACTTCAATGTTTTTATCTATGGACCTCGAGATATTTATCGTCCTGGTGAAAAAGTTGAAATCTCAGCCATTGTTAGAAATGACAAAATAAAAGTTGTAAAAGATGTTCCGCTTTTATTGAAGATAGTTGCACCCACCGGTAAAACTTTTGAAGAATTTAAAACTGAACTGAATGCCCAGGGTTCATTCGATCTTGCATTCACAATTCCGGAATATGCTCAGACAGGAAGCTACTCAGCGGATGTTTATACCGGAATCAAGC
>Ga0210074_1000700_pt1 | contig 11319 bp, 8 predicted proteins | sample China_Galinas_Co_FD_184860 | JGI IMG/M metagenome (GOLD analysis project Ga0210074, IMG submission 184860) | Wetland microbial communities from San Francisco Bay, California, USA, that impact long-term carbon sequestration -... | ecosystem: Environmental > Aquatic > Marine > Wetlands ... | reverse complement strand
GCCCCCATTGCCGAACAATAGAATCTTATGCCCGGAGGCCACAGAGGTCACCAGCATATCGGCGGCGGCCATCAAGGCATCCATTTGTTCCATGACCGCTAGCCGCTTGATGCGGATAGTGTCTTCCAGGATGGTGGTGATGATGTCTCGCATGGGATGGTCGATGTTCTCCCTAATGGTATTGCCGCGCCCTTCGGGTGTCGCCGGCAGGTGAACGATATTGGTCAGGAGGCCTTGTCAACGCAACGGTCTTCAAGGGCAGCGATGGATTCGCGCGCATTTTCGCCTAAGGATGCCGCAGTTTTAAATGCACCCAGCGCCTTGTCGAATTGGCCGGTTTTTTTGAGCAACCGCCCTAGCCGCAGGTAAAACCGTCCGTTGTCGGGCGTAATTTCGACACTCTGCTGGCAAAATGCAAGCGCGATGTCCAGATTTTCATTTTTTAACTCGTAGCAGCGCCCCAGTCCCGAGAGCGCTGGGGCATCGTTGGGGTGAATCCGCAGGGCTTTCTTATAGGCCGGTATGGCCTGGTCGAGAAGGCGCTGGACCAGGTAGGTATCGCCCAGCAGCCGCTGAACCGTAGCGGATTCCGGCTTCAGCTCGGCGGCGTACTGCATCAGCTGCTGGGCTTTTTCCGGTTGGCCCGATTCCAGCAGGAGTTTGCCGGTCTGAAAGTTAAGTTCGAAAACATCTTTCCCCAGAGGTGCGGCTTTCAGCCAGAACTTGAGCGCTTTGTCCCGTTCATCCATCAGCAGGTTGACGAGGCCGGCGTTGTAAAGCGCCAGGATTTCATCAGCGTTTATCTTGAGGGCTGTTTCAAAGGCGGTCAATGCTTTCTCATGATTTTGCTGCACGCCGAAGCAAACCCCCAGGCTGTTCAGCACATTGACGTTGCGTGGGTCCAACCGCAACGCATTGCGGAATTCATTGATGGCGCTGTCGATATCGCCGGCGTCATAATAGCGATCACCGCTGATGTTGAGACTGACGGCGTCAAAACAGGCGCGGCCGCCGGGACCCATAAAGAAGGCATGCTCGAGGGCTTTGTGGGCATTTTCGATCACCTCCTGCGGGGGATATTTCAGGCAGGGAAAGGCGGCCAGGCCGATGGTCAGCGTGAGTGCGGCCGAGGTGTTAACATGCTCCTGGAGTTTTTTGGCGATTGCCAGACCGGAGGCCACATCCTTTTCCGGGAAAACACAGCCGAAAATATCCGCCTCCATCAAGCCCCACCAGCCGTTTTGGGCCGCACAGCCTTTGTCGATGACATCCGCCACTTTGAGACGCAACGGCTGCAAGCGTTCGAGGTCCCCGGCCTGCCGATAAGCGGCGGTATCGATCCGCAGGGCCAGGGCTGTGAACAGGGGCGTGGCCGCCGCTTTTTCGGCCGACCAGACCCTGTACGTTTCGTTGCAGCGAAGTCCGGGGTAGTGCCGTCGCAGAGGATCGTCGGCGCCGGACGGCAGGCTTGGGGGCGGTGTGTCGCGGGATGGCGCATGGGTGCCCTCGGCCGGTGTTTTGGATCGCAGAAAGTGTTGGGTTGCGGTGAGGTCGCGGTTCACGCCGCCGGTGTTTGACGTCATGGGGACTCCTTTTTGAGCATGCGTCTGAAGGCCATTTCGATGTGGGGCAGGTCATCGTCTTGCAGGGTGCGAACATCCATAATGAAACGGTCGTTTTCGATGCGACCGATAACGGGCGGGACATGACCCCGCAGAAAGGTTTCGATACGTTGGGCCGAGCCATCTTGGCAGGTAACGGTGACGGCGTGGCTGGGAAGTTCCAGCAAGGGAAGCGAGCCGCCCCCGATGCGGGATGGGACTTGATCCCGCATAAACACGAGACGTGAATCTTCGATGCGTTGCAAACAGGCCTTGAGGCGTTCGGCCCGGTCGGCCAGAACGTTGTCGGGTGTCATCATCATGCGCAGGGTGGGAATGCGGGCCACCGCCCGGGATTCTTCCCGATAGAGCCGCAGGGTGCTTTCGAGTGCGGCCAGCGTCAATTTGTCGATACGCAGCGCGCGGTTGATGGGGTTCTTTTTAATCGCGTCCAGATAAGTGCGTTTACCGACAATGATGCCGGCCTGGGGGCCACCCAGCAATTTGTCTCCGCTGAACGTGACAATGTCCGCTCCACTGGCGACGGATTCCTGGACGGTCGGCTCCCAGGGGAGCCCGTAGCGCCTGAAATCCACAAAGGTGCCGCTGCCCAGATCTTCCATGACCGGCACCTCATGCTGGTGGCCCAGTTCGGCCAGTTCTTTCAGGGGCACTTCTTTGGTAAACCCGGTGATCGCAAAATTGCTCTGATGAACCTTGAGCAAGAGGGCCGTCTTTTCACCGAGCGCACCGGCATAATCTTTCACGTGCGTGCGGTTGGTGGTCCCCACTTCCTTGAGCACCGCCCCGCTTTTGCTCATTACGTCGGGGATCCGAAAGGCACCGCCGATTTCGACGAGCTCCCCCCGGGAAACGATCACTTCCCGGTCTTTGGCCATGGTTTCCAGGGCGATCAATACGGCGCCGGCGTTGTTGTTGACCACCAGTCCGGCTTCGGCACCGGTGATTTCACAGAGGAGGTCTTCGACGGCGCTGTACCGGGATCCGCGGCGGCCCTCGTCCAGATTGAATTCCAGGTTCGAATAGCGGCTCGCGATAACGGTCAGATTGTCGATGGCTTCCGGGCAGAGCAGGGAGCGCCCCAGATTGGTGTGGATGACGACGCCGGTGGCATTGATGGTTTTGCGCAGATTAGGCTGCATGGCCGTCGCGACCAGGGCCTCGATGCGCTGCAGCACGGCGCTTTCTTCCACATCCCGAGCCTCCAGGGGCGTGTTCCCCTTCAGCAGCTGGTGGCGCAGGGCGTCCAGCGCGGTGCGGGCCGCGCTGCGCAACACGGAATGGGGAGCCTGTCGGAGGGTCTCGGAATGCTGGGCACAGTCCAGCAAACGATCGACACCGGGCAAGCACTGCAGCAATAGCTGGGTCTGGTCGTCCATCATTCATCCTCACACCGACCATTTGGTGGCCGATTAATTGAAATTCTTAAACTTTACTTTTTATCATCGAAAAGTTAAATATTTCAATCTATTTATTGTCCCCTGCGACCGCAACATCCTGCTGCGGGGGGCAGAGGGAGGCTTATGCGCGAACCACGAAATTATATCATTTTTCCCCTGGATGTCGCCACGCGGACCGAGGCAGAGCAATTGGTGCACCAGCTGGCGGGGCATGTCGGCATGTTCAAGGTCGGGCTGGAACTGTTCATTCGTTCGGGGCCGGCGCTCATTCGATGGATTCGTGCGGAGGGGGCGGCCGGGATCTTCCTGGATCTCAAACTGCACGATATCCCCATGACAGTGGCCCGTGCGATGGAGGGCATCGTCGATATGCAGATCGACCTGACAACCGTTCATTGCGGCGAGAACCCGCGCATGCTGGAAGCGGCGGTGAAAGCCAGCCAGGGCCGAACCAAGATCCTCGGTGTGACCGTGCTGACCAGTGTGGGGACGGAAGATCTTCGCCAGGCAGGATTTGCGCCCGATCTGGCGGAAAACGTGGAAGCGTTGGTGCAGCGCCGCGCGGCAACGGCCCGTGCGGCCGGTTGTTCCGGGGTGGTTTGTTCCGGCTGGGAGGCGTCATCGATTAAACGCACCATGGGGGCCGACTTTCTGGCGGTGACGCCGGGGATTCGGCCGGCCTGGGAATCCGTCGGATCGGATGATCAACGGCGCGTCATGACGCCCGCTGAGGCGGTGCGCAACGGTGCGGACTACATCGTGATCGGGCGCCCGATTCGCGATGCGGCCGATCCGGCCCTGGCAGCCCGGCAGGTGGCCGCCGAGATTGCCGAGGGATTGTCCTGATCCATCGCGGGGCGCGCTTTTGCCCCGCCCGGCTCTCAATACCACCAGAGGTGGCGGACGATCGTCAGGCAGGCAATCACTGCGGCTAACAACAGGATCAGCACCAGCTGGTCACGCGTAAAGGACTTCATCGACCGGGCGATGCTTTAACAGGCGCTTGAAAAACGATTACGCTTGGCAATACGGCAATAAAATCCTCCTCAAAATGTTTATTTATTGCCCATAAACGGCGCTTTTGCGTCGGATTTGGCCTTGTCTTGCCTGCGCGCATGACGATATTCAGCTGCCTTGTTAAGTCTGGTCCAGACCAAAGGCGGTATGCAGAACGCGGACCGCCAGTTCGGCATATTTTTCCGTAACGATACAGGAAATGCGAATTTCCGATGTGCTGATGAGCCGGATATTGATATTTTCACTTGCCAGGGTTTCAAACATTTTAGCGGCCACACCTGAATGATTTTTCATCCCGACACCGATCACCGATACCTTGGCGATATTCTGGTCGCCTAAGACTTCTTCGGCCCCGATCTCTTTCGCCACCTGTTCCTCGATGGCCATGGCCTGTTTGAAATCCGTTTCCGGCACCGTGAAGGTCAGATCGGTCTGCCCGCTGGAGCGCATGTTCTGGATGATCATGTCGATCACAATGCCGGCCTCCGAGATGGGTGAAAACACTTTAGCGGCGACCCCCGGCTGGTCCGGAACTCTCTTCAGCGTGATCCGGGCCTGGTTTTTGTCGCACGTCACACCGGATACCAACAGTTTTTCCATGCTGGCCTCTTCATTGACCACCATTGTTCCCTCCTCATCGCTGAATGACGATCGTACATGTACGGGCACATTATACTTTTTGGCGAATTCCACCGATCGGATTTGAAGGACTTTGGCGCCCAGGCTGGCCATCTCGAGCATTTCATCATAGCTGACGCGCGTCATCTTCCGGGCCCGGGGGCAGATATTGGGGTCGGTGGTGTAAATGCCGTCGACATCGGTGTAGATTTCGCAGATGTCCGCCCTGATGGCGGCGGCGATGGCAACGGCCGAGGTGTCGGACCCGCCGCGCCCCAGCGTGGTAATGTTGCCATTGATGTCACAGCCCTGAAAACCGGCCATCACCACGATTTTGCGATCCTGGATAAGGGCTTTGATGGGATCCGCGTTGATGTCCAGGATGCGGGCATTGCCGAACGCACAATCGGTGACCACTTTGGCCTGGTGACCCAGAACGGAGGCGGCCGAATAATTCATGGCGCGCAGGGTCATGGCCAGCAGCGCGGCCGTCGTTTGCTCACCCGTCGCCAGCAGGACGTCCAGTTCGCGTTTCTCCGGGGTGCTGGTGACCTGGCGGGCCATGCGGATCAGGCTGTCAGTGACCCCTGCCATGGCGGAAAGGATAACGATGACATCGTTGCCACGATCATACGTGCGGGCAACACGTTTGGCGACATTGCGGATGCGATCGAGATCGGCGACGGATGTGCCGCCAAATTTCTGTACGATTAAGCCCATAATTTCCTCTCACATGACGTTTTGGAGCTCTTTTAGCAAAATCGTCGGCGCAAGTCCATACGCTGTCATGTCAAGCTGGCGGGAGGTGTCATTGAGATATTGAATGTCTACCGCCAGACGCTGATCGAGCAGGTCGTCGGCCAACTGTTGCGACCATTCGATGACCGTGACGGCCGGCTCATCCATGAGATCGATGAGCCCGATATCTTCGATGTCGCCCCCGGACAGGCGATAGAGATCCACATGGTGGAGCGTCAGGCGGCCTGGATAGGAGTGAATGAGGGTATAGGAGGGGCTGGTCACGTAAGTGCCTTGAGTGACCTGCAGCCCACGGGCCAGCCCCTGCACAAAACAGGTTTTCCCGCTCCCCAGGTCGCCGGTGAGTGTAATCAGAAGATGGGATTGCGCCAGTCGACCGATATGCGCGGCGATCTCGCGGGTGCGTTCGGGTGAATCGGATATCACGCGGCATTCCATCGGAGGTGTCATGTTCGGTGTCCATCGCGTCGATGATGCGGGTGGTGGTCGTACGCCCCGTGTTACGGGTTGGGCTTCATTGTCTTTCGAGGAGAATGACCATTTCGCGTACCGCTGTTTCGATACCCACCAACAGTGCCCGGGCAATAACACTATGCCCAATGATGCAGGTCTCCACCTCGTTCAGTTTGCCGATGGCGCGAGCGGTGGTATAGCCCAGACCGGAGCCGACGGCGACGCGTAATTTCAATTTGGTCGCAATTTTGGTCGCGTCCACTATCCGTGCCAGAAGGCGTTCACGCGTTGATGGCAGGGCATCGCCGGCATAGGCTGCGGTGTGGATCTGTACACCGTCGACATTCAAGCGATGGGCAATTTTGATATGCTCCGGATCGGGGTCCGTCAGAAGAAATACCGGGATACCACTGTCGCGAATGGTCGCGATGGTATCGTTGATTTCGGCGCGATCAAGAATCAGGTCCAATCCACCTTCGGTGGTCGCTTCCTCAGGGTGTTCGGGAATCAGAATCACTTCGTCCGGTTTGACGTCGAGGGCCATTCCCATCATTTCCGATGTCGGCGCCATCCCTAAAACAAAACGCCCCTGCACAATTTCCCGCAAAACACGGATGTCGCGATCATTCACGTAGCGTCGATCGCCTGTAAACCGCACAGCGATGCCGACCGCACCGGCCAGCTCCGCCAGGACGGCCGCGGCGGCAGGGTCGGGATGCTTGTCGTTGTGGCGCTGGCGCAGCGCAGCCACCTGATTGACATTGACAACAAGATCCGACATGGTTCCTCCTTGGGATGTTTGTCTGGCCGGTTGGCGGTTCCGGTTCCGTCCTCACTGTGATGTCGCGTCGTTTTCGGTAAGGCGTTGGTGGAAAAAAGGGTTAAGACAGTCGTGGTTGACCGGGTCGGTCTAACCGGCTATTGAAAAACGATTGCGCTTGGCAATACGGCGTTAAAATCCTCCTCAAAATGCTCACTTATTACAAATAAACTGCGTTTTTTCGTCGGGTTTTGCTTTGTCTTGCCTGCGCTTATGATGTTTTTCAACAGTCTGCTAGTATGGGTATGGCAATCCCCGGCAAATGCATGGTTACATTGCGAGCCCATTTCCCAATTGCTGCAGGATTTTTTCGCTCTTCATCGCCATTCGGTGTTCTTCTTCCTCGGATTGTTCGTGATCGTAGCCGAAAAGATGCAGTATGCCGTGAATCAATAGTTCGGTGAAGTGACGTTCGAAGCTGAGGCCGTTCGATTGCGCCTCCCGCAGGCAGGTTTCCACCGAAATGACCACATCACCAAGTAGATGGGGCATAAGGTCAGCAAACGCGCCCTCCTTCATGGAAAACGAAAGAACATTGGTCGGTCCTGAGCGCCCTCGGTACTGTTGATTCAGGGGGGTGATCTTTTGATCATCGACGATCAGGAGTGACAGCTCCCCGTCAAGACAACCCAAGGCGTTTAAGATGTCCGTGGCCGTTTTCTTCAGATTCTCGTCGGGAATCGATAGCAGATCTTGCTGATTGTCGATCAGAACTTCCATTCCGGCCCCTTTTCTTGACGAGGGCCCCACTGCGATTCTCGGGGTACTCGATGCGGTGGTGATGAATGCCGTTCAAGATGGTGTTGAACGATTTGGCGATCTTATGAAGATCGTGCAGCGTCAGTTCGCAATTGTCCAACTGCCCATCCGAGAAGATACGGTTGATAAGTTTCTGTACGAGCCCTTGCAGCCGCGATGGGGTCGGGTTGTTCAGGACACGGGATGCGGCTTCCACGACATCGGCGAGCATGACCAATCCGGCCTCACGCGTTTGCGGCTTGGGGCCGGGATAGCGATAATCGTCGATATTGACAGCATCTTCGCCTTTGAGTTGTTTGGCTTTGTCATAGAAGTAATGAATCAGGCTGGTGCCATGATGTTGACGGATCGTGTCGGTGATGTCCTTTCCCAGCTTATTCCGGTGCGCCATGTCCATACCGTCTTTGATGTGTGCGATCAGGATAAGGGCGGACATGGACGGCGCCAGTTTGTCGTGCCGGTTGCGGCCATTCGTCTGGTTTTCGATAAAGTAGGCCGGTTTACGGATTTTCCCGATATCATGATAATAGCCGCAGACTTTTGCGAGAAGGGGGTTGGCACCGATTTCGGCGGATGCCGCTTCGACCATATTCCCGACGATAACGGAGTGATGATAGGTTCCCGGGGCTTCGATCATGAGTTTCCGCATGAGGGGTTGGTCCAGGTTGGCCAGCTCCAGCAGTTTGATATCCGAGGTATACTCGAAAAGTATTTCGATAATCGGCACTAACCCGGTGGCGATGATGGCGGAAAAAATACCACCCAGGAACCCGAAAGCGCCGCCCCAGAGGACGGCCTTTGTCGATTCGAATCCTATGTATATACCGATAGCGACTGCGAGGATGATATTCAAAAGGCCGGTCTTCAGGCCGGCCTTAATGAACACTTTGCGGCCATGGTAGCCCTGAATCCAGTAGGCGGACATGGCGCTGCTGATAAGGAAAAAGATCATGGCGCCAAAACTGCCGTGAAAGACGATGGCCGCGCCAATGGCCAGGATCATCGCAAGCAGAACAGCGCTTTCGAGTCCCAAAAACAGGCAGACGATCATGGTCGCCGAACTAATGGGGGTGGCGTAGAAAAGTGATAAGGCATCAAAGGAAAACGGTGTGTTCTGAGCCAGCGTTCGTGCCAGCGAACCGGCGACCTCGGCAATGACAAAGAAGGTGCACAGCACAACGGCGATAAAAAGAATATCTTTGTTGATCGAATTGGCTCGATCGTCCTGGTTCCTGAAATGAAGAAGATACGCTGAAAGCAGCACGCAGATCATGATTAAGGCGGCGCCCATGCTGCTCATGGCGATGCGTTGGCTGAGCTGTTCTTCCTGGATGGCGCGCAGTTTTAAAATTTGGACAGCGGTAACCCGTTCGCCTTCACGCAGGAGCATTTCGCCGGCTTTGATTTTATGAAATACGGGTTTGACATCCGCCACGGCGGCCTTCTGACGCTCCAGTGTTTCATTGCGATTGAGCGTGATGTTTGGCTGCAGGAGACCTTGCATCAGGTCGACAATCAAATCGGCATTATTATAACCCAAATCTTTCAGCATGGGTTGGCCCATGATGCGGACCATCATTTTGGCTTCTTCAAGGTCATAAAACTGTCGGAGATTCCGAACAATGCGCTCTTGATCCGTTCCTACGGTGCGTAGGATAATTCCTTTCTCCGATTCCCGCAGAAGAATTTCCTTGTTGGAGACGACGCCACCTTCCATTATTTCATAGAGAATCTGACTCATACGGTCGGAAATTGTCTGGGAAAAATCGGCGTCCACCAGCAGCTGGAAGATGTCCTCCCGTAGCGTAATTCCTAGTTTTTCGCTGAATTCCGCCTGTTTTTCCATGAGAATCTGACGAACAGAGAGCGTATCATTTTCAATCGGTGCGGTATCCGCAGGTGGAAGCGATGGTTGTGGTTTGGAGGGCTCCTGCAGTACAGCCTCGCCGGGTATCTGTGCCGCAGCACGAAGGGCTTCCCGGGCCTGAAGTTCCGCAATGGTTTTGCGCATATCCCTGAAGACCCGATCGATTTTACGGGTCAGGTTGCGGGCCAGAAGGACGTCAATGTCGTATACCGTCCGTGCCTGCTCGGACGCGTTGCGTTGATTCGTTTCGGTCGCCTGGCGGTCTTCGATGAGAAAGTCGCGTGAAGCCTTGATATCTCTTTCGGCCACATCGCCGATCCGGTAAGCAAGATCCGTCACCACGAGGCCGGGGTAGAGAATGGCGGTGAAGACCAGAATGACCACCAGCATAATCAGCCAACGCATGCGATGCTGTGAATCCAGGCGTTTCAGAAAGGCCTCTTTTATCCTGTTAGCGATCATGGTGCTTTTTTCCCTTAAAAAAGACAACCGGTCGTTGTAAATCGGTCGACCGGGATCGGCAACAGTGTTCGATGGCGTTGATCATCAGTGGGTCCATGTTATTCGGAACGATCTTTACCCAGTGATTCGTAAGCAAGGATGATATCCTGCACCAGCCGGTGCCGCACAACATCCGTATTGGAAAAGAAGACAAATTCAATACCGTCGATCTCCTGGAGAATACGATTGGCCTCAATCAGACCAGAAGCTTTAGTGGAAGGGAGATCAATTTGTGTGATATCGCCGGTAATGACAGCCTTGGAATTAAAGCCAATTCGCGTCAGAAACATTTTCATCTGTTCAGACGTCGTATTCTGTGCTTCGTCCAGGATGATGAACGCATCATTCAGGGTACGACCGCGCATAAAAGCGATGGGTGCGACCTCGATGACACCCTGCTGCATGAGGTTGGACACTTTTTCAAACCGCATCATGTCATGCAGCGCGTCATAAAGCGGCCGCAGGTAGGGATCGACTTTTTCCGTCAGGTCACCGGGTAGAAAGCCCAACGTTTCCCCGGCTTCAACCGCGGGCCGGGTCAATATGATGCGGCTGACCGTCCCATTGGACAGCGCGGACACTGCCATGGCCATGGCGAGATACGTTTTACCCGTACCTGCCGGGCCGATCCCGAAAACGATATCAAATCGCCGCATGGCGTCGATGTAGTTTTTTTGCGCCGGGCTTTTAGGTGTGATGGACTGCTTTTTGGAAGTGATGTAGACCGTGTCCATGAAGATATCTTTCAATCGGACGCGATCATCCGCGCTTAGAATACGAATGGCGTAATCGATGTCGTTAAGATAAACGGGATATCCCTCCTGGATAAGCCCGTATAGCTGTTTCAGGATATTTTCGGCAAGCGCTGCGGCAATGGCGTCCCCGCTGATATGGACGGCGCTGCCGCGCGTGTTGATGGTCAGGGCCAGTGCATGGGCGATGCGCTGGAGATGGCAGTTGTGTTCGCCAAAAAGCATGCGTGCAGGCTCGACATTGTCAAACGCCAACTGCCGCAGAGGGTCTTGAGAGTTATCCGGCATAAACGCAATTCTACTTTGAGGGGGTCGACGTCAGCCGCCTGCAATCGGATAACGGCGGGATAGCACGAGCGTGGACCCTGAATTAATAAAGACATTTATTACCATATGGATCTTCAGGAATGCAAATGGCAAATCATCCGGTCGGGTATTCGCCGAAAAACCTTGACCCTCCATAGCGGCTCTGTTAAGTCAACCTCTTGATTCATTTGGCGTTTCAGCCGTTTTTTCCGTCGATGCAACTGTTCCATCCATAAGGTCGAAAACGGATGCCGAACCGGTTGTCATGATATGTGTTGAGGTATGTAAATCGCTATGAATGCTCTGGATATTGTCATCGGAATCATTTTGGTGTTCGGCCTGGTGCGTGGCATTTTTCGAGGCCTGGTGGAAGAGATTTCATCGATCATCGGTATATTTGGCGGCATCTACGGCGCTGTATTCTATTATCCTGCGGCCGCCCGGT
>Ga0210074_1000699_pt1 | contig 11333 bp, 8 predicted proteins | sample China_Galinas_Co_FD_184860 | JGI IMG/M metagenome (GOLD analysis project Ga0210074, IMG submission 184860) | Wetland microbial communities from San Francisco Bay, California, USA, that impact long-term carbon sequestration -... | ecosystem: Environmental > Aquatic > Marine > Wetlands ... | reverse complement strand
GTCGACTGCTTGGCCTTCATGGCGTGGATCTGGATGGAGTGGAGCAGTGCCAGCTTGTGCAGGTATTCGTTCATCGCAGCTTTGTCGGCTTGGTCGGTGGCGGGTTTGATGCGCTGCGCCATGAAATAAGCGGTGACGATGTCCTGGAGCTTCTGCGCGTGCTCCTCTTTGTTCATCACCCACCGTACGAGTTGGTTGTAGTCGACCGGGCTCGCTTTACCGAGGGCGACGATCTGGGTCATCGATTTCTCGATGGTGGTGATGTCTTCTTCCATGAGTTGGACGCGCAACTCGTCGTCGTAGATGCCGCACGGGATCTGGCAGTGGGCCGCGGCCGGCACCGCAGTGCCGAGAGCTGCGGCAAGAAAAATGAACGTGACTGCGATTGTGAAGCGTTTCATGAACTCCCCCGTTTCAGTTGGTGGTCTCAGTACCCGCAACCGGACCGCACGGCCGGGTATTTCCGGTCGCTATTTGAATCCGAGGACGGAGACCAGTTTGCTCAGCTTGATCACGTTACCGCTGCGAAGAACGGTTATCTCGAACTGGTCGTCGGCGCCGAGGGCCTTGCGCTTTGCGGTGATTCTCTCGTAAGCATCGGGCTCGCCGATGCGCACGCCGTGGACCGACAGGATGATGTCGCCGCCGAGGGTCAGGTCCTGACCGGCGATGGTTGCCTTGAGGTCGCCGGCGCGCAGGCCCAGGGCTGAGGCGGGAGAACCGGTGGCAACGGACTCGACGAGGATCCCCGCACTCTGTGGGATGTTGAGGGCGGCCGCCACCGCCCCTTCGATCACCCGGCCGTGGAACCCGGTCCAGGAAGTCGGATCGTCGATCAGGACCTTCATCGCGAGATTCGAGGTGACGACGAACCCGAGCCCCTGGAAGCCGCCGCTGGTCGAGAAGATGTGGCTGACCACGCCGATGACCTCGCCCCGCATGTTGAACATCGGCCCGCCGGAGTTGCCCTGGTTGATGGCTGCGTCGGTCTGCAGGAGTTGGACCTTTTCGAAACCGCCAAAGAGGTGGTCCGGCGCCCGGCGGGCGCTGATGTGGCCGACCGACAGGGAATGGGCGATGCCGTAGGGCGCGCCGATCACGAAGATCTGATCACCCACCAACGAGGAGTCGGAATCGCCGAGTCGGGCCGGCGTGACGCCCGCCGGCACGGACTCAGCCTGAATCAGCGCCACATCCGCGCTGGGGTCCGATGCGAGCACTCTTGCAGGGACCTCGTCTCCGGTGACGAACTTCACGGTGATCTTGTCTGCGACCTGCACGACATGGGCCGCGGTCATGATCCGGCCGTCGGACGAGATCAGAAAACCGGATCCCTGGCTGCCTGCCGAAACCCGGCGCGCGGGTCCCTGGTCCGCCACGACCTGCTGAACGGTCGTGATCTCGACCACAGAAGGATCGACCTCGCGGAACAGATCGGACAGGCTCGACGCGTCGTCTTCGGCAGCGGCGTTGATGGTGTGAGCCGTGAGCACGGCAAACAGCAGAATTCGGGCAAATTTCATCGCCGCTCCTTGGAATCGCCCCGGAATTCCTCCGGGTTTCGCAGCTGGTCTGAGGTGTGAACCGCCTCGGGCTTCGGCTCATTCCTCGGGGGAGGTGCGATCGACGCTGCACTGGTCGGTCGCTGACGTCGAGCCCTCGCACTCCACCTGGTCCCAACCGCCGCGGATTGTGGTGTTGCCGCAATAGTCCTTGCCCACGCTGTTGGGGTTGTTGAGGTAGCCGAGGATGCTGCCGCAGCTTTCGTCCTCCCCCGGGGTGGCCTCGCAGGTGCCGCTGAAGCGCGGGTTTTCGAAGCAGCACGGGGTCTGTTGGACGTTGGTTGCCGTTGTTTCTTCGCCGGCAATGGCAAACACGGCCATCAGGCACGATGCGGTGATCATGATTCCAGTCAGTTTGCGGGATGAGTTCATGGTCTTTCTCCTCTCGGTTCAGTTCGTCCGCGCCGACTCGAGGGACTTGATCTCGAGCTGACGCTGCAGGTTACTCTGGTAGAAGTCTGTATACGCCATATAGTACTTGTTGATGTTTGCCACATAGGTGACGGTCTCATTGCCGATGCGGGCGGCGGCGATGGTCTCCACGTTTGAAAACCACCGGTTGGGGTCGAAGCCTTTTTGAGCCGCTTCCTGGCGCAATTCGGCAATCCGTGCGGGACCGGCGTTGTAGGCGGCGAGGGTGAAGTCGAGGCGCGCGCGGTCGGGGATCGCCGGGTCCGAAAAATAGCGGTCGCGAAGAAATGCCAGATACTTGGTGGCGGCGTGAATGTTGTTCTCGATGGTGTCGATGGGCGTGATGTCGACATTCTTGTCGGCGGCGGTCGACGGCTTCATCTGCATCAAGCCGATGGCGCCCGAGGGGTTGCGGCGGTTGGGGTCGAGCCCCGATTCCTGGTAGCCGGTGGCGGCCAGCGCCAACCAGTCGAAACCGTACATTGAACCGTACTTCTGGAAGAGCTCGCGAATTTCTTCGAGCCGCTTTTTATCGGCTTCGGAGAGCGGGTTCGTGATCCACTGGGAGTTCTTGAAATAGCGGTTGAAATAGATGTTCCCGAGCAGTGTGCCCTTTTTGACCGAGCCGACAAAACCGTCGAGGCTCGCAGCGAGCTTGGGGTTGTCGGGCCGCACAGCCCAGGCGATCGACCCACCGGTGTTGATGGCCACCTGGTCGTGGACCATGATGTTCGGCAGCGCGGTTGCCCAGGCTTTGGCGATGTGTTCATCGGCAACCGTGAAAGGAAAGACGCCGGCGTTGACCATCTCGAGCAGATCGTCGGTGGCCAGGTATTCCGGAGCTTCGACAATGTCAATCGGCTTCCTGCCGGAAGCTTGGAACCGTGCGCTCAAGCTGTGGAGATGTTCGCCGTAGCTGCTGCCGTCCCGGACCCAGATCCTGGTGCCGGCGAGCTGGTCGAGATCGCTGATCGGCGGCGCTCCGGCTGCCGACACGACGACTTCGCGGACGTTGGGCACATAGGGTGCGGCGAAGGCCACCGTCTTCTTGCGTTCCTCCGTGATGGTGAGACCGCCGGCCGCGATATCGCCCCGCCCCGCGACGAGTTCGTCGAGCAGGGTTTCCAGCGGCACCGGGATGAAGACGACCTCGATCTTCTGGCCGGTCTTCCTGCCCTGGTTGATGTGGTCTTCATATTTGCGGAGCATCTCGTACTCGAACCCGTGCTCGGTCCCGGATTCGACGAAGTAGTTGGTGCGGCTGTAGCTGATGAGCACCCGCAAAAGCCGGCGTTTTTCGATCTCCGGAAAATCACCGGTGAACTCGGTCTCGATCCGGGTGAGGGAGGCGGGGCCCGTGACAGGGGTGGGTTTAGCCGCCTGGGAAGGGGCCGCGCCGGCACCGAGCAGGAAGACCATCCCGAGCCGACACAGCCACCCGGCGACGGGCACGGATCCCTCCGGACGCTGCGGCGTGAAGACGAATTTGAGTGCCATCGGGGTCATTCTACAGCGAATCACAGGTTCTTCTGCATTATCATGGACCTCGCGAACCATGAGAGTCGTCAATCACCTCCGCCGCATCGATGTCCACGACCTCCCGTGGTGGGAACGCGGGGCGGTACGACTGATCCAGTTCGTGCAGGCCACGTGGCATCAGCTCGGCCGGGACAAGGTCATCATCAGGGCGTCGGGTCTGGCCTATTCGTCCCTGCTCGCCGCGGTGCCCCTGGTGGCCGTGGCCTTCGCCATGTTTTCTGCGTTCGGCGCTTTCGACGATGTTCAGCAGAAGGTCCAGGAGTTGCTCTTCTCTCAATTCCTGCCGACCAGCCAGGAAGTCATCAGCGAGTACTTCAACGAGTTCGCTCACTCCGCCAGCAGGCTCGGGCTGATCGGGTTTCTGTTTCTGGTTCTGGCTGCCATTCTCCTGCTCGACAACATCGAATCCAACTTCAACCAGATCTGGCACGTGACCACCCACCGGCGCTTCGTTGCCAAGATCACCTCTTACACGTCGGTGCTGGTTTTTGGAACCCTGTTCCTCGGCGCCAGCATCACCATCTCCGCCCGCATCAGAGCTGCCATTTTTCGAGACATACTTTTCGATCCGGGCACGCTGGAACGGATCGGCACCTGGTTTTTTCCGCTGCTGCTGTCCTTTCTCGCCTTCTTGTTGATGTATCTCGTGATCCCCAACACCCGGGTCCGCCTCAAGAGCGCGCTGCTGGGCGCAGTGATCGGCAGCATCCTGTGGGAGCTGGGTAAGAACGTTTTTGCCAACTCCGTCGGCCAGTCGGTCCGCTACTCCACAATCTATGGATCGCTGGCGGTGATTCCGATCTTCTTGATCTGGCTTTACATCACCTGGATCATAGTTCTGTTGGGGCTCGAGATCTCGTTCACGCATCAGCATTTCGCGGCGCTGGTCCGAAGCAGCTCCACCGGCGATCGCGACGACTGCGACCGGGTCCCGACGGGTCTCCAGATCTACACAATGATCGCCAGACGTTTTCACCAGGGGAAGGACCCGCCGACCGCTGACGAATTGTCGCGGCGCTTCCTGGTGGCGACCGGTTCGGTCGACAGCCACATCGACCGGTTGGTCAAGTCCAGGTTGGCACGGCGGGTCGCCATCGGCTCGGGGATCGAGGGCGTCGTTCCCGCTCGGTCTCTCGCGGAGGTGCGGGTGGCCGACGTGGTCGCCGCCTTCATACCGATGGGCGACGAGGAGATGCGTCGTCGTCCCATCGAGTTGGCGGTCGAAGAGATCGTCTCGACCTTTCGCGACGCCGGTTTCGAGGCGATTGGGAAGACCACCTTTCTCGAACTGGTCACCGGGCTCGCCGAACCGTCGAAACCGGTGTGATGCCTGCCACCAGAGACCCCTTGGAGAAACGCCGACAGCAGTCTGCGGGCGACGACGGTCGCGAGTACCAGCTGGGTTTCTCGGAGATTCACCCGGCGACCATGTTCGACGAAGAGGGCAGGCTCCAGAAGGCTCGGAAGACGGTGGCGGTGATCCTCGATGCGATGGCTGCCGCGGGCCGTGATCCGGCGCGGGCGAGGCTGCTCGACATCGGCTGTTCCACCGGCATCTTGACCCAACACTACGCAGAGTTCTTCGGTCGCGTGGATGGCGTCGACATTGACGACGGTGCGGTCGAGTGGGCGCAGGGAAACCGGGCTGCGGACAACATCGAGTACCACGTAGGCGATTCGATGGAGCTCCCGTTTCAAGCCGCTGCATTCGACGTCGTGACCTGTACCCACATCTACGAGCACGTGCCCGACCCCCAACGAATGCTGGAGGAGATATTCAGAGTGCTGGCGCCGGGGGGGCTGTGCTACTTCGCGGCCGAAAACCGGATTCGCCTGTGGGACGGCCACTACGATCTGCCGTTGCTGACCTTGTTGCCGAAGACCCTCGGCGACGGGTTCGTACGTTTGATGGGCAGGGGCGAGGGACGATACGAGACCCACTACACCGTACGCGGGCTGCGGCAGTTGGCGGGGCGCTTTGAGATCATCGACTACACAACAGCCGTGGTTCGCGACCCCGTTCGATTCGAAGCGTCCGACATGGTCTCCGCCGGCTCCCTCAAACAGATGGTGGCGTTGGCGACTCTCAGGGCCGCCTACTGGGCCTTCCCGACGTACCTTTGGATCCTGCGGAAGCCGGACGGAAAACGTCGAAACGTCAGAACTTTCAACGTTTGAACGTTTGAACGACCCACAACGGCGCCTTCAGTTGTTCCGTTGCGTCCGCAATCGATCAACCGGTCTGGAGAGGACTCACTTCGTGGGCAGCTTGCCGCCGACGATTCGTTTGACGAGGCTTCCTTTTTCCAACATCGTGTCCTCGTTGACTGCGTTGAGGATGGCGATGTCGGAGAGTTCTGCATTCGAAGGGAAGCGTTTTGCGAACTCGGCAAGGGTCATCGCTCGGGGCAGGGAGACGACATCGATGGTCTTGGGTTCGACGTCGAGGTATCTTTTCTGGGTGACCTTTGCAAAGCTCGCCAGCGACTGCCGCATGGCGCCCGAATAGCTCCGCCACGTTTCGGCTGCGGTGTAGCCTATCAGCTGGTACACCTGGCCGTTATGGCTGAGAAAACCGATCAGACCGTCCGCCTTGCTGACCCCGGTCTGGGGATCGAAGGCGCGAAACGAATAGAGGTTGTTCCCCTCGTTCGATCCGCGCTGCACGCCCTGCTGGGAAAAGAAATCCTCGAAGGCAGCGCGCGGCGAGTCCTTGTTGGAAAGGGTCAGCACGACCGCGGCATCGCGTTGTGGGCTCAGGGCGCCGACCGCCTGGCGCTGGTTGATGATCTGCCACTGGTCGGGGAACTCCACCTTGAAGGCGAGCACCGGATGGTAGTAGGTCTGACCGATGGTGTATCCCTGGCGGACGTCGTCACCGTAGACGAGGCCCTCGACCCGCGCCATGTAGGACTCTCGGCCGACCGTCCCCTGACGGAGTTCCGGCGGCAGTTGGGCGATGCGGGCGTCGATGTTCTGAACCCGGTTGCCGGGGTCGGGATGGGTCGACATCCACTCCGGGTTGCCCCGCATCCCCTGGGCCTGGGTCACCCGGTCGAGGGTGTTGAAAACCTTGGGCATCTGGTAGGGGTCGTAGCCGGCGCGGGTCATATAGCGCAGACCGAGAGCGTCCGACTGGTTTTCGTCGTCGCGACCGAACTTGAGGAAGAGGATTCCAAGCCCCTGGCTCGCGAGCCCGGCGTATTGGCGGAACTCCTCGCTGGCCACGGCGGCGACACCGAGGCCGAGTTGCGCGAGTTGAGCCCGGCTCATTGCCTCCACCGAATGGCGGGCGGTGACGTGGCCGATCTCGTGGCCGAGCACGGACGCGAGCTCGGCCTCCGAGTTGAAGTCGGCGAGGATGCCCCGATTGACGTAGATAAAGCCACCGGGCAGGGCCATGGCGTTGACCACCGGGTCGTCGAGCACCGTAAAGGTCCAGTCGAGTTCGGGGCGCTCCGATGTGGCGGCGATCTTCGAACCGAGCTCCTGGATATAGCTCTGCCACTCGGGATCGTCGTAGGCGCCGAATGTGGCGAGGACCTCGGGGTGGGTCTGGCGACCCATCTCGATCTCCTGCGCCTGGGACATCAAGGTCAGCTGACGTTGACCGGTGGCCGGGTTCATTGTGCAGGCGGCGATCAACAGGAGGCTGATGCCGACCCCGCGGGTCCACGTGGTGCGCCGTGTGATGGTCATGAAGTCAGACCTCTCCGAAAAATGCGGTGTTTAGATTCGGTCCTGAGCCTCTTCCCAATCTAGTCTCCTGGAACGACCCCGAAAAGAGCACTTACTACCCGGGAACAGGATCACGACGTGGGTAGAAACTACGCTCCGCCGGGCACCGTCGATGGCTATCCTCCAGTTCACAGTCGGACAATTCGACCCGAATCTTCAATGAGTGAACTGTAACCTGGAAACGGAAAAAAGGGGCCCGAAGGCCCCCAGTTTGTGCATCCGAAACTATATGTCAACGACAAACCCTGTCGCCGGCACGCCCGCGGCATTTGTTCGAACAGCACCCAGAGTCGGCCGAGCAGGCCGCACCCACCGGGCTGCAGTTCGTGCCGCAGACGGGGTCGTCTCCGTCGGTCAAGCCGTTGCAGTCGTTGTCCAAGCCGTCATCGCAGACCTCGGGGAGATTGGGATTGACAAACACGTTGAAGTCATTGCAGTCGGCGCCGCCGCACTGCAAGCCTTCAACTCCGTCATTGTCGTTGTCGCAGTTGGTCGTGCACTCAGGGTCAGCGGAGTCAGCGAGACCGTCGCAGTCATCGTCAATTTTGTTGGTGCAGATTTCGGTGGCGCCGGGATTGACTGCGTTATTGGTGTCGTTGCAGTCGGTGCCACCGCACGCGGCGTCGTTATAGCCGTCACCGTCGCCGTCTCCACAGCTGGAGCCCGTTCCCAACCACTGGGCCACATTCGCGTAGTAGGCGGCGAAGGCGCCGTCGACCGTTGCGTTATCGATTGAATTGCAGGTGTTGTAGACATCGGTCCCGCACCCGCCGGAGAGCTGGCCCACGATCTCACCGGCACTGTTGACTACGGGTGAACCCGAGCTGCCGCCCTCAGTGGCGCCATAGACGTCCTGGCTGTAGATCCAGTTGCCCCTCGGCCACGAGCCGCAGGTCCCCTTGGAGGTGTCCACGTCGTGCTGCGAGTAGGCCTGCGGCGCGCCCGCGGGGTGGGATATCCGGTAGAGATGGGTGCCGTTGGCAAAGGCCACCGGGTTGCTGTTCCAACCCAGGAAGACGGCGCCTGCCGGTGCGTCCTGATTCAGCTGAAGGAGGGTGTAGTCACTGGTGCTCGAGCCCTTCACGATGTCCGCGCCGATGGTGCTGGGGGTGGTCGAGGTGTTGCACTGCCCGCACGGTGAGGAATAAAAGAATGTGGTCTCGAGAGTGTCGGCCTCGCGCTCTTTCGAGATGCAGTGGTTGGCGGTCAGAAAGTACGGAATCCGGGTGCCGGGATTTGAGTCAGCCACCAGACCGCCGGAACAGATGTACCAATAGCGGCCGGATTTGAAGAGCATGTAGGCAACCGCATCGCGCGCCTGGTCGACGGCCGGGTTCGCGCCGCAGTTCGCGTTGAAAACGCACGTCTCGTTGAAACTACAGAACTCCTTGGCGGCGTCGGCGGTCATCGTACGGGTCCGGCCGGGGACGAATCGTTCGCTCAAAAAACCGACCTCGTCGATTTCGAAGTAGACCGACTTGAGGGCGTCCATCGCGCCCTGGTGCCGCACCTGAAGCAGGGCCTCGGAACCGGCCACGGTGTGGGTCCAGAACTCGCCGCTGTTGTTGGGGCCGATCTTGGTGTAGGGCCCGAAGGCTTCACCGAGACGGTTATACAACCACAGCTCGGAACCGTCGGGAAGACTGAGCTCTTTGATGTGGACTCTGAGAGAGGTCGCACCGGGCGCCGAGATGGCTCCCGACCACACCGTGCTCCCGGCCTCGGAACGGACGGCGCCCCAGCCGAGAATTCTGGCCTTCGTGCCGTCCACGGGAGGCGACGCCGCGAGATCCACGACCGCGGATACAGGTTTGGTGATGCCGACCCGATATCGCCGTTCCTCCACGTCGCCGCGTTCGATCGCGAGGAGGTCATCCTGGGTGACGGTGACCACGATCGGGTTGTCAAACCCGGCCCCGACCTCGGCGGACTCGAGACGAGCGGCCTTCGCCTGTTGTTCGGCCGTGTAGAGGGCAGGGTCGAAAGAACCCGGAGCCCGTTCGCCGGCCGTCTGACCGACCGCTTCGGTCTGTTGCATGGGTACGGCGTCGCGGTTGTCGGCGGTTGCCGGCACTGCCAACGCGCAGCCCAACGCCACCGCGGCGACGATCTTGAGTACGTCTCGCATCAAACCCTCCTTGGTTGTAGGGGCGCCCCAACCTCGAAACCGTGTGTCCCCCCGGGCCGGATGGCGCCGACTTGAATGTTAAACCGAGTCTATATCTCAACTACGGAATGTCAACCCGAAGGAGTAGCAGAGGGGCACAGGAGCGGAGGGGCGGAGGGCGCCCGACCCCTCAAACCTTTCTTTCCTGCAAATCCGAAATTCGCAATCCGAAATCCGAAATTGCGATGGCCCCAAGCCTCAAGTCCCAACCCGAAAAAGAGGGCCCGAAGGCCCCCATTGAATTCGACGTGTAGTGAAAGTCAATCAGTATTCTCTTCGGCGGTGGGGAGGGGGATGCTGCTGTTGTAGATGTCCCGGGAGATCATCCACTCGCCGTCAACGGGCCGCCAGATCTCGATGTATTTGCCGCGATCGACGAGGTCGCCGTCGTCTGTCCACATCCGGTAGCGGCCCGCGACATAGGCCAGCTCGTCGTCGATGACGGTCTCCAGGGCTTCGAGTTCAATCTTGAAATCACCCGTGGCGAAGAGCTCTTGGTGGGCGGCCCGGATGGCGTCGCGTCCGAAGACCGCGGGCTCGTTGGGCGGCAGGAACACGGCGTCGGGCGCGTACAGGGCCGACAGGCTTGATGCGTCGTGGTCGTTGAAGGCCTCCATCCAGCTGTTTCCATTCGCGGTCAAGGTGGGTTTCTGGGCCTGGGAGGAGTCGGCCGGCTTCGTTTCGAAGCTCACCAACGATCCCTGAGGGACCTTGATCTGGGACCCACTCGTCGAAATCTCGCCCTCTGTTTGAACGGCGGTTCCGTTGATCGGAATGACGTTGTCGCCCACCTGGATGCCGGTGGCCTGGATCTGATAGGCGTCACCCGCACCGTCGCTCCAGAAGCTGGTCGGCACGATTTTCGCCTGCACCTGGCTGCCGGCTGGGGCAATCACCGTGTCTCCGTCCATCAAGTCCTGCTGCAAGGTCCCGGTCACAATCTGTCCGGCTCCCTGGCTGTCGGTGTCGAGGTCGGAGTCGAACTGCACTTGCAGCGGCGCCGAGACCTGCATCAGGTTGGCATCACTTGCCGCCGGCGCGATCTGTTGCGGAGAGGTCCCGATCGAGCGTTGGTTCTGTTGGACCTTTTCGATCGGCTCGGTGGACTCCGGGGTGACGAATTGCTGCTGGGTGCTCGCGGGGTCGTTGCACGTGGTGACGGTCCAGCCGCCCCGTACGGTGGTGTTGTCACAATAGTATTTGCCGACGCTGTCGAAGTTGTTGAGATAGGACAGGACGCTGGAACATGTTTCAGACCCGCGCGCCACCACCATGCAACCGCCGGCGAATCGATAGTTGTTGAGGCAGCAGTTTTCATCGGCGGCGGCCCCCTGAGGTATCAGGGTCACAACCGTGATGGCTGCGAGAGCGGACACGAGGAACGACGTTCTGGTTGAATTTTTCACGGGTTGCTCCTTGAGACCGTGCACGGTCTCTGCCGGGAGTATAGCCGACTATGAGACGGGTTCCAGGAAACCTGAACCTGTCGTTGACGTACGGCGGTGTGACATGAACGGCTGGCAGCGGTTTACGATCGCAGGGCCGATGCGATCCTTCGCCACGCGAGCACCGCGAGGTAGGCAATCCCGGCGATGACGATGGTTGTGGCTCCCGCCGGCAGATCCGGCGAGTAGCTGACCGCCAGACCGCTGGTCGTGAAGGCGACGGCCAACGCCGCGGCCACGGCCATCATGCCGCGCAGGGTGGTGGTGAAGTGTCCGGCGATGGCGGCCGGCAGGGTGAGCAGGGCGATGACGAGAACGATGCCGACGACGCTGACGAGCAGCACCACGGTCAGCGCGATCAACACCAGCAACAGCAGAACGTAGAACTCGACCCTGAGCCCGCGAAGACGGGCGAACTCCTCGTCGAAACAGACGGCCTCGAGTTGCGGGTAGAGTCCGAGACCGAGGACC
>Ga0210074_1000698_pt1 | contig 11364 bp, 8 predicted proteins | sample China_Galinas_Co_FD_184860 | JGI IMG/M metagenome (GOLD analysis project Ga0210074, IMG submission 184860) | Wetland microbial communities from San Francisco Bay, California, USA, that impact long-term carbon sequestration -... | ecosystem: Environmental > Aquatic > Marine > Wetlands ... | reverse complement strand
CAACCTCGGCGACTTCCAGATTTCTTTGCAGTTGTTCGCGACCGGCCCGCAGCAGCGTACAGCCGGTGCCCTCGGTGAATACCGCGCGTCGGTGAGCAAATCCAAAGAACTGCGCATCCACAAGCCGGTTTTCGTCATCAATCTCGAAACTGACATTGGCCAACATCGGCGCGGCAGGGACCAGCACCTCATCGAGAATTTGCTGAGCGGGCATGCCGCTAATAAAGTAACCGGAGCAGATATTCTTGGCCGAAAAACCACTGCCCGCGCTCAAAACGTCCGCTAAATAGTTACCCGCGTAAATCAGCGCAGCAACCAATACGAGGCCGAGCGCGAAAATCAGCTTCTTTAACATGCCGGTGTGCCTGTTCTTGAACGTAAGGAGATCATAAGGCAATTATCGTAGTCAGCGTCACTGCTGTCGCACTTTATTCACTGCTCATGCAAGTTTTCCCATTTATTCAGGGGGGCGCTGGGGCGGGTATTGACTACCAGGACACGCCACAAGCACATCCGTGTGGTCTCTTCCTCGACGTCCTGTCTCGTAAGGTACTGTGCGACCTCGGCGCCCACGCCGATAGCGAAACAAAGTCCAATCATGGCCCAGCACGCCGAAATCCAGCGAGGAAGTTGGCTTAAGCATGCGGGATTTATAATAAGTGGGATAGAAGCGGGTCAGCGTAGAGTTTTCCGCAAAATGACAGTCTGCGTTTTTGTTCCATTCGGTTGGCAGGTCGAGGGTATCTTTTGCCAGCAGTGCAACGACACTTTATCATATCGCCAACTCTCCTGATTGTGCAGTAATCCCAGTGAAACAACCCTTGGCTAAAAAGCGTCCCCATGAGATGACCGTGCACGGTCACACCCGGGTCGATGAGTATTTCTGGTTACGTGACGATACACGTACAGACCCCGAAGTGATTGCCTACCTGGAGGAGGAAAACGCTTACTTCCACGCGGTGATGCAGCCCGTGGCGGCAATCCGGGACGCCATGTTTTCGGAAATGACAGCACGTCTGGATCCTGATGATTCCAGCGTGCCTTATCTCAAGGACGGCTACTGGTATTACTCCCGTTACGAAGCAGGGCGCGAATACGCCATCCATGCCCGTCGCAAGGGCAGCATGGATACCAAAGAAGAACTGCTCATTGATGAGAACGAGCGCGCCAGTGGGCTGGAATATTACCGGCTCGGCGGCATGGAAGTCAGTGATGACCACCGTTACGTGGTGATCGCCGAAGACACCACGGGGCGGGGGATTTACGAGCTTAGAATCCTCGATACTCTGACAGGCAAGTATTTACCGGAAATAATCAGCGGCGTATCTGCTTCATCGGCCTTCTCGGCGGATGGCCGGTACCTGTTTTACATGAACAAGAACCCTGAAACTTTGCTGGCTTACCAGTTGATGCGTCACCAGCTCGAGACCTCAAGTGCCGATGATGTGCTCTGCTATGAAGAAGCGGACAACACTTTTTACAACGGAATCGGGCGCAGCCGCTCAGGTGACTACATCATGCTTGAGCACCACAACCGGGATACCACCGAGGTTCAGTTGCTGGCGGCCAGTGATCCGCTTGGTACCTTCAAACCGTTTTTATGCCGTGAACCCGGTCATGAATATGACATTGACCACGCCAATGGCCGGTTTTATATCCGCACCAACTGGCACGCAGACAACTTTCGCGTGATGAGCGTGGAGCTGGAAAATTCCACTGACAAGTCTCATTGGCAGGAGGTGATCGCGCAGCGTGCAGACGTGCTGGTGGATGATATCCAGGCATTTGAAAGGTGGCTGCTCGTGGAGGAGCGCAGGGACGGTCTGCGCAGGCTTCGCGTGCTGGCGCACGATGGCAGCGTGGATCGCTACCTGGATGCCAGTGAAGAAGCATCCGTGATGTGGCCGGGAACCAATGTCAATACCGATTCCGATACCATTCGTTATGGTTATTCGAGCCTGGTAACACCCGGACAAATCTGGGAGATCAATTTAAAAACGGGTAAACGCCAGCTTTTGAAGGCCGACCGCGTACCGGGTGGCTTTGCCAGCAATAACTACCGTACCGGGCGTATGATGATCCCCGCCAGGGACGGCACCAGTGTGCCGGTTTCACTTGCATATCACCGAGATACAAAACTCGATGGTTTGGCACCGGCACTGATCTATGCCTATGGTTCATATGGTCTTTCAATCGATCCATGGTTTCAGAATTCCATTATCAGCCTGCTGGATCGGGGGTTTATCTATGTGATTGCACATGTCCGTGGCGGTCAGGAAATGGGTCGTAGCTGGTATGATAACGGCCGCCTGATGAACAAGATAAACACCTTTACCGATTTCATTGATGTCACCCGGTACCTGCAGGAAAGCCCCGTCATCGATCCGCACCGGACTTACGCCATGGGCGGCAGTGCCGGCGGCTTGTTGATGGGGGTTATTGTTAACTGGGAGCCGGCGTTATATCACGGTGTCGTTGCCGCGGTTCCATTTGTGGATATCGTCACCACCATGCTGGATGAGTCCATCCCGTTAACCACCGGGGAATTTAACGAATGGGGCAACCCGAAAAACCGGGATGCCTACGAGTACATGTTGTCATATTCTCCCTATGACCACGTTGTCGCGCAGGATTATCCGAACATGATGATCAGCACCGGGCTGCACGATTCACTGGTACAGTATTACGAGCCGGCCAAGTGGGTTGCCAGGTTACGCGACAGGCGCACTGACAGTAACCAACTGGTCATGTATACCAATATGGATGCCGGTCACGGTGGTGCTTCGGGCCGTTATCGCCGCTATAAGGAAGTCGCGCAGGAGTATGCCTTCCTGGCTGGACTGGCCGGTGTCGAAAGTTGATTTTTATTGCCACTGCTTCAGTGTAAATTACAATGATGAAATCATGTACTCTCGATACATCACATGAAGGACACCTTATGTTTCTGATCAGCAGATTTATTATTTCTGTTTTCGCACTGACACTGTTGGTTTGTGATGACTCATCTAATGCTCAAGCCGGGTCGGGGACAGCAAACGTGGCGCCCTCTGCCCAAAATGCTTCTGTCCCTGGCGACAGCGATCAGTTGGAAAAGTCACTGAGTGAGTTGGAAGAGCAGATGGGTTTCAAGTTATTCTCAGATCCGTGGACAGGCGATCTTGATGCCATGGAGGAGCGGCGCATTATTCGTGTGTTGACCGTTTATGGTCTTGGCCGGTATTTCCTCGATGGCCCCCAGGAAAGCGGCCTGACCTACGAATGGTTCAAGATGTTTGAGGACTTTATAAACACGCAGTTGGGGAAGAGGCATCTGCGTGTACACGTGGTATTCATACCGGTTGCAAGGGATCAGTTGATACCGGGACTAATCAGCGGTCGCGGCGATATCGCTGCCGCCGGCCTTACCATCACACCCGAGCGTGTGAAAATTATTGATTTCACCGACCCGGTTTCCAGGGAACTTTCTGAAGTCCTGGTAACGGGACCGACCGCCCCTCAAATCGACGGCATAGATGACCTGGCAGGGCGTACGGTCTTCGTCAGAGCATCAAGTAGTTACCGGTCCAGTCTTGATGCACTGAATTCACGGTTTCGGCAGCAGGGTCTGGATGAAATTGATATTGAAGATGCCCCCGAACAACTCGAGGACGAGGACCTGCTGGAAATGGTCAATACGGGTTTGCTCGACTGGATCGTAGTCGACGATTACAAGGCCAAAATATGGGCTGACGTATTCGAAAATCTGACCGTGCGTGACGACCTGGTTCTGCGTGCTGGTGGCCGCATTGGGTTTGCCATTCGCAAGAGCAGTCCACAATTGGCTGCCGCCCTCAACGAATTTTTGAAAACGCACAAACAGGGGACCCTGAAGGGCAATATCCTGATTAACCGATATCTGAGGGATTATGACTGGGCCAACAATGCGCTGGCAGCAAGCGACTATAAACGCTTTGAGGATGTGGTCGATATATTTTCTAAATACGGCACACAATATGGTATCGATTACCTGATGGCTGCGGCCCAGGGTTACCAGGAATCACGTCTGGATCAAAGTGTCAGGAGCAAGGCCGGCGCCATTGGTATTATGCAATTGTTGCCGAGCACTGCTGCGGATTCGAATATCGATATTCCCGATATCAGCACCGCTGAACCCAACATCCACGCCGGTGTGAAATACCTGGATTTTATCCGTAACCGCTATTTTTCAGACCCGGAGATGGACGCTTTTAACCAGACCATGTTCGCTTTCGCAGCCTACAACGCCGGTCCGGCAAGGGTTCGAAAACTGCGTGATATGGCAGCGGAGCAGGGCTACGACCCGAACGTGTGGTTTGACAACGTTGAGGTCATGGCGTCCATGGATATTGGGGCGGAGACGGTGCAGTACGTTGCGAATATTCTCAAATACTATCTTGCGTACAGACTTGCGATGCAAAAGCATTTTGAACACAAGGATGCACGTGAAGATGCAGGAATAAAGCAGGGCGGCTAAATGTAAGCCAAGCGGGTGTTAGCTTATTGTTCTATCGCGAACGTGACGTTTACCGTTACCTTGTAGGTGTTTTCCCCAGTGGCCACCGGTACGGCATCAGCTGACCTTGCCATGGCCATTTCCGCCATTTGCATCGGTCGCGGGTTGTAGGATTGCTCTGATATCTCCAGCAGTTGACCGGTTTTCACACCGGCGGCATCGGCAAGTGTTTTGGCCTTGACGATGGCCTGCTGCACGGCCTTGATCCGGGCCTGCGTGATCGCCTCGCTGGGGTCATCGTTGGTGAACATGATGTTTCCGCCCTCATTGACACCGAGGCTGACCGACTTGTCGAGGATGGCGCCAACCGCGGCGATATCCCGTACCCGCACCGTCAAGCTGTTGCGCACCGTATAGCCGACAATTGTTGGGGGTTCCCGCGTGCCTGACGGTTGTTGTGGCGGGTAGACATAGTTGGGCTGGATTGAAAAACCCGAAGTCTGCAGATCACGCGCCTCGATGCCCTCGGCTTTCATCGATTGCAATACTTCGTTCATGGCTGAAGAATTCGCGTCCAGTGCATCACGTGCAGTCAAGGCTTCTCTTGTCACGGTCAGCGTCAGGACTGCCATGTCCGGTGCGAGATTAACACTGCCTTCCCCGCTGACCAGGATACGGGGAACAAGGTCATCACCATCGGCCAATACAGCCGTGCTTAAAACCAGGGCGAAAAGTATGACGACAAACCTGCTCGCGTAACTGAGATTCGATGATTTATTCATGGGGCTGGTCATGTTGTCCTTTGTTGGTTTAACTGCGCTGCATGTCCACATGCAGGCTTATCCCGTTGTTAAAAAATGCGTTTTAGTGCCTGATCACCTCGTAGGCGTTCTCAAGGCGGTCGGCGAGTACTTTCATAACGTGTAGTGAGAAATCGGGTACATAACGGAGTAGCGAGTCGAAACTGGCCTGGTCGATAAGCGCCAGCCTGCAATCGGATTTTGCGGTCAGGGTCGCGCTGCGAATGTTCGAATTGATCAGGGCCATCTCACCGACTATTTCTCCCGGTAATGCCCTTGCAATGATGCAGTGGTCGATTGAAATACTGACTTCACCTTTCATCACGACGTACATGTGGGTTCCTTCCGCCCCTTCCGAGGCAATCACGGATCCGGCAGGATAGTCCACAACGTCTTCCGAATCTTTGAAAATTTCCAATAAATCCATAAGTCCAATCCTGTGATCACAAATCCCTGAAAGCGGACGAATAGGGACCCATCAAGCCGGCCCCATCTGAACAGTTATGTAGTGGTTGACGGCCCGCAGCCTGTTGGCCAGTACAGACATAAGATGCAGTGAAAACTCGGTGTTTTCTCTCATCAGCTTACCGAGTTGGTCACGATCCAAACGTGCCAGCTTAACATCGGTAAGCGATTTAACGGTTGAACTGCGCGTGGCAGAGTGGGATATCGCCATTTCACCGACGATTCCACCCGCTTCCTCGACCCCCAGTGATTCACCGCGCAAGGACAATTCGACCCGGCCTGAAATAATGATATACAGGACATCAGCCGGATTGCCCTCCTCAAAAATAACGGTTTGTGCGGGGTATTCTTCGACGTCCTTCCAGTTACGGAGCAATTTAAGAAAATCCATATTTTCACTCTTTGTCATGATTGTCGGTTAATCCAGGGTCACTCCAGGTTCGTACCAAGTCTAACTCATAAATAAAGAATTTTGGCGTGTTAATCAATGCATTCTAACCTGACGGTCAGCAAGCGACTCAAGACCGTTGCCTGTCGAGCGGGTCATGGTAAAACACGTCTCGAATTTAAGCATTAGATAAATGATTTTACCAATAATATCTTTGACCCTAGAATGTGTCTTCGGAATGAATGAAACCCGCTGATCGGGAACAAGGAACCGGATGACTTTTATCAAACATTACCTGTTGGCCCTGTTGATTTTCAATCTCGCCGCGTGCTCCACATTGCAACCGGTGAGCGTGGAAAGCGCCATGAAAAACTCCCCGCCGGCAGGTGTGGATTATGGCAGCCTGGTAGAAGTGAAGACCTTCGATAAACAGACGGAAAAATTTCGCGTCACGGTGATCAATGCAGACGGCCTTGGCGGAAACCAGGGTTTTTACCGCTACGAGGATATGGCCAGTCTCAAGGTCGATGCGCCAAAAGATAAAAGCAATGACGTCTGGATGATCGTGGGCGGTATCCTGGGTGTCGCCGCGCTGGTTTTTCTTATCTCCAGTGCCGATTCTGTCCGGATCTGCTCACCCGCCCCCTGTGACATACCCTGAATTCAGACGATAAACCAGTTTGCGGTCGGTTGGTTGATGCTACGGGGTAGGTAACTACCCGTTATTTGCTCCCTGCCACGATCGTTGCCCATTCCGGGAAGCTGCTCATATCGATATCAAAAACCAGCGTACCCCAAAAATACATGACCAGCGTGGTCACGATAATACCCACCAGGTTCAACAGGAATCCGGTCTTTACCATGTCGATAATCTGCAACCTGCCAGTTCCGAAAATGATCGCGTTGGGTGGTGTGGCCACCGGCAACATGAACGCCAGTGAGGCAGCCAGCGTAGCCGGTATCATCAGCAGCAGGGGGTTGACCTGGATGCTGACGGCCATACCGGCCAGTATTGGCAGGATCATCTCGGTGCTGGCAATATTCGACGTCAGCTCGGTCAGAAATGACATCATCGTTACAACCACCGAGGTGAGCACCATCGGATGTGTGCCTGCCAGGCCGGAAAGCTGCTCACCAAACCACAGCGATAAGCCGGAGACCACGAAGCCCTGGGCGAGGGCAAAACCGCCGCCGAACAGCAGCACGATATGCCAGGGAAGACGGTTGGCCGTTTCCCAGTCCATCAGTCTTTCGCCCTTGTTTGTTTTTGATGGAATCATAAAGAGCAGGGAAGAGATTGCGATGGCAACCGTACCATCATTGATATAGCGCGGGTTACCAAACAGCTGTGACCATCCCGGTATATTCACAAAGCCAATCTGGAAACCGGATCTGAAAACCCATAACAGGGCCATGATGACAAACAGGACGAAAATGATTTTTTCTTCCGGTTTCGCCTTGCCGAGCAACTGGTATTCCTTCCTGAATTCCGCACGGTTTACACCTTTCCAGGCTTGTTTCGGTCTGTACATGAAAAACAGAAGCAGCCAGGCGGAGACGAATAGCAGTGCGGTGATCCAGATTGCAAATATCAGCCAGTTGGCGAATGTGATTTCCGGCATGGCCGGGAACAGGATATTGGAAATACGCGCGAAAGACAGGTTGGGTGGTGTTCCGACCAGCGTGGCAATTCCGCCGATGGAGGCCGAATAGGCAATACCCAGCAACAGGCCTACGGAATAAGACCCCAGTTTTGCCTTGCCCACGATTTCTTCAAGCTTGTAAACGATCGACAGCGCGATCGGGATCATCAGCATGGTGGTGGCCGTGTTCGACATCCACATCGAAAGAAAGGCCGTGGCGACCATGAACCCCATCAGGATCCTGCCCGGACTGATACCGAAAAACATCAATACCTTGATCGCGATGCGTCGGTGCAGATCCCAGCGTTCCATCGCCAGGGCCATTAAAAAACCGCCCAGGAAAAGAAATATCAGGTAGTTGAAATACATGCTGGAGATGGTTTTGCCGTCTGCAACACCGAGCAATGGGAAGAGGGCAACCGGCAACAATGCCGTTACCGCAAGTGGTATGGCCTCGGTGATCCACCAGATCGCCATCAACACCGCAACCGCGAGGGTGTAGGTGACACTCGGGTTGCCTGGCTCCAGGTCGGCGAACAGGATCAGTGACAGGCTGATCAGGGGCGCAATGACCAGCGCGGCCAATTTGACTTTTGAGTTTTCCTGGTTTGTTTGCATAAGCTATTTTCTTACTCTGCAAAAAAGGTGTGGGTTCAAGCTGATTGTAACTGTAACAGGATGGGGTGGTGCAGCATACCTGCCAATCAAAAATTGGCAAAGCCCACGGTGCTTGCAGCGTGTTTAATAACACCTGACTTAGCGCATTTTCCGCAGCGCGTTAGTGGGTTACGCTTCCGCTTTGGTCCAAAGACAAGTTATGGGGAAAATCGTGAAGCAATATTTGATCCTTGCCGGCAGCCTTGCATTATTCATCTCCAGTTTTGCGGTAGACGCCCAGGTCAGCACGGTCGAAACAAACAATGGCATGCTCGTGATGCAGGACGTCCCGGAAATTCCGGCCTCGCTGGTGACCAGTCTTAACCGCTATCAAAATGTACGTTCTGCGGGTTTTCTTGACTGGACACAGGATGGCAACGGAATTTATATATCCACTCGTTTCGGTGATGTCAGCCAGGTCCACCAGGTCGGTCACCCGGGTGGTGCACGTCAGCAGATCACCTTCTTTGATGAACCGGTCGGCGGGCTTCAACGCCAGCCTGACGGCTCTAGAATGATATTTACCATGGATGCCGGCGGCAGTGAATTTTCGCAGATATTTTTGCTCGATCACCAGAGCAATGATGACGCGGTCATGCTGACCGATGGTAAGTCACGCAACGGTTCGGTGGCCTGGGACCGCAGTGGCAAATGGATCGCTTACCAGTCGACCCGCCGCAACGGCGCATCTAACGATATCTGGATGATGGATGTTTCCAACCCCGAGACCGCACGTATCATTCTGACTTCACCTGACGGCACGGGCTGGTCTGCATCTGATTTCTCAGAAGATGGCAGTAAGCTATTGATTGGTAATTATGTTAGTAGTTTTGATTCCAGGATCTACCTGTTGGATATCGAAACCGGGGAACTGCGACTACTGGCGGGGAAGGGTGACAATCCGAGCTCCAATTTCCCCGTGGCTTTTGATCACAAGGGCGACGGTTTCTGGTTCGTCACCGATGTTAAGGGTGATTTCCGGCAACTGGCCTGGCAGTCACTTGAAGCCGGTTCCGAACCTGTTATCGTCACCGAAAACATCCCCTGGAACGTGGAAGATGGCGCAATCAGCCACGATCGCAAACGCGGTGTCTTCTCGGTCAATGTGAATGGTATGTCACAGGTTTACCTGTTGGATGGGCTTAGCCATGAATTCGCACCGGTCAGCGTGATTCCTACCGGTCTCGTCGCTGGCATGGTATTCAGCCCCGATGACCGCAAGCTGGGTCTGACCCTGAATACCTCGAAAACACCGAGTGACAGTTTTGTACTGCAACTGGGCAAGACCGCGCTTGAATACGGTGAACTGGAACGCTGGACCTTCAGCGAGGTGGGCGGACTTGATACCGGGAAATTTATCGAACCGGAACTGGTGTCTTACCCGACTTTCGACAGTGCCAGTGGCGGACCCGAAAAGATTCCCGCCTGGTTATACAAACCGGCAGGTGAGGGCCCGTACCCGGTCGTCATCGTTATCCACGGTGGCCCCGAGGGTCAGTCGCGTCCATCCTTCAGCAGCACGTACCAGATGTGGCTTGAAAAACTCGGGGTGGCAATTATCCGCCCCAACGTGCGCGGCTCATCGGGCTATGGCAAGCACTACCTGTCACTAGACAACGGTTTCAAACGTGAGGATTCGGTCAAGGACATCGGCGCATTGCTCGACTGGATCGCCACCAGGCCGGAACTGGATCAAAACCGCGTGGCCGTTTATGGCGGCAGTTACGGTGGCTACATGGTGCTGGCGAGTGCCGTGCATTACAGCGATCGTCTGAAAGCAGCGGTCGACGTGGTGGGTATCAGTAACTTTGTAACCTTCCTTGAAAACACCCAGGACTACCGCCGTGACCTCAGGCGACCAGAATACGGTGATGAGCGCGATCCTGCCATGCGTGAACACCTGCAAAACATCAGCCCGTTAAACCATGTCGACCAGATCCACATACCGATGCTGGTGGTGCAGGGCCAGAATGACCCGAGGGTACCGGTCACCGAGGCCATCCAGATGGTGGAGGCCCTGCGTGCACAGGGTCAGCCGGTCTGGTACATGTATGCGCTGAATGAAGGCCATGGATTCAGGAAAAAGGAAAATCGCGATGTGCAGCACCAGGTAATGATGATGTTCCTGGAGAAGTACCTGGTTGCTGATAAGCCATAGGCAGGAAGGCCAGGTGGCCTGAATTCAACCTTTTATCTTCGATCACAAATAATTGATTTAAATCAATTGAATGCGATCGCATGTGGAGTAGTCTATAAAATTGCCTCGGTCGTACGGGCGCGGCAAAAACACTTCCAAAAACAGTTCGCGACCTCGACAGGTATTGCTCTGGCTTTACTTCGGGGAGTTAATGAGCGGACCAACAGATATAACGTATTCTTTTCCCGTCGCATACTGTGATGGGTGGATAGCAATTGTCGGCAAGATCGGACTGACGATCTGCCTGGTTTTACCTGGCATCTTCATACCACCCAGCCTGCAAGCCTGGCAAAAATACATTCGCTTTGATCGCATTACTGCTGAGGACGGGCTGCCAGGTACCTTTGTCCGCTCTATCGTTCAGGACAACCTCGGCTTCATGTGGTTTGCGACTAACAACGGACTGGCCAAGTATGATGGTTACCGAATTATCGTATATCAACATGACCTCGATGATCCGGAATCAGTCTCGTCCAATGAAATTCTGAGTGTGTTCGAAGACCACCTGGGTATTCTCTGGGTTGGAACGGATGCCGGACTGGACCGCTTCGATCGGGCGCAGGAAACCTTTACCCATTTCACGCATGATCCCGAAGATGCGAAGAGCCTAGGTGGTCCGGTTGTGCCAACCATTTATGAAGACCGCGAGGGTGTTCTGTGGATTGGGCACTGGTTTGCCGGGCTGAGCAAATTTGATCGTGCCACCGAAACGTTTGTCAATTACAAGCATGACCCCGAGGATG
>Ga0210074_1000697_pt1 | contig 11381 bp, 8 predicted proteins | sample China_Galinas_Co_FD_184860 | JGI IMG/M metagenome (GOLD analysis project Ga0210074, IMG submission 184860) | Wetland microbial communities from San Francisco Bay, California, USA, that impact long-term carbon sequestration -... | ecosystem: Environmental > Aquatic > Marine > Wetlands ... | reverse complement strand
CCTGATTCCCGGCTAAGGGGTGCTGAAGGATTCATGGACGACCCTGGCCCATGGGTGCTGTCCCAAGCAGGGAGGGAAAAATGTTAAGCTACACGAGCTTGTTAGTTGTATGCCTGGTAGTCTCGGCGGTCGTGTATTTTGTTTACAAGGTCATTGCAGATTCCAGCAGGTCGGTTTACAGGTCCAAGGAGCCCCTTGCCCTGGTAAACCCACAGGATCAACCCAAAAAATCCACCAGCAAAGCATTCCCGGTGGAAAAACCAGCGGCATTTGGTCAGGGCGGCGAACATTCATCACCCAAAAATTTCGCCAGGACATATCCCGCAACCCCAACGGAAAGCGTTAACTGGAGATGGGAGGGAAGCGGGGTCCAGCTTCGCGAACCCAACCTGCAGCCCGCCAACGCCACCGGCACACCCGGCCATTGCAGTTTGTACGACGCAAAATCACCACAACCCGCGGCCAAGCCAAACCCTTACACCGGCAGGCTGCATCGTGAGGAAACCGATCGATTCTCTGGCAGATCCTACAAAGTGACGAGAAAATCGCGGCGTCCGACCGACGATGACGACAGAGACTTGCACAAACCCTGGGGCTGGTGATCGACCCGCAATCCGTCAGGACGTAGGCGGCATACATTACAGCAGATGAGTTTTCAGCCGGGCGCCCATCGGTGCCCGGCGCCGTTTTGCAGCCGCCGGTAAAAACTGACCCGAGATCCCCCCGTTCCGCAGCGTGCAGTGCGCTGCACACCCCGCCCGAAACACTGCCGTGTGAATCACCGGCGGTTGCGGCTTGTCGTGTTTATGCATCCCTTCGGCGCGATTATTTGCCGGGTATCCGAATCCTGACCATCGGCCTATTGACAACAAATGAATGAACGTTCATTCTTCCGCTATTTTCCAGCTTTGAAAGCTGTCCACGCGTGTTCCTGATGGGGCTAAGTTTTTATGAAATTAAGCATTCGCAGCATAATCGCTCTTTCACTGATGACCATGCTTCTTGCAGCCTGCGAAAAACAGCAGGCGCCAGCAGCCATGCAGGCTCCCATGCCCAACGTGACCGTCGTCACCCTGAAGACGCAACCCGTGACGCTCACCAGGGAGTTGCCCGGGCGAACCAAGGCATATGTCGTTGCCGAAGTTCGACCCCAGGTAACCGGTATCGTCAAGGAACGGCTTTTCACCGAGGGCAGCCTCGTCGCAGCCGGCCAGTCTTTGTACCAGCTCGATGACGCCACCTACCGCGCGGATTACAACAGCGCGAAAGCCCAGCTCGAACGTGCAATGGCGTCGGTGGACCTGGCCCGATTCAACGCTGAACGTGCGGAAAAACTGATCACATCCAAGGCGATCAGCGAGCAGGACCTGAAGCGCGCCAGGGCCGAGCTGCGACAGGCAGAGGCCGACGTAGGCGTCGCCAAGTCTCGGGTTGACGCCGCCGAGGTGGAGCTGAACTACGCACGCATCACCTCCCCCATCGACGGCCGTATCGGCAAATCGACCGTGACCCGCGGTGCGCTGGTCACGGCGGATCAGGCAAACCCGCTCGCCACGGTACAGCAGCTCGATCCGATCTACGTCGACCTGACCCGTTCGGCCAACGAGTTGCTGAACTTGCGACGTGAACTTTCAAGCGGCTCTGCACGCGCGACCGAGGGCGTTCCCGTGACCATCATCCTGGAAGACGGAACCACGTATGCCCATCAGGGGCAACTGGCATTTTCCGATGTTGCCGTCGACCCCATGACCGGCAGTTACGCCCTGCGCATCGTGGTTCCCAACCCCGACCACCTGCTGATGCCGGGCATGTATGTCCGGGCGACCGTCAGCAACGCCGTGCTCGAGCGCGGATTGCTGGTGCCACAGCGGGGTATTTCCCGAAATGCGAAGGGTGAAGCCAGCGCGATGGTGGTCAACAGCGACAACACCGTGGAACAGCGCGCGGTCCAGGTCAGCCGCACCATTGGCGACCAGTGGCTGGTAAGCAGCGGACTGGTGGAAGGCGACCGGGTCGTCATCAGTGGACTGCAACGCATCCGCCCGGGCGTACAGGTGGCGGCAACCGAAGCGGAATCGGCTGACGCCCCGAAGACCGCCGATACCGGCGCTGCTTCCGGCAATCAACAGAACTAGGGACGGCTGCAATGGCGCAATTTTTTATCGGACGTCCCATCTTCGCGTGGGTCATCGCGATCATTATCATGCTCGGTGGCGGGCTGTCGATTACCCAGTTGCCGGTTTCGATGTACCCCGACATCGCGCCGCCGTCGGTGAATATCAACGCCTTCTATCCCGGCGCCTCGGCCAAGGTGGTGGAAGATTCGGTCACCCAGGTCATCGAACAGAACATGAAGGGACTGGACGGTCTGCTGTATCTGTCCGCGACCAGTTCGGCCAACGGCGGCGCTTCATTATCCTTGACCTTTGAGAACGGCACCGACCCTGACATCGCGCAGGTGCAGGTCCAGAACAAGGTGCAGCTATCCATGCCGTTGTTGCCGCAGGAAGTGCAAAGGCAAGGCGTCAGGGTCGGCAAGGCCCGCAGTGGTTTCCTCCAGGTCATCGGCTTCGTCTCCGACGACAACAGCATGACGCGCGCCGATATTTCCGACTACGTTTCGGCAAATATCGTCGATCCATTGAGCCGCGTTCCGGGCGTCGGCAGCCTGCAGGTGTTCGGTTCGCAATACGCGATGCGCATCTGGCTGGACCCGAACAAGCTCGATGCATACGAACTCACGCCAGCCGCCATCATCGCCGCCGTTCAGGCGCAAAACTCACAGGTTGCCGTCGGTGAACTCGGCGGCACGCCGGCGGTGCCGGGCCAGGAACTGAATGCGACGATCACTGCACAAAGCCGTCTGCAGACACCGGAACAGTTCCGGGAAATTATTTTGCGCAGCAACCCGGACGGATCGCTGCTGAAGCTCGGTGACGTTGCACGGGTCGAACTGGGCGCGGAAAGCTACTCGGCGATCTCGCGATACAACCGGCAACCGGCCAGCGGCGTCGCAGTCATGCTGGCGACCGGCGCCAATGCCCTGGAAACCGCCAAGGCCGTCGAAGAGCGGCTCGAGGAGCTGAAACCATTCTTTCCACCGGGTCTGCGCACGGTGATTCCATTTGAAACCACGCCATTCGTGCGGGTGGCCGTCAAGAACGTCATCGAGATCCTGCTGGAAGCGATCGCCCTGGTATTCCTGGTGATGTACCTTTTCCTGCAGAATTTCCGCGCCACGCTGATTCCGACCATCGCCGTACCGGTGGTGCTGCTCGGCACTTTCGGCATGCTCGCCGTGCTCGGATTCTCGGTCAACATGCTGACGATGTTTGCGATGGTGCTGGCAATCGGGCTGCTGGTCGACGACGCGATCGTGGTCGTGGAAAACGTCGAGCGCCTGATGACCGAGGAAGGTCTGTCGCCGGAAGAGGCGACACGCAAATCGATGCACCAGATCACGGGTGCGCTGGTCGCAGTCGGACTGGTGCTGGCGGCGGTCTTTGTGCCGATGGCCTTCCTCGGCGGGGCGACCGGCGTGATCTACCGGCAGTTCTCGGCCACCATCGTCTCGGCGATGGCCCTGTCGGTGCTGGTGGCGATCGTGCTCAGCCCGGCACTGTGCGCAACCATGCTCAAGCCGCTGCACAAGGGTGAGCATTACCACGATACCGGGTTCCTCGGCTGGTTCAACCGCGGCTTCGATCGCAGCGCGAAGCGCTACCGCGGCGCTGTCCGGCACATGCTTTCGCGCAAAGTGCGCTACATGGCGGTTTTCCTCGTTCTGACCGGCTTGATGGCCATCCTGTTCTTCAACCGGCCGACCTCGTTCCTGCCACCGGAAGACCAGGGCACGCTGTTTGCGATAGTGACGGCGCCGGTGGGTGCGACGCAGGAGCGCACGATGGACGCGCTGTACAAGGTGGAAGACTATTTTCTCGACGACGAGTCCGAAAATGTCGAGTCCATGTTTGCCGTGCAGGGCTTCAGTTTCGCCGGCGGCGGCCAGAACACCGGCATGGCGTTTGTCAAGCTCAAGGACTGGGATGAAAGGCAACGGCCCGATCAGCACGTGAATGCAATCGTTGGCCGCGCCTTCATGGCGTTCAGCAAGATCAAGGATGCCCTCGTGTTCGCGTTTGCGCCACCTGCGATCCAGGAACTCGGCCGTTCTGCCGGTTTCAACTTTTACCTCGAGGACAAGGGCGGCCTCGGCCACGATGCGCTGATGGCCGCAAGCGGCCAGCTGCTCATGGAAGCCGCGAACAGCCCCTTGCTGACCAACGTCCGGCACAACGGCCAGGCCGATGCGCCGCAGTTTCGTCTCGATGTCGATTTTGAAAAAGCCAGCGCGCTCGGTTTGTCGGTCGCCGCCATCAATTCAACCCTGCAGGCTGCGTGGGGCGGCCAGTACATCGACGATTTCATCGACCGGGGCCGCGTCAAACGCGTTTACATGCAGGCGGATGCGCCGTTCCGCATGGTGCCTGAAGACTTCAGGCTCTGGTCGGTACGGAACAGCACCGGCGAAATGGTGCCGTTTTCAGCCTTTGCGAACTGGCACTGGGATTACGGCTCCCCCCGCCTGGAACGCTATAACGGCGTGCCGGCGCTGGAGTACAACGGCGAAGCCGCAGCCGGCGTGAGCTCAGGCGAGGCGATGGCCGAGATCGAACGGATCGTAACCACCCTGCCCCGCGGGTTCGGTATCGAGTGGACCGGGCTTTCCTACCAGGAACGTGAAGCCGGCGCCCAGACACCCTTGCTGTACACGCTTTCGATACTCGTCGTTTTCCTGTGCCTGGCGGCATTGTATGAAAGCTGGTCGATACCGACGTCGGTGCTGATGGTGGCGCCGCTCGGCATCCTCGGTATCGCCCTGGCTGCAACATTGCGCGGAATGGAGCGCGATATCTATTTCGAGGTCGCCATGCTGACCACGATCGGACTGACGAGCAAGAACGCCATCCTGATCATATCCTTCGCCAAGGACAATCTCGAAAATGGCATGAAACTCATCGAGGCGACCATGCAGGCCGTGCGTGACCGTCTGCGGCCCATCATCATGACCTCGCTCGCATTCGGCATGGGCGTGCTTCCGCTGGCGCTCGCCAGCGGCGCGGGTTCGGGCGCCCAGCGCGCGATCGGCACCGGCGTTCTCGGCGGCATGCTGGTCGGTGCTTTCCTGGGTGTATTTTTCATCCCGCTGTTTTTCGTGGTGGTACAAAGACTGTTCGGACGCCACGGCAAGGAACTTCGCAAGAACGGTCGCAAAGCTGCCGCCGATGCTGAGACCGGAACGGACCAGGCATGAGCACCGCGAGGAAGGAAAGCAAGGCGGCGCAGCGGGTACAAGCGCAAAAAGAACGAATCCTGAGTGCCGCCCATAGCTGTTTTGTCGACAGTGGTTTCAACGCGGCAAGCATGGCGACCATCGCCGAAACGGCCGGCATGAGCCCGGGATTGATCTACCGCTACTTCGAGAGCAAGAACGCCATCATCCTCGCCATAATCGAGCAGCAACTGACCGACGCCCGCCGGCGGATCAGGGAACTGCATTCATCGGAAAACCTGGCCAAACGGATTGTCGACTATATCGCCGACCCGAATTCCGAGAAAGACAACCTGATGAATTCCGCGCTGTACCTCGAAATCACCGCGCAGGCATCGCGTGACCCGCAGATCGCCGAGGCGCTACGGCGCTACGACCAGACCGTGTGTTCGGAACTGAGCGACTGGCTGAGCCGGCGCAAGGAGGACGGGGGTTATGGGTTGCCGCAATCGGTCGTGAACTCGCGTGCGCTGATGCTGCTGTGCTTGATCGAGGGGATCAAGCTGCGCGGTCCAAGAGGTCCGGTATACGAACCGCGCACGCTGCAATCAACAGTCGACGGATTGTTGCGGGTGCTGGTCTCGCCGCCCGTTTAGCCAGGTTGCGCATGTCAATTCCTTTGCTCCCGGTACACCCTTCGCCCTGAATAAAAAACCCCGGCCGGAGCCGGGGTTCAAAGCCACTTCAGAGAGAAAAGCGGTTAATTTTTAGGCTTGTTGTCGTCGACTTCCTCGAACTCGGCATCGACGACATCGTCACCACCTGCATCCGCCGACTGGCCACTATCATCCTGGGCGCCGGCGGCCTCCGCTGCGGCAGCGGCCTGCTGGTAGATGACCTGGGCAGCTTCGGTCAGACGACTGGTCGCGGCCTCGATCGCTTCCTTGTCATCCTGCTTCATGGCCTGCTCGACACCTTCGATCGCATCTTCGATCTTCTTGCGGTCGTCCTCGCCGATCTTGTCACCCATTTCCTTCAGGGTCGAGCGGGTCGAGTGAACCATGGCGTCAGCCTGGTTGCGCGCGGTGACCGTTTCGTGGAACTTGCGGTCCTCCTCGGCGTGCGCCTCGGCGTCCTTGACCATCTTTTCGATCTCGGTATCGGTAAGACCGGAACCCGCCTTGATGACGATCTTCTGCTCCTTGCCGGTCGCCTTGTCCTTCGCGCTCACGTGCATGATGGCATTGGCGTCGATATCGAAGGTCACCTCGATCTGCGGCATGCCACGCGGCGCCGGTGCGATGCCGGCCAGGTCGAAACGCGCCAGCGACTTGTTGGCGCTGGCAACTTCGCGTTCACCCTGCAACACGTGTACGGTAACCGCAAGCTGGTTGTCTTCGGCGGTGGAGAAAATCTGCGAAGCCTTGGTCGGGATCGTGGTGTTCTTCTCGATCAGCTTGGTCATGACGCCGCCCATGGTTTCAATACCCAGTGACAACGGCGTGACGTCCAGCAACAGCACGTCCTTGACTTCACCCGACAACACGCCACCCTGAACGGCAGCGCCCAACGCGACGGCTTCGTCCGGGTTGACGTCCCTGCGCGGTTCTTTGCCGAACAGTTCGCTGACGGCTTTTTGCACCATCGGCATACGGGTCTGTCCACCGACCAGGATCACGTCCGCGATGTCGCTGACTTTCAGGCCGGCATCGTCGAGCGCCGTGCGGCACGGGCCGATGGTCTTCTTGACCAGGTCCTCGACCAGCGATTCCAGCTTGGCCCGGGTCAGCTTGATATTCAGGTGCTTCGGACCACTGGCGTCGGCCGTGATGTACGGCAGGTTGATCTCGGTCTGCTCGGTCGTCGACAACTCGATCTTGGCGCGCTCCGCGCCTTCTTTCAGACGCTGCAACGCCAACGGATCATTGCGCAGGTTGACCCCCTGGTCCTTCTTGAACTCGGAAACCAGGTAATCGATGACGCGTTTGTCGAAATCCTCACCACCGAGGAAGGTGTCACCGGAGGTGGACAACACCTCTACCTGGTGCTCGCCATCGACGTCGGCGATTTCGATGATGGAGATATCGAATGTACCGCCACCGAGATCGTAGACCGCGACCTTGCGTTCGCCGCCTTTCTTGTCGACACCGAAAGCCAGGGCGGCCGCGGTCGGCTCGGAAATTACACGGCGTACCTTCAGACCGGCGATCTTGCCGGCGTCTTCAGTCGCCTGGCGCTGATGGTTGTTGAAATACGCAGGTACCGTGATGACTGCCTCGGTGACGGGCTCACCCAGGTAGTCTTCCGCGGTCTTCTTCATTTTCATCAAAACACGGGCGGAAACTTCCGGCGCGGCCAATTTCTTGCCGCCAGCCTCTACCCACGCGTCGCCGTTATCGGCTTTCACGATCTTGTAGGGGACCAGATCGATGTCCTTCTGCACGACGTCTTCACTGAACTTGCGGCCAATCAGTCGCTTGATGGCGAACAGTGTATTGCTGGGGTTGGTAACCGCCTGGCGCTTGGCCGACTGGCCTACCAGCACTTCACCGTCTTTTGTGAATGCAACGATCGAGGGTGTTGTGCGGTCACCCTCGGCATTTTCGATGACCCGCGGTTCACCACCTTCCATAACTGCGACGCAGCTATTGGTCGTGCCCAGGTCGATACCTATGATTTTACCCATTTAGTTTCTCCAAAAAGTCTGGTAATAATTTGATGATTCAAAGATGGGGTCTGACCCCTGCTTTTCAACATGCTGACCTCGCTGTCACATCGAACCCGCGGGCCTGGATTCAGGGCTTCCGGGAAACCACCACCTTGGCCGGCCTGATCAACCTGTCGTGCAACTGGTAACCTTTTTCGATCACGTCGATGACCGTGTTTTCTTCGTGCTGGTCCGAGGTCAGCATCGTCATGGCCTCGTGTTTTTCCGGGTCAAACGGTTCGCCCAGCGGATCAATGGTTTTCAAACCGTGATCACCCATGGTCTTGGCCAGCATCTTCATGATCAGCTGCTTGCCTTCGGTCAGCGCCTCTACCGTCGCGGCGGGGTCGTTGGCTGCTTCGAGCCCGCGCTCGAGACTGTCACGGACCGGCAACAGATCACTCATGAAGTGCTCGAGCGTGCGTAACCGGCTTTTCTCGTGCTCACGGACCAGGCGTTTACGCAAATTCTCCATGTCCGCCTGCATGCGGAGCATATTCTCCCTGGCTTCGACGGCTTCCAGGCGGGCAGCCTGCAACTCCGACTTCAGTTTTTCCATCGGGTCTTGCGGATCAGCTTCCGGACTTCTTTCATCTGCAGACGTTCCGGCCAGATCTTCCGGGTGCTTTCCAGGGCCTTCAGCCGCGTTCTCATCTTGCTTGTGTCGTGCCGTCATATTCTTTACTCCTGGGGATCGGGAAGCTGTTCTTCCTGTACTTGGCTTTCACGCCCTGATATGGGGATTGGCAACTGCGATTCAAGAAGCGATACTAGCGAGCCTGAATAATTCACGACCCGATATGCTTAATCATCTTCACATCAGCAATTTCGCCATCGTGCCGACGCTCGATCTGGACATCCGGCCGGGATTCACCGCGATCACCGGCGAGACCGGCGCCGGCAAGTCCATACTGGTCGATGCCCTGGGTCTTTTGCTGGGTGAGCGTTCCGACGCCGCGTGGGTTCGCCCCGGGGCCGAGCGCGCAGAATTGAGCGCAGAATTCTCGCTGGAAAGTAACCCCGAGGCACGCCAATGGCTCGAGGAAATGGAACTGGCCACCGGCGAAACCTGCCTGTTGCGCAGGACCATCAACCCGGGTGGCCGGTCACGGGCCTTTATCAACGGCTCACCGGTGACGGTCGCGCAGATGCAATCGCTCGGTCAACTGCTGGTTGAAATCCATGGCCAGAACGAACACATGAGACTGACCAGGACGGCGGAGCAGTTGCGCCTGCTGGACGACAGTGGCAATTACCCCGAGACGCTGGCCGCGGTGGAAAAAGCCTGCGCCGGCTGGCGGCAGACCAGGCGCGAACTGGATACCCTGGAACGGGAAGTTTCGGTCTCCCCGGACGAGCTCGAATTTCTCAACTACCAGCTGGACGAGTTGCAGCAATTCGACCTGTCCGCCGATGCACTGGAGGCGCTGCAAACCGAACACGACCGCCTGGCTGCGGGCGGCTCCCTGCTGGACGCCCTGAATCAAAGCCTGGAACTGCTCGACCCGGAGTCTTCTGACGAGCTGGAAGGCATCAACTCCAGCCTCAATTCGGCACTCGGAACCCTGAAGAATTTCAGCACCCTCGACAAGCACATCCGCGACGCCTGCGACATGTTGAAGGAGGCGGCGGTCAACTGTGCCGAGGCTGTCAACTCGCTGCGGTCCGCCCGCGACCGGGTCGACCTGAACCCGGCCCGCCTCGAAAGGCTGAGCCAAACCCTCGGTGAGTTGCACGGCCTGGCGCGCAAGCACCATGTGCGCATGGAAGACCTTGGGGAAATCATGCAGACACTGGTTGCGCGTATCGAACGCGCCGGCGGTTCAGAGCAACGCCGCGGACAGTTGCAGGCCGAATTAACGGAGCGGCTCGAGCGTTATCGTTCCACCGCGGGCGTCCTGCATCAGAAGCGCAGCGCGCATGCCGCCGAGCTGTCACGCCGGGTGACCGCTCTGATGTCCGAACTGGGCATGGCTGGCGGCACTTTCGAACTGGCGGTGAGCAACGACCCGCAGGCCAGGCCCGGTCCGCACGGCGATGACGAGGTGCAAATCAGGATCAGCGCCAACCCCGGCCTGCCGCCCGGGCCATTGAATAAAATCGCATCAGGTGGCGAGTTGTCACGGATCAGCCTGGCCATCAAGGTTGCCGCGAGCGGTGGCGGTGAGGCCGTTACGCAGATTTTCGACGAGGTCGATGCCGGTATCGGCGGAGCGACCGCCAATGCCGTGGGCAGGCTGATGAAGCGCCTGTCGGCGGGCGGTCAGGCCCTGTGTGTCACGCACCTGGCGCAGGTCGCGGTTTGCGCAACCCACCAGTTGCAGGTGCGCAAAGCGACCGGCGCTGATACCACGAACGTCGATACCAGGCTGCTCGACGAGGCGGGCAGGGTCGACGAGATCGCGAGAATGTTGAGCGGAAACATCTCGGAACAAAGCCGCGCCCACGCCATTGAACTGCTCAATAACGGAGCAAAGGCCGGCTAGTGCGGCAGGCGGGCCGGATCAGCCGGCGGCGATCATCCGGCTTATTTCTTTTTGGGACGGACGTAGATGACCAGGCTGTGGTCCACGATGTCATAGCCGGCCTTTGACGCGATGGCTGCCTGAAGCCGTTCGATTTCAGCGTTGGAAAATTCGATGACTTTACCGGTCTCGACGCACACCATGTGATCGTGATGATCACCCGAATCCAGTTCGTAGTAGGCCTGGCCCCCCTCGAAATTGTGCTTTACCACCAGCCCGGCCGCCTCGAACTGGTTCAACACGCGGTAAACCGTCGCCAGCCCAATGTCCTCCCCTGCCTGGATCAGGACCCGGTAAATATCGTCCGCCGTGACGTGCTTGTTACCCGCTTCATCGAGCAATTCCAGAATCCGCTTCCGTGGCTGGGTGACTTTCAGACCTGCTTTGCGAAGATTTCCATCATCCACTGTCTTATCCTGTCTTTATTAAATTGAAATCGCCTGTTCTTCAGGACACCTTACTTATTGTATCATTCACGGCCTTAATCATTAGTCGCAGCCAATTCAAAGGATCCAGATGACCAGGTATTTGTTTTTAGCACTGTTTGCCGTGCTTACATTAAACACGGGCTGCAACCTTATTTACAAACAAAATGTTCAGCAGGGCAATGCCCACGAGCAGGACGACCTGGACCAGGTGGAACTCGGAATGACCAAGAAACAGGTGGCTTACCTGCTCGGCACGCCCGCAGTTCAGGACCCGTTCCACAAGGATCGCTGGGATTATATTTCAATGTTCAGCCGCCGTGGTGGAGAACCGGTGCGCCGCCTGGTGACGCTGTGGTTTGAAAACGACCTGCTGGTGGCCACCGACGGCATCGGTGAGTCGAGCGGCGGCGATCTCAAGGCGCTGGCGGAAACCAAGTCAGCAGTGGCGG
>Ga0210074_1000695_pt1 | contig 11402 bp, 9 predicted proteins | sample China_Galinas_Co_FD_184860 | JGI IMG/M metagenome (GOLD analysis project Ga0210074, IMG submission 184860) | Wetland microbial communities from San Francisco Bay, California, USA, that impact long-term carbon sequestration -... | ecosystem: Environmental > Aquatic > Marine > Wetlands ... | reverse complement strand
GGTTTGCGTGCAAACAACCGGTGTGCCGCGACGCATGATACCGGCCTTTTCGCGGGCGATGGCGTTCAGGTCCGGGCCCAGGTACTCCTGGTGGTCGAGACCGATTGGCGTGATGACCGCACAGTCGGTATCGACCAGGTTAACCGTATCCAACCGCCCGCCCAGCCCCACCTCGAGGACCGCGCAGTCCAGCCCCGCGCGGTTCAGGATCAGCAGGCCGGCGAGCGTCGTAAACTCGAAATAGGTCAGCGAGACATCCTCGCGCGCATCCTCGACCTGCCCGAAAGCCCAGACCAGGCGGTCATCGGAAACCGGCTCTCCGGCAATGCTGATACGTTCATTGAAGCGGAAAATATGCGGGGACGTAAAGGTGCCGCAGGCAAGACCCAGGCCCGTGCACATCGATGCGAGACAGGCGACCGTCGAGCCTTTGCCATTGGTGCCGGCCACGGTATAGACCTTGCCGGCGGGTCTCGGCGAACCCATGCGTTGATACACGGAACCGCAACGGCCGAGACCGAGTTCAATTTCCTGCGGATGACGCTTTTCGAGCAAGCCCAGCCACGCGTCGAGATTCATTGTTTTATGGTTTTTCGTGTGGACGATAACGGGTGAAAATCAATTCCCTATCAATTGGCCGGTCACCGGTCGCGGCAACCGCCCGGCACACAGCAGCGCAAGCAAAGCGGCAATTTCGTCACGCATGTTACGCCGGTCGACGATCATGTCGATCGCACCTTTTTGCACCAGGAATTCGCTACGCTGGAAACCCTCCGGCAATTTCTCCCGCACGGTCTGCTCGATCACCCTGGGACCGGCAAAGCCGATTTGCGCCATCGGTTCCGCGACGTTGATGTCGCCCAGCATGCCGAGGCTCGCGGATACACCGCCCGTGGTCGGATGGGCAAGCACCGATATGAACGGAATCCCCTGCTCACTCATCCTGGCCAGCACCACGCTGGTCTTGGACATTTGCATCAGCGACAACAACCCTTCCTGCATGCGCGCGCCGCCACTGGCCGAAAAACACACCAGCGGGGCTTTCAGGCGCAGACTCTCCATGCCGGCGCGGGCGAACTTCTCACCCACCACCGAGCCCATCGAACCGCCCATGAAATTGAATTCGAAAGCACACGTAACCACCTCGGCGCCCTTGAGCTTTCCGGCCAGCACGATGAGCGCGTCTTTTTCCCCGGTTTTCTTTTGCGCGGCTGAAATTCGGTCCTTGTACTTCTTGCTGTCCTTGAAGCCGAGCGCATCGATCGATTCGAGTCCGGCCGCGATTTCGCGATGATCGCCCGGGTCGAGGAACTGTTCCAGGCGGGTGCGTGCGGCGATCCGCATGTGATGGTTGCACTTCGGGCAGACCTGCAGGTTTCTTTCCAGTTCGGGACGATAAAGAACCGCCGTGCACTCGGAACAGGTGGTCCACAGACCTTCCGGCACGTTGCGCTTGTTGCCACCTTCGGTGCGAATTCTCGATGGTCTGAATTTCTGGAACCAGCTCATATCAGCCTCATTGATCCTGTGTTTGCGTCCGCTGACCCGGCTGCGGTCAGGCCGTATTGTCCAATGACTGGCGCACCGGCGCAACAAAAGCCGTCGCGATGGAGCAGGCCTGGTCTTCCGACCCGGCTTCCGCAAGCGCCTCGACCAGCGCGCTGCCAATGACCACGGCATCCGCATGCCCGGCAACCCTGACAGCCATTTCAGCGTTCTTGATACCGAAACCGACCGCCACGGGCAAATCGCTGAATTCCCTGATCTGCCGGACCGGTTCGGCCAGTCCGGACGAATTCAGCTGCCCTGCGCCGGTGATACCCTTGAGTGAAACGTAATAGATAAACCCGCTGGCGTGGCTGCAGATACTCCGCACCCGGTCGCGCGTCGTGGTCGGGGCAATGAGGCAAATGCCGTCGAGACCGGCCTCGCTCATCGCTGCACCGAGATCACCGCGTTCCTCCGGCGGACAATCCACCAGCAGGAGGCCGTCGACGCCCGCCGACTTTGCCGCGGCGGGGAAACGCTTGCGTCCGTAATGTTCGACCGGGTTCATGTAGCCCATCAACACCACCGGTGTACGCTTGTCCTGCTCTCGAAACGCGGCCACCATCTGTAGCACGCCCTGCAGCGATACCTGTTTTTCTATCGCCCTTTCACTGGCCAGCTGAATGACGGTGCCATCAGCCATCGGGTCGGAAAACGGCACGCCGAGTTCGATCAGATCGGCGCCGGCTTCCACCAGTGCGTGCATGACCGGCACACTCCACGACGGATCAGGATCGCCGGCGGTGATGAACGGCACCAGGACCTTGCGCCCGGCCTTCCTGGCCGCTGCAAAGCAATCTTCGATTCTTCCGCTCATAGGCTCAACCCCTCCAGTTCGGCAACGGTTTGTACGTCCTTGTCCCCCCTGCCGGAAAGATTGATCAGGACCTTCTGGTCGGGGCGCATGGAGGCGGCGAGTTTGAAACCGTAGGCGAGCGCATGGCTGCTTTCCAACGCCGGCATGATACCCTCGAGACGGGTCAGCTGGTGAAAGGCAGTCAACGCTTCCTCATCCGTGACGCTGACGTAACTCGCCCTTCCGGTGTCCTTAAGCCAGGCGTGTTCGGGTCCGACGCCCGGGTAATCAAGTCCGGCGGAGACCGAATGCGTGTGCCTGATCTGTCCCGCGTCGTCGTCCAGCAGGTAGGTGCGGCAACCGTGCAGAACACCGGGTTTGCCGGCGCACAGCGAGGCCGCATGCTCACCACTCGCGAGGCCGCGGCCGGCGGCTTCGACGCCAAACATTTTTACCTCCCTGTCGTTCATGAACGGGTGGAACAACCCCATCGCATTGGATCCACCACCCACGCAGGCCACCAGCGCATCCGGCAGGCTGCCGGTTTGCGCAAGCATTTGCCGGCGCGCTTCGCGACCGACTATGGCATTGAAGTCCCTGACCATTTCCGGGTAGGGATGCGGCCCTGCGACCGTGCCAATGATGTAAAACGTATCGTCGATATTGGTAACCCAGTCGCGCATGGCTTCATTGAGCGCGTCTTTCAGGGTCGCCGAACCCGACGATACGCCACTTACCTCTGCACCCAGCAAGCGCATCCTGAAGACATTGATCGCCTGCCGTTTGATGTCGACGTTGCCCATGTACACCCGGCAGTCCTGGTTTAACCTGGCCGCCACGGTTGCGGTCGCGACACCGTGCTGCCCGGCCCCGGTTTCGGCAATGACGCGTTTCTTGCCCATGTAATGGGCCAGCAGGCCCTGGCCCATCGTGTTGTTGATCTTGTGCGCGCCGGTGTGGTTCAGGTCCTCGCGCTTGAGGTAAATTTTTGCGCCACCCGCCGCCTGCGTGTACCGCCCGGCGTAGTACACCGGTGACGGACGGCCTACATAATTGGCCAGGTCTTCGTCCATCCTGCTGACGAACTCCTCGTCATTGCGCCAACGGCCATAGGCCTCGCGCAATTCATCCAGCGCATGAATCAGCGTTTCGGAGACAAAACGCCCCCCGTACTCGCCAAAGTATCCCCGCGCATCCGGCCAAACCATGTGCTCTTCACTCATCACTTCCTACCATCTGTAGTTCACTTGCGGCGCGCCGCGCCGCCTTTACAAAAGCCTGTATCCTGGCAGCATCCTTGATGCCGGGTTCGATTTCCACGCCGCTGGAGACGTCCACCGCGTACGGTCTGACCACCCGGATGGCGTCACCCACGTTGTCCGCATTCAATCCACCGGCAAGCCATATCCGCTTCGCCACCGGCGTCGATAACGACCAGTCGAATTGTCTGCCGCTGCCGCCGCGCTGGCCTGTCGAATGGCTGTCCAGCAACAGGCCCGCGGCACCCGGAAAATCGCGCACCGCGCGTTCGATGGACCCGGCATCCTCCATCGCCACGGCCTTCAGCCAGGGCTTATCGAACGGCATGCATTCGCGCTCTGTTTCTGACCCGTGAAACTGCAACATGTCGAGCGGCACGGAACGGACGACCCGTTCGACTTCTGACCCTGCCTGGTCCATGAACAAGCCTACACGTAAAACGCCTTCGGGAACATAGCCACTCAGGCGGACGGCGGTTTCAATGGCTACCCGCCTCGGGCTGGAAGCAAAGACGAAGCCGACGGCATCGGCGCCCGCCGCGACTGCCGCCCGCACGTCCTCGGCCCGTGTCAGGCCGCAAATTTTGATTTTGACCTTGCTCATGGCTCGGGGTTCATGGATTCGGGTTCATAAAATGAGGGGGATTTCCCCGTTTTCCGGCAGCTTGTAACGCGGATCGTAGCGCACGTTCATGAAACACAGACCCTGCGGCTCGGCGGTTACACCGGCGAGCGTGCGGTCCCGTCCATGAAAAATTTCCGTGAACCACTCGATCGATTTTTCACCCGTGCCCACCGGGATCAGGCTGCCGACGATATTTCGCACCATATGGTAAAGGAAAGCATTGGCCGATATGTCGATTTTTACAACCTCGGCCTCACGGCTTACGGCGATGTCCGTCACTTCGCGGATGGCATGCTGGGCGGAGCAACCCGCCGAGCGAAAGGCGCTGAAATCGTGTCTGCCCTGCAATACCCGGGCAGCCCGGTGCATGCGCTTTTCGTCCAGGGCTTCGCGGCACCAGCCGTAATAGTCGACGCCGATGGCGGGCCGCACCCGGCGGTTCAGGATACTGTATCGATAACGTCGCGAATACGCGCCGAAACGCGCGTGGAAACGGTCGTCCACCTCGCGGACCCACAAAATGCGGACGGCATCCGGCAGGTTGGAATTGACGCCGAGCACCCATTGTCTTTCCGAGCGCTCGGACGGGCTGTCAAAATGGGCGACCTGCCCTCTTGCATGGACGCCGGTGTCGGTGCGCCCGGCGCAGATGACCGTAACCGGGTGGTTGGCTACCGCTTCGAGCGCCTTTTCAACGCTTTGCTGGACCGACGGCGAATGGTTTTGTCGTTGCCATCCACAAAATCCGGCGCCATCGTATTCGATTCCGATTGCATACCGCATGACCAGAGGCGCCCGTGACTTATTCTGAGCGAAGTCGACAGTGACTCGAATTCAGCTTACAGGCATGGAACGCCCCTGCCGGCGGGCGACTGCGAACGGCTGCAATCATGTTGAAGGCATCGCAAGGCACGGCGCCGTTGCCGGGGTTCACAGCGCAGAAACTGGACATTTTGGATGCAATATACGCGTTCATGTGCAGGTCAGAGGTTCCTTGAACCCGTATTGGTCATGTACCTTGTCGAGCCAGGCTCGGGTTTAAAGGTTTTCGAGGTATTGGTAAGAATGAACTCAGAGTTCATCCAGCATTTGCCGCGCTTCCGCCTTCTGCGCTTCGTTACCGACCTTCAGTACTTCGTCCAACATCGATTTCGAAGCTTCCTTGTCTCCGAGTGACAGGTAAGCGCGCGCCAGGTCCAGCTTGATCTCGGGGTCACTTTCACCCTCGTCCGGCTCCTCTTCCGACTCCTCTTCCGCCCCCTCTTGCAGGTCATCGTATTCCATGGCCGGCTGTGCTTCGCTTGCAGCGTCCAGCCCGCCAGCCCCGAACACGACGGTTGACTCTTCGTCCTGTCCGGTTTTCCCGAACTGCGGGAATTCCTCCGCTTCAGGTTCAACGACCGGTTCAGGCTCCGGTTCAGCCTCCGGTTGCTGTCCAATTTCCGCTTCCGGTTCGTCATCAGGCCCCGATCCCATCTCCGGTACGGGTTCCGGTACGGGTTCCGGTACGGGTTCCGGTACGGGTTGAACGACGGTCTCGGCCCCGGTGTCTGCCCCGTCCAGCGCGACGGTGACTTCCTCCGTATCATCGGCGCCGGCCTGCGGCTCTGCTTCGTCTTGGGCAACCGCTGCGCCCGCACTGCGGCGGCGCAGAACCCAGGTGATCCCCGCGATCAGTACGATGGCGATACCGAGCAATAACGGCGTCTTGCCGGCGTACCAGGCCTGCTTTTCGCCACCCGGGGTGATCGCCACCGGCGCTTCAGGCTGCGCGGAGGCGCGGTCCTCCGCCAGTTTGGATTCCATGTTCGCCAGGCTGGAATCCGCGACCTCGGCCGCTTGTTTCTCGCGTTCCGCGGCCTCTGCCTGCAGTTCCTCGATGCGCTCCGTCAGGTAGGTATTTTCCTGCTTTGCATTCAGCAGTTCTTCCTCGGTACGGGCCAGTTCTTCCTGCAGGGATTCAACTGCGCCGGCATCCTGCTCCGGAACCGCCTCTGCGGATTGTGTATCCCCGGCTTCCTCGTCGGCGGGCGGCACCAGTTCGAGGTGCCCCAGGTCTTCCTGTAAATCCGGCCCGGCTTCCGGTTCATTGTCAGAAGCCTGGTAATCACCGCTGTCCGCCACCGTTGGTGTGCCCAAATCGGCTGCACCCGGGCGCACCCCGGCGCGGTAATCCTCTTCCTGCCGGAGAACTTCGCGCAACGCCTCGCGCGAGGTGATTTCCGCCAATTCGCTGTAAGCCGGTAAACGCAATATGGCGCCGCGCTTGAGCAAGTTGATATTGCCCTTGATGAAGGCTTCCGGGTTATTGCGCTGCAAGGCGATCATGGCCTGGTTTACCGTGTAACCACTGCCCTCGCTGTATTCGCGCGCGATACCCCAGAGCGTTTCACCGCTTGCTACCGGACCGTAGACACCTTCGCCGCCAGTCTCCTCGGCCGGGATTTGCTGCTGCTCGGCCTCGGCCTCATCGGGCGCTGTTTTGCCGGCGGCGCTTTCAGCGTCCGAAGACACATCGGATTCAGGTGTTTCTGCGGCAGGCGCCACTTCCTCTGCCCGTTCTTCCGTGGGCGCGGCAGCTTTCTGAATGGGGGCAACAGGAGCCGTATCCTGCTCTACCGGTGGTGTCTTGACTGGCGCCGGCGACAGCGCCACAGGCGGGGCCGCAGAATCGATGGTTGGCGGGTCGAGGAACAGCGTGTATTCGCGCAACATCCTGCCGCTGGCCCAGACGACTTCGACCAGCACCTGGACAACGGGTTCGTTGACCTTCAGGCGGCTGGTAATGTGGACATAAGGTTTGTCAGTGTCCGTGACCACCTCGAATTCCAGTGGCACGGTGATCGCCGCAAGGCTGAGACCGAGCAACTCGAAGTCGTCAGCGGAGGCCAGGTTTGCAGTGACACTCTGCAGTTCATCTTCGCTCTGGCTGATGAGTTCCACCCTGACGTCCAGCGGCTGGCCAAGGTACGATTCAACCACTGCCCCGCCGAGGCCCAAGGCCAGCACCGCCGGGCTGAAAAGCCCGAGAACGGCAAGCATTGTCCAGTGCACTCTTTTTTTCATGGTTACCCCGTCACTCCCTGACAGTCAGCTTATTGTGTTTTACACCGACACTCAAGAGTGTACTTTCGCTGACCTCACGTTTCCACAGGCATTTCGCCCGTGACCATCATTTTCATAATCTGTACCGCGTTCAATGCGGCGCCTTTTCTGACATTGTCACTGACGACCCACATGTTGATCCCCCGCGGGTGGGTGTAATCCCGACGCAGCCTGCTGACAAACGTCTCGTCCCTGCCCGCCGCATGCGTGACCGCGCTGACCTGCGCCTTGGGCGCGTGATCATCGACCAGCACCAGACCCGGCGCCTTGTGCATGGCCTCGCGCACCGCGTCCATGCTGACGTCGCGGGCGGTTTCAAGGTGCACCGCCTCGGAATGACCGTAGAAAACCGGAACTCGCACCGCCGTGGCGTTGACGAGAATGCCCTCGTCACGCATGATTTTACGTGTTTCCCAATGCAGTTTCATTTCCTCGCGCGTGTAGGCATTATCCTGCACGGTGTCGATCGACGGAATGCAATTGAACGCGATCGGCAACGGGAATACCGACGGCTTCACTTCCTTGAAACTGAGGCGTGCCGCAGTCTGGCGTGCGAGTTCTTCCAGCCCTTCGCTACCGGCGCCTGATACCGACTGGTAGGTCGCGACATTGATGCGCTCAATGCCGGCGAGCGCGTGTATGGGCGCAATGGCGACCAACATCTGGATGGTCGAGCAATTGGGGTTGGCGATGATGCTGCCGGGTTCCAGGCCGGCCAGCAGGTCACCATTGATTTCCGGCACGACCAGTGGAATATCATCATCCAGCCGGAAGGCCGAGGTATTGTCAATCACGGTGCAACCGGCGGCCGCCGCCCTCGGTGCGTGCGCCAGGCTGATGCTCGCGCCCGCGGAGAACAACGCATAATCCGTGTCTTTGAAGTCATATTCGTCGAGCACTTCCACCGGCAGCTTGCGGTGACCGAAATCCAACGTTTTGCCAAGCGATTTTTCACTGGCGAGCGCGTGCACCTCGGCGTCTGCATACCCGTATTCCGCCAGGATGGACAGCATGGCTTCACCCACGGCGCCGGTGGCTCCGACGACAGCTATCTTCATTTTTTTACTCATATTCGACTCAACCCCGGTGTTTTATCCATTCTGCGCCCGTTGCCTGAGCACATGATCCATCAAAACGAGCGCCAGCATGGCCTCGACGATCGGTGTCGCCCTGATACCCACGCAGGGGTCGTGACGGCCCTTGGTAATGACTTCCACGGCATTGCCATGGATATCGATGCTCCTGCACGGGATACGCAAGCTGGACGTTGGCTTGAACGCCACGCTCACGAGGATGTCCTGGCCGCTGGAAATGCCGCCGAGAATGCCACCGGCGTGGTTGCTCAGGAATCCTTCCGGCGTGATCTCATCCCGGTGCTCCGTTCCCATTTGGTCGACGCAGTCGAAACCCGCCCCGATTTCCACCGCCTTGGCCGCGTTGATGCCCATCATCGCCGAGGCCAGCTCCGCATCCAGCTTGCCGTAAACGGGTTCGCCCAGGCCCGCCGGCACATTACGCGCCAGCGCCGAAATTCTCGCACCACAGGAATCACCCGACTTTCGCAGCTTGTCCATGTAGGTTTCCAGTTCGCCCACGACGCCCGGGTCCGGACTGAAGAATGGATTGGTATCGATGCAGTCCATGTCCAGGACCGTGTCGGTGCGGATCGGCCCAAGTTGCGCCAGCCACGCCCGGATCTCGATGCCGAACTTTTCATGCAGGTACTTTTTGGCAATCGCGCCTGCGGCGACCCGCATGGCAGTTTCGCGCGCGGATGAACGGCCGCCGCCACGATAATCACGAAAGCCGTATTTCTGCCAGTAAGTGATATCGGCGTGACCCGGCCTGAATTTCTCCGCGATGTCGGTGTAGTCCTTTGAGCGCGCGTCGGTGTTTTCAATCACCAGGGCGATGGGCGTCCCGGTGGTGCGCCCTTCGAATACGCCGGAAAGTATCTGCACGTCGTCCTTTTCCTTGCGCTGCGAAGTGTGCCTGCTCCTGCCGGTGGCGCGGCGCGTGAGTTCACGCCGGATATAACCGGCATCGATTTCCAGCCCGGGCGGACAGCCGTCGATGATGCAGCCGATGGCCGGCCCATGACTTTCGCCAAAGGTCGTCATCCTGAATATCCGGCCGAATGTGTTATCAGACATTATTCCTGTGCTCCAAAACCGCCCGCACGTCCCCGCGACATGCCACCAGTTGATCATACTCCAGCAGGAATATGCCGTCGCCACCCGATTCAAAATCCAGCCAGAAAAAGGGCGTCCGTGGCAATATCCGCTGCAATGATTCCGCACTTTCACCAACTTCCACGACCAGCACGCCCCGCTGATTCAAATGCGCCGCTGCAGCATCCAATATTTTCAGCACAATATCCAGTCCGTCGTCACCACTGACCAGACCGCTCGCGGGCTCGGCCTTGTATTCCGCCGGCAATTGATCGAAAACCGTGGCGGAAACATAGGGCGGGTTGCTGACGATCAGGTCGTAGCCTTTCCCCCCGAGCGCCGTGAACAGGTCCGAATGGATCAGGCTGACACGGTCCTCGAGCCCGTGGCGCTCGACATTTTCCGCGGCGACCTGCAGCGCCGCCGTCGAAATATCCACGGCATCGACGTGACACTCCGGCATGTGCACCGCCATCGCGATGGCGATACAGCCCCCGCCGGTGCACATGTCCAGGACTTTGCTGCCGTCGTGCGGGTCCAGCCACGGTGAAAACTTCTCCACGATCAGCTCCGCGATGGGCGAACGCGGAATCAGCACCTGTGGTGTGACTTTGAAATCCAGGCCACAAAACCGCGCTTCACCGGTCAGGTAGGCAAGCGGAAGCCGCTCATTGATCCGGCGGCTCAGCAAGGTTTTCAGTTCTTCCTGCTGCGCCTCGCCGAGGATCACGTCCCATTGGTTAAAACTGCCATCCAGCGGTTGCCTGAGAACGTGCAGCAACATCCATGCGGCCTCATCGTATTCATTATCGGTGCCATGGCCGAAAAACAGCCCCGCGCGTTTCATTTCGCCGGCGCATAACTCGAGCCAGTATTTGGCAGTATGCATATAAGTCCTGTTGAATCTGCTGATCCGTAGTGCAATATAAGGTTTAGTGAAATGCAATGGCGCCGCCGACTCGCGGTTCGGTACAATGCATTCCGGTCCGTATGCCGGCAGCCATTATAGTTGACTGTCACGGACACCGTAAGATTCGCCGCACCCGAAGGGTTACAGAATGAAATCAATCATCGAGCGCATATTTGCAGGCTTTCAATACATCCTGCCACAGCACATGCTGTCCCGCATCGTCTACGTGCTGATGCGTTGCGAAACCGTTTGGGTCAAAAACCTGTTGATCCGGCAGATCAGCCGCATGGCCGGCATCAATTACGCCGAGGCCCTGTCGCCCGATCCCGCCGATTATGCCAGCTTCAACGCCTGGTTCACGCGGGCGCTCAAACCCGGCGCGAGGACATTCGATGATGACCCGCGGAGCTTGCTTTGTCCCTGTGACGGCAGGATCAGCGAAACCGGCCAATTGCGGGAATCCTGCATTTTGCAGGCCAAGGGCAAGGATTACTCACTGCAGGACCTGCTCGCCGGCGACCCGGTCTGCGAGCACGTGTCAGGGGGTCATTTTTTTACCATCTACCTGTCGCCCCGGGACTACCATCGCGTCCACATGCCCCTGGCTGGCCGCCTTCAGCGCATGATCCACGTACCCGGGCGGCTGTTTTCCGTTTCGCCCGCCACGGTAAGGCAGGTGCCACGCCTGTTCGCCCGCAATGAACGCGTCATCTCGATTTTCGAAACGGATTCGGGACCGCTGGTGATGGTGTTGGTGGGCGCGATGCTGGTTTCCAGTACCGAAACCGTATGGGCGGGCGAGGTTACACCAACCAAAAGCAGGCGCGTGACCGTCAAGGAATATTCCGACCGCGACATCACACTCGCCAGGGGTGAAGAAATGGGCCGCTTCAATATGGGCTCAACGGTGATCCTGTTGATGCCGCCCGGCACATTGAAAGACGTCGCGGACCTGGGTGCCGGCGACAAGGTGCTGCTTGGACAGAAA
>Ga0210074_1000692_pt1 | contig 11415 bp, 7 predicted proteins | sample China_Galinas_Co_FD_184860 | JGI IMG/M metagenome (GOLD analysis project Ga0210074, IMG submission 184860) | Wetland microbial communities from San Francisco Bay, California, USA, that impact long-term carbon sequestration -... | ecosystem: Environmental > Aquatic > Marine > Wetlands ... | reverse complement strand
GTTTCGGACCTTCGTTTACTATCCCAGGAACAGGTTGAGGTTCAATTCCTCTTCTTACCCAATAGTTTAAAATTTTTCTATCCAGCAACTCAATCATTCTATCTGGGACAAAACCGCCGCCATTATATCTATCATCAATAATCAATGCTTCTTTATTTGTCTGAGGATAAAAATATTTGAAGAGTTCACGGTTTCCTTCAACCGCGGTATTTGGAATATGAATGTAACCAATCTTTCCACCTGACAATTCATCAACCATTTTCATTCTTGATTCGACCCAATCCAGGTAACGCAGATTAGTTTCACTATTAACAGGTGTTACTTTTTCCTCTCTTGCACCATCAATTGAAGGATTGCTGTTTATGAGCAGTGAAACAGTTAGGCCAGCTTTATTCTCTAGGTATTTATAAAAGTTGACACTAGTTTTAGCTTCTTCTCCATCAATTGCCAAGATATAATCGCCGATATTAACGTTTACTCCATATTCAGTCAAAGGAGACCTAAAATCAGGGTGCCAGTTTTCACCACTAAATATATTTGTGATTTTATAATGACCTGATTGATCGGCTTCTATTTCACAACCGAGCAGTCCTCCTTCTCTTCTTTCGACACGCTCAAAATCACCCCAGTTAACATAAACGTGACCGGCACTCAACTCACCACCCAGTTCTCCAAAAATATAATCGAGATCCCAGCGTGCAGCCACATAGGGAACAAGCTGCTCATATTTTTCTTTCATTTTACCCCAGTCAAGTCCGTGCATATTAGCATCGTAAAACCAATCACGTAGTAACCTCCAACCATCGACATACATTTCAGCCCATTCTGCCTTCGGATCTATTTTCATTTCAAGATTATTCAAATCGATTCTTCCATCAGTATTCTTTTGATTTTCTTTTACATCAACAATTCCGTATTCACCGCGAATTGAGTAAAATATTTTCTTTCCATCACTTGAAACAACATAATTTCCAATACCTTCGAGAACTGTAATTTCTTTTTCGTCATCTGCATTAAAATATTTTAACTTTGTTCCTGCATTATCACGGAAGAGGAATAATACGCCTTTTTCAGATGGTATCATCGAGAAGTAAATTCCGGATGAACCCGGAAGTACGGAAATCCTGTTTTCAAAATTCTCTGGATCTATTTTTACCTCTACATCGTCTGTTTCATTATTTTCTTTTTCATCACTAGCTGCTTCACTATTAATTTTTTCATCATCACTCTTTGGCTGGAATAAAGCAGGGATTGAATTGTTAAGTGCGGCTACATAAACTCTCGTCGGGTCAGTGTAGACATAATTGAATTCCCAGTTGCTGAATTTTAGATTAAAATCACGGTTTGAAAAGAAGTAAAGATAATTTCCATCTTTGCTAAACACAGGATTGAATTCACTCGTGTAATCGCTTGTCAGTTGATTTTTTCCTCTAGTTTCAAGCGAATAAACCCAGACTGAACTCATTCGTGATTCACTTCCTTTTGTAAAAGTTAACCATTTACTGTCAGGTGACCAGTTATAATCTGTGATATCACCATAGTCGCTATGATCGACTTCAATCGGATTGCCACTATTTACATCTACGTACCAAAGTTTCTGATTCTTATCAGAGAAAGCCAGTTTTTTACCATCGGGAGACCATATTGGTGGAAAGCGCCAGATAGATCCGTCATCAGTAATTTGTTTTTCTTCACCGCTTCCGTCACTAATTCTCATAAACAGTTCGTACTCACCGGTTCGATCGGAAAGGTAAGCAATCCATTTTCCATCGGGTGACCAAACGGGATCAATCTCTCTGATACCTTGAGTTCTGGTCAAATTTAATATCTCTCCGTGTTCAGCAGGAACTGTAAAAACATCTCCACGCGCTTCTAGCAAACCTCTTTTTCCTGTTGGTGAAATCTCAAACCAGTTAACCTGGTCTTTAATATTTTTTATATATGGAACAGTGCCTGGAAAATCTCCGAAAACTTTTATTGGAACTTTTTCATTTGTGTTTGATGCGATATTGTATTTGTAAATGTACCCACCATTTTCATAAACAATATTTTCATCTCCTGCACTTGGCCAGAGCACATCATAATTATCAAAATTTGTAACCTCTGTAGTTTGCTTTGAAATTAAATCGTATGAGTAAAGATTAAGAGTTCCCGTTTGATCGGAGGTATAATATATTTTATCACCTACCCACATTGGCTGATTGTCAGTTCCGACATAATCCGTGATTTGTTCTGTAGTATTATTTTGCAAATTGTAGATCCAAACATCTTGTGCTCGACCACCACGGTATCTTTTCCACGTTCTCCATTCACGATCAATAGGAGTATAAACCATTTTTGTTCCATCAGGAGACAACATTCCTCCGCCACCTTCTGGAATTTGTAATGGAGTTTCCAGTCCGCCATCCATAGGCACAAGAAAATATTTGCCCATTCGTTCACCCCATGGTAAACGATTTCCTCTGAACAGAACATTTTTTCCATCTGGTGTCCAACCAAGGACACGGTCATCAAAACCTCCGCGCGGAGGCATTATTCCTACATCATTGTAGAAAGTCAGTTGCGTAGGGGTTCCTCCTTCAACAGGAATAATATAAACCTGTCTGTTCCCAGAATATTCGGCTGAGAATGCTATCCATTTTCCATCAGGAGAAAATTTTGGAAAGAGTTCAATTCCTTCGTGGGAAGTTAATTGTCTGGCGATTCCGCCGTTTGCATCAACTATCCAGATATCGCCTGCATAAACAAAAGCTATTTTATCTTTGCTGATATCAGGAAAACGTAGAAGGCGCGTTAGATCATTTGATTGTGAAAATGCACCGCCTGAATAAATGATTGCAAATAATATTAATAAAAGGTTTTTCATACAATACTCCTGTTAGTTCCTATTTCTTTAATATAAACTTTAAAAATCTGGATAAGTTTTTGAAGAGAAATTACATTAGCGGAAATGATTCAGTATTATTGGAAAAAATAAATTTGATTATAATTTAGATTCTACAAAACTCAGAACTTCATTTAATTTTTTCTTTGCTTTTTCTTTTAACTCAGAACAGGTTTTTCTCATATCTGAATTAAACTTTTCATCTTTGATTTCTTTTAAATTAATCAGCACGTTATAAATTCCACCAAGGACTCCAGTGTATGCGCTTTGAGCACCAACTCCAACGTCAGTAATTGAATTGGGATTGCCATTCTTTGCAACAGCTTCGGCAATTTCAATTGCTCTGTAACTTTGTTTGGCAGTATTCAATGGCACCATCACTGCCTGCTTTAATCCTGCCTGCATTGCACCTTCTCTTGCTTTCTTTTCTTCATCGGTTTTGTTTGGGAGTCTCCTCGCATCCATATAAGCGTTGAAAGCATTTGTATCTTCATCTATTGCTTTAACAAGTTTTTCTTTTATTTCCTGGCATTCCACAGCAGCCTTATTCAGAATTTCATCAACATTTTCACTTCCACGTTTATTCGCAGTCAGATTGCTAACCATTGACGAAAGTGCTGCACCTAACGCACCGGCTAAAGCTGCTATAGATCCTCCACCAGGTGCGGGAGATTCACGTGAGACTTCATCGACAAAATCTGTCAATTTCATTTCCACTAACGCAGTGTTGAGAATTTTGGGTAAACCTAAAACACGTTCTTCAATTTTAAATGGAGAAACATCATTCAATCCAAGTGACTGAACTGCTGTATTCAAAATATCTATTACCGGAATTCCTATTGATCTATGCTGTTGCTTTAAATAAAACTTTCCTGTTTCAAGCAAAGCAGGATAAGGCACCATTCCAACGATTTCACTTCCGGTGACAACTAGTCCTCTCTCCATTGCAAGCTTTCGGGCTTCTTCAATAACATGATGCATTGAAGTTATTTTGTAGTTTGTAAGATTAATTGAGATTTGTGCACGATCAAAATTTGAAACCATCCAACCGATAGCTTTTGTGTATTTAAACTTACCGGGCCTTTTAACTGATTGTCCTTCCGGCTTTTCAGGATTTATTCCATGCTGTTCAAGAATATCAGCAAGATCATATTGATGAATCTTTTTACAATGGTTGATTGTTTCTTTAATTGTCTTACCAACAAAATCACAATCGCCGCAAGGATAATTTCCAATTTCATATTTAATTATATCTTCACTTTTATAGTAAAAGTTTCCATCACTTCCCTTTCGTGCTGATCTTCCCTTTTCTCTAAGCTCAAATGCAATATCTGTTGCGTGCTTGGATTCTCTTGTGTTCAGATTAATGTTGTATGCAATTAGAAATTCTCTAACTCCTATTACAGTTGCGCCAGCTTTCACATTAAATTTTTGAGGACCAAAGTCGGGTTTCCATTCGGGTTTTTTTAATTTTTCTTCAAGAGCTTCGTATTCCCCCTGGCGAATTTTTGCCAGATTTTCTCTTTCCGGTTTGGTTGCGGATTTTTCATAAAGGTACACGGGAATTCCCAATTCATCTCCTACCTTCTCTGCAACCTCTTTTGAAAGTTCAATACACTCTTCTGTTGAAATTCCACTAACCGGAACAAACGGGCAAACATCAGTCGCACCCATTCTAGGATGGGATCCTTTGTGTTTACTCATATCGATTAACTCAGAAGCTCTTTTAATTGCATTGAATGCAGCAACTTTAACTGCTTCGGGACTACCAACAAATGTTACCACTGTTCGGTTCATATCATAACCCGGATCAACGTCGAGAAGTCGAGCCCCTTCAACTTTTTCTATTTCATCGGTAATTAATTTTATTATTTCAGGTCGTTGTCCTTCAGAAAAATTAGGGACACATTCGATGAGCTTGTCAGACATTTACAACTCTCCAATCTGAGTTTCTGTTTATAATTCTTGTAAAACGGTTAAAAAACTTAACTTTTTAATCGTACTTTTACAAGGATAATGTCAAAAATTTAAAAACTTACTTTTATTCATTCCGGAAATAAAATGAAAATTGAAAGAGTTGAACTAAGACATATAAAGATGGAACTTATTTCTCCATTTACAACTTCTATGGGAACCGAATATTCCGAAGAACACATCATAGTCAGAATTGATTCAGAAGGATTAACGGGATGGGGTGAATGTGTGGCTTCAGCAAATCCTTTTTATACTTACGAAACAGTTAAGACTGCCTGGCATATCCTTGAAGAATTTTTAATTCCTTCAATATTGGGCAAAGATATTTCAGATGTAAATAAAGTGATAAAATTTTTCCACCCTGTCCGCGGTCATAGGATGGGTAAAGCGGGAATTGAAACAGCAGTTTGGGACTTGTTTGCAAAAGCAAAAGGCATCTCTCTTTCAAAGTTGCTTGGCGGAACCAGGGAAAAAATTAATGTGGGTGTAAGTATTGGAATTCAAAATTCTGAGACAGAGTTAATAAATAAAGTCACTAGTTATCTTGATGAAGGTTACAAGAGAATAAAAATAAAAATTTCTCCCGGGAAAGATATTTATTTCATCAAAGCATTAAGAAAGGAATTTCCTGATGTCCTCCTGCAAGTTGATGCGAACTCTGCTTACAGTTTAGCAGATATTAATTTATTTAAAGAGATGGACGATCATTCTTTGCTGCTCATTGAACAGCCGCTTGGTTATGATGATATTTATGAGCACTCTAAACTACAACGTGAAATTAAAACACCTCTCTGTCTGGATGAAAGCATTAGTTCACTGGATAATACTCGTGCGGCAATCGAACTTGGTAGCTGCAAAGTAATTAATATTAAACCAGGACGAGTCGGAGGTTTTACGGAAGCAAAATTAATTCACGACTACTGTGCTCAGGAAAAAATTCCTGTGTGGCATGGAGGAATGCTTGAATCCGGAATTGGAAGAGCAGGAAATGTTGCACTTGCATCTCTATCAAACTTCACACTGCCCGGAGATATTTCTGCAAGTAAAAGATATTACAAGGAAGATATTGTCGAATCAGAATTCGCAATTAATCCTGATGGGACAATGGACGTTCCAACTAAGGCGGGGATTGGCGTAGAAGTCAGTGAAAAAAAATTAGGATCAGTAACTCTGGATAAAAAAACTTTTAGATCAAATGATATAAAATAAAAAACCCCTTCTTGCGAAGGGGTTTCTTCTCAACCAACTAACCAACCTATTTTATTCGCTTAAATTCGATTCGCCTGTTCATTCTTCTGTGTTCAGGAGAATCATTTGCAACTCTTGGATAGTCCTCACCATAACCTACAGCTACTATTCGATCTGGCGCAATTCCATTTTCTATCAACCAGAATCTTACCGAATCAGCTCGCTTCTGAGAAAGCACAAGGTTTGATTGAGCACTTCCAACATCATCTGTATATCCAGCTATCTGGACAATAATATCAGAGTATGTTTGCATTGTTGTGAGCGCACCTTGAAGTATTACTGCAGATTCAGGAGTAATATTCCATTTACCTGTTTCAAATGTTATACCTTCGAGCACGATTGGAACATCGATTTCGATAACATCATCATCAGGATTAAGTGGGTTAGTTCCACGATTAACTTCAATCATATCATTAACAGATCCACCATCAGTATCAGGATTGAGAGGATCGGTTCGATACATATTTATTTCTTCACCATCTGTCAAACCTTCAGCGTCAGTGTCCGGATCTAATGGATTTGTTTTGTAAAGATTGAACTCATTTCCATCAGTTAATGTATCGCCATCTGTATCTTCGTTTAGTGGATCAGTGTTTACTCGTAAGACTTCATCTCCATCTGTCAACTTATCCTGATCAGTATCTTTATTTAATGGATCAGTTTTGTAAGTATTTAGTTCATCACCATCAGTTAATTCATCTCCATCTGTATCTGCTTTATTCGGATCAGTTTTATAATTTCGAACTTCCTCTCCGTCTTTAAGAGTATCTCCATCAGTATCAGGATTAAGAGGATTTGTGAAGTAAGTTTTAAATTCTTCACCATCCTTCAAACCGTCACCATCAGTGTCAGGATTATTAGGATCTGTTCCAATTTCTTTTTCTTCTGACTTAGTGAGGCCATCCTTATCTTTATCACTTGATCCGGCTCCATTTACAAAAATTAACCCAATACCAAACATGTAGTAGCCGTCATAGTTTTGCCCGTTATTATATACATTCAAGTCATCAGAACTCGTGAAAGTATATCCACCATTAAAATCAAGAAGAAGTGCATCTGAGAGAGCGACTTCAAACCCAGCGCCGACAGGGAATATGGTTGTCCATCCCTCTGTTTTACCGTTAGCCAATGAGTCTACCGGTGGATTGTCATTATTAAAATACATCGCACCAACTCCACCAAAGAAATAAGGATTCCATACATCCATATCAAAGGGACTTAAAATGAGTCTTGCATCAAGTGGAATAATGTACGTCCACCAATTCTGATTATCAGAATCCAATCCTGCTAATCTTCCGAAGCCGCCACCGACTTCAAATTCTATATACTGCGTTCCTGGCTCAAACCTTAAAAATAATCTACCTAATCCTGAAAATTTATATTTGGGATCAGAGGGTTGGTTTTCTTTATCAAATTCAGTATCAGTAAGCAGACCATTTGCTTGCAACCCAAGTTTTAATGTATAGTCATTAAACTGTGCCAGAGAATTTGCCGGAAATAGAAAACAAATCAGAAAGAACAATAATGAAAATTTAACTGTTAAATTATTGTGCATTTAAACCACCATATGTTATTAATTGAATTTCTTTCCACTGTATTTTTTTAGTCAAAATACCTTCGCATAAAACAATTAAAATGCCAGCCAAAATGAAGGTTTTTGGTGAATTTTGCATCATTTTGATAAAAAATTACCGCATAAAAAGTAGATTGTATTGGTCTATTGCGCTGAAAAAGGAAAACCCTCTCGATTGAGAGGGCAATTTTGAGCTGGTGAACGGATTCGAACCGCCGACCGGCTGATTACAAATCAGCTGCTCTACCAACTGAGCTACACCAGCTTAATTTCAGAAGTTTAAAAATATAACTTTCCAACAATCTATACAAGATAATATTTTTATCTTAAAAATTAATTATCAAAGACCTCAATCTCTTCTACCCAATATAATTCACAACTTCCCCCACCGGTATCATCTCTTCTAGTTGAACTTTTCCATCTCCAGCCATCATTTTTTGACACTTCGACCAGATAACCTTTCATTTCTACTAAGCTTCCTTTGTAAACTTCATCGAATTTTTCTTCAGTGATTTCATCTTTAGGAATAATATGTACATTTGCACTGTTTAGGTTTATTTGTCTTGCTGGAATTGGCAGGACATCAGCTTGCCAGCGATACCATCGGTTGCTTTGAGAAATATCAATTTTATCTATTACTAACTGATCTGACATTGGTCCCCACCCAAGCGCAAGATCAAATGGAGAAATTTCACTTTCAACCCCAAGGGAAAAATCATTTCGGCTTAAAACTCTGGCTTTTATCTGATACACAGCTAAAGCTTTAAAATGAAAGTTATATAAATCCCATTCTTTCGTTTCAACTAAGTTTGTTTGCTTCGGTTGATCTGGCGCTGTAACCCCACCAGGATAAGTAATTACTTTTTCAGGATAGAAAAAGTAAACTAATATTAGTACTAATAGCACTAGTGGTAATACAAGTTTTTTCATTTCAATTCTTATATCAACTTTTTACTAAATCTTTTTCTACAAATGAACCATCATCAGAATAAATTTTAAACTGAACCATTTTTTGTTTGATCTTCTTGATCAACTCAAATTTCACTCCATGATAAAGAATAGTTTCGTTTGGATTTAATATAGTACCGGATCGTTCCGCTACAAACCCGGCAATTGTGTTGTATTCATTCGACTCTGGTATAGCAACATTAAACACATCATTAAAATCATCAATTTGCATGGAACCCAGAACAAAATATTTATTTCCCGGAAATTTATAATATTCCCTTTGTTTAGTTGCCGAATCACTTTTTATTTCGCCAACAATTTCTTCTAGAATATCTTCTATCATAATGACTCCCTCAGTACCACCATATTCATCAGAAACAATTGCCAGCCTTTCTCCCCTCAGCTGCATTTCAGTAAGTATTTCAGAAATCAATTTTGATTCGGGAATAAAATAAGCAGGTCTTAATAATTTTTTAATTGAAGAAATTGCTCCGGAATCTAGAAGTTGCCTGATTACATCCTTACTATATATTATACCTATAATATTATCAATTGATTCTTCATAAACAGGAATAAGAGTATATCCCTTTAAAATCATATTTCTCAATAAATTTTCGTCGGATTCATTAACATCTAATGAAACCATATCAGTCCGGGGAACCATTACTTCCCCTGCTTTCAAATCATTAAACTCAATAATATTCTTTATAATTTTCTCTTCATTTTCATCAATTGCACCTGACCTTACTCCATCTGAAATTATATCAAGAATTTCATCTTCCGAAGGTTTTGCTTGCGAATAATTTATTTTCTCTTTAAATAAAATTAAGATGAAATTGCTGATGGAATTCAATAATTTTGCCGGTAGGAAGAATATTTTTGAAAGTGGAATTAGCAGAAGAATAAAAAATCTTCCAAGCCTTTCTGAATACTTAAAACCAAGCGCTCTCGGGATAAGATAACTAAATATTGTTAGAACTGAGGCAATAGAAATGATTGTTAAAATGAATGAAATAATTAATCGCAACGGATCATTATAAAAACCGACTTTAGGTTCAATTATATTCGGATTTATAAGTTTTGCACTAAGTAAAAATCCAAATACAACCGATGAAATAATGAATACAAGAGATAATAAATGAATAGTCCCATAGTATGGTTCTGGATTCTCGCGGACGATATTAAATTTCTGCCAGATGCTATCCCCTTTTTCCTTTAAGTCGTCAATTTTGTTTTCCCCGAATGAAGATAACGCAATCTCTGATGCTGTAATAAGACCAGCAATAAATACAGAAACTAAAAAAATTATTATCTCAATTATGAAAATATTCACTGGTATCTTATCTCTTTCTGAGTAAAATTTATATCAAATAAAACTAATTTCAAATCATTTACAACCTTAAAATAGCAACAACTTTTTAATTATTGAGAGTAAATTGAATGATATAATCAATTTGGTTAAAATTGATAAATAAAAAATGAAATATTCGGAGAAACAGTGATTCCAAAAAAAATAAAATTGAGAGATAAATCATTTCTAGATATTACGTGGGAAGATGAAACCGTAAGCGCAATTAATTTGAAATATTTAAGAGATGAATGTCCTTGTGCAACATGCAAAGGAGAAACAGTGCTCCTAAAAACTTACCGTCCACCTGTAAAAAAAATGATCACTCCTGAAATGTACCTGGTTAAGAATATTGAAACCGTCGGAGAATATGCCGTCCAGATAACCTGGAAGGATGGACATAATACTGGAATTTATACTTATGAATACTTAAAAGAACTCGATAAAGGTCAGTCATCTCAAAAAAAACAAGATTACGATAAGCTATTATGATATCGAAAAATGATCTTCAATACTATTCCTCTCTCTTGAAAAAGAAACATCGAAAGGCAGAAAATAAATTTATTGTTGAGGGGAATAAATCTGTACTTGAAGGAATAAATAGCAAAAACGAGTGTGAAATTGTATTTGTGACACATAAATTCAGCAAGGAGAATCACCAGACAATAGCTGAAATTGTTAAGAAGAAAAAGAAGATTGAAATATTAAAACAAAATGAATTCCTGAAGATTGCCGATACTGAAACACCTCAGGGGATAGCTGCAGTATTTATTAAGCCTGACTTTAAACTTCAAACTAACCTATTATTGAACGAGTCTATTGTGGTTCTGCTCGACAACATTTCTGATCCCGGCAACCTGGGGACAATCATCAGAAATTGTGATTGGTTTGGAGTAAAAAATATTCTGTTAAGTGAAATCATTGTTGATTACACAAACCCAAAGGTTCTTCGTTCATCAATGGGTTCGATTTTCCACGTAAATATTTTTGAAGAAGTTAGTGCTGAATCACTACTTAGGTTAAAAGAAAATGGATTTGAAATTCTTTGTGCAGATTTGGACGGTGAAAACATTTTTAATTATAAAAGTGAAAGCAAAAAAGTACTAGTTCTTTCAAGTGAATCTCACGGACTATCAAAAGAAATTGAGAAGATTAGTGAATATAAAATTTCCATCCCAAAAATTGGTAAAGCAGAATCTCTTAATGTAGCATCCGCATCTGCGGTGTTACTTGCACAATTAACAAAATAAAAGGCGATCAAATGACCGCCATAAAATTAAACAACGTTTCCTTGCCTATTTAAGTAAAATCATCTTCTTTGTTTGAATAAAATTTCCACTCTCAATTCTATAAAGATAAATTCCACTTGCCAATCCTGAAGCATCGAATTGAACTTCATAAGATCCAGGTTGCTTGATTTCGTTTACAAGAACTTTTACT
>Ga0210074_1000691_pt1 | contig 11417 bp, 9 predicted proteins | sample China_Galinas_Co_FD_184860 | JGI IMG/M metagenome (GOLD analysis project Ga0210074, IMG submission 184860) | Wetland microbial communities from San Francisco Bay, California, USA, that impact long-term carbon sequestration -... | ecosystem: Environmental > Aquatic > Marine > Wetlands ... | reverse complement strand
CTCTATGGCGAGTTCGGACCCAGCAGTTTTTCGCCGCAGGGAAAGATCGTCCTTGTCGGCTGGGATACGGAGGAGGGGAAGTCGCGCCTCGCGCGTTCGGCCTACAAGACTGACTTCTTTCAACTCGCGCACAACTTCCAGCCCCAGGCCAATCCGCTGTATTGCGGCGTCGCGTCATCTGTGATCGTGCTTAATGCCTTGCGTCTGAACAGGAACGCCGTACCCAGCCAGAAGTCTCTAGAGGTGGTCGTGCCGGAGAATCTGGGCGGCGGGCGCCGTCCCTATCCGGCCTATTCACAACTCACGCTGCTTGGCGAACGAACCGAAGCGGTGAAGCCCAGGGCCGTAATCGAGCTCAGGAACACGGGCGAAGGAGGGGGCGAGATCGACCCCGGATTGAAGCTGGCCCAGCTCAAGGGAATACTTGAAGCGTATGACACCCGGGTGGATCTTCACTATGCCGACCCGGATTCCGAGGCTGCTGTGGCGGCTTTCCGCGAGGACCTGAAGTCGGTGCTTGCGGATTCAGTGCGCTTCCTGCTGGTCAATTTCAACGGCAGTACCCTGGGTGCATCCACCCATGGCCACATTTCACCGGTCGCGGCCTATGATCAGAAGACCGATTCGGTGCTGTTGCTGGATGTGGCAGGCTATTACAATCCCTGGTACTGGGCGCCCGTAGCGCATCTCTACGGCGCCATGCACACGCTCGACGGTAATCACTACCGGGGTTATCTGATTGTGGAGGACCGGCCGGCGTTGCAGTAGGCGCCAGGGGGCCAGGCCGATTCACCCGGGTAGCTTCAGTCTTGCCTTTCCACGCACATACTAACGCACCGTATCCTGTGCTTGTCTGGAACGGTATCCCGAGTTTTCTGTTTAATGTTGAAGCAAACGATTAACACGTTCAAATGTTATCGCAACTCGCTCCCAGTTGTGCTCGGCTTCGATCAACGCTCTGGCTGCAGTACCCAGTCGCAGGCGCAGGTCGCTGGCATCAGCCAGACGCATGATTGCCGCGGCGAATTCATCGATGTCACCGTTTGGAACGATTAAACCGGTTTGTTCGTGCACCAGTATCGCCGATGAGCCTTCAAACGATACCGTGGGTAATCCGGCTGCCATGTAGTTCAATAATTTCTGCGGTATACCCGGGCAGACTGTCCTGGGGTTCGCAGCTATGTCAGCGGACGCAAGAATGCGCGGCAATTCGCTGAACCCGTCGGGACGAACGTGGATTTCTTCATCGCGCGGATTGTCTATGCCCATTGCGGCCAGAGTAGCATCAGCTTCCGGCGCAGCAATGATGAGTTCGATGTCCAGTCGTTGCCTGCGAATTATACGGAATGCCGCAATGAGCAGGTCGAATCCCTGGTAGCCGCATAGATTGCCTGCAAAGACGATGCGCACCGGTGACGCGTTACCTCTGGAGGCCGTCACCCGATTGAACTTCTCGTATTCGACACCGTTTGCCGCCACCAGGACAGGAAGGACTGGTTCGGAACAGGATGCATAGAAGTCTGTAATCTCATCCGACACACCGATTATTGCATCGGCGTACCGAATCAGGTGTCTGTCGAGGAATTTACCCAGCCATGTAACCGGGCCCCCGAGGAATTCCGGAAAGTAGTAGCACAGCTCGGAACCGAGCAGGGTGTGCGAATCGAATACAATTGGCGTGTGGGCTCTGGCGCGACGACGCGCGATGGACGCCACCAGAAGGCCCTCGTAGTGATGCGCGTAGATCACATCGAAAGTCTCTGTCTCGAGCAGTTCGCGGACCTTCGTCACCAGTCGTGGATTCATGATGAAAAGCTTGGCTGGACTGGGACCTGGATTTGTTTTACGGTAACTGCGTACACCTTTCGAGACTTCGATGCGCAGCTTTGTCACGATGCTCTGGTCGGAGACCGGGAATGCGGCAACACACACTTCGTGGCCGCGTGATTCCAGCGCTTCGCTGACACGTAGCGTACGTACGGGTGTTCCGCGTGCGAATGGGAACGGCCCGGCTGCTATGACGAGAATTTTCATAGGTCTATCGTAACCCGGATAACAGCTTTTCGGCGCGGGTATTTTGCTGGTCTGGCTCCCGGGAGCCTGTTATATGAATATTGAAAGTAAACTATCAGGATTATATGTCAGTTCATGATGCTGTTCCGCCGAAGCCTGCGCTACCTTTTTGCTTTCAAGACAAGCAAGCGTATGTTCAACGCGTTATTGCCCCGGTCTATCCGGAGCAGAATCGCATCCGGTCTGGATCTGGATACTGGACCGTTCAATCGGCCGATTGATGATGTCAGGTTAATACCTATCCAGTCTGACAGTTACCTCGCAGTCTATTATAAACGATATGAAACGGGTGTTGGCCCTGGCGTGTCATTGTATGTTCATGAAAGCGAGATTCTGCGGTTCGACTGTTTTGGCAGGGACCGCGGGCACTACCATTCGCTGCCCTGCCTGTCGGCCTTGCCGTGTGACAAGCGGATCAGCTTCATTGCGGAGACGATCGAATCGCAGGCAAATGAAACTGTCATGGAAATCACCAAAAATTATGCAGCTCACCTCGGTAAGCATTTTCGCCGCCACATTCGCAATTACAAATTCGATCACGCGTGTTTGGCGGTAGCTGTTACCGAGGCGCGCGACAGAATGCTGGCCGCGCACCGCGAGGCTTCAGCTACGACGTTACCCGTTTAAACCGGCGCATTTCGATCAGGTAGAGCAAGCCCCCAAAACCGCTCATAAGTATCCCGGTAACCCTAAGCAAAATCGCAACGGCAGCCGCATCGACCGGTTCCAGTCCAGCCGCCACGAACACCAGTACGAACACGCCTTCGGACACACCAAGTCCATTGATTGAAATCGGTAGTGTCGTGACTGTGTATACAACCGGCATCAGTGTGATAACCAATAGTGGTGAAATCGCCAGATCAAAGGCAAGAAATCCAAGGTAACTGCTGATCGCCCAGGTCACGTTGAAAATGATTGTGGTGACCGCGGCAGTCGCTAGCAAGCGGCGCTGTCCTGCAAGGTCGCGCAGGCTATCGGCCAGTCTGGAGGAGAATTCCTTTACTCGTCCAGAGTGTAGTTTTTCCGCTGACGAACGCATCATGCGGCCTGGCCACTCCGTTGCGAACAGCAGCAGTGCGATCACTGAACCGATTAGACCGAGGACTGCGATCCAGGCCAGGTTATCCCAGTTGTTCCGCCAGGCCCACACCAGGCATGCGACGGACGTGTACACGCCGAGACTGACCAGCGCGACGACGCGATCGAGCAGCACGCTGCGTGCGACCGCCATTTTGCTGCCGCTGAAGTCGTTGGACTCGACGACGCGAAAGATATCTCCGCCGAGGGAACCAGGCAACGTGTTGGCGAAAAAACGTGCCATCCAGATGCGGCGGAATAGACGGTTCGTATCGGTCGTGATGCCCTCGAGTCCGAGAAATAACTTCCACCGCCAGGCCTGAATCCACAGGCTCGCCGCATACGGGATAACCCTGACGATTACCCAGAACCACACTACATTGGTAAATACTGAAACGAGTTCTCGCGGATCAATCCACCAGAGAATCAGCCCGAACGTCCCGAGTGTAACGACGAAGCGCAGCGCGTTGAAACCGGAGCGGTTACGCAAAGTCATGAGCCCTTTTTGCGATCTGTTGCAGTTCGTCCGCTGTCAGCGGTGCGGCGCTCAACGCAGCCAGATTCTCACGGACATATTCCGGCATTACCATACCGGGTATTACGGTACTAATGCCCGGCACCTGCAGGGCAAACTGTATGGCAGCCTGCGACAGGCTGCGGCCGGAGTGCACCAGAAACCCGAACTGCTTCGAACGCCTCTCGCGCGAGCGGATTTCGCTGAGACCGCGCGCCGACTGTTCCGCCATGGTACGTCCGGTGTCTGAAGTTAAAAAGCCCTGCGCCAAAGGTTCGCGCGCGATTACCCCGACGCCTTTTGCGGCGACTTGCTCAATGATGCCACCGAGCGCCTCCTGATCTGCCAGCGAGACGGTGATCTGTATGGAAGACACGCCCGGATACTTCGTGCACAATAACGCTTCGTTCGCACTGCGACATGAAATGCCGTAGAAACGGATCTTGCCTTCCTGCTTGAACGCCTCGAGTGCCTCGATGAACTCGCCTCTTTCGAGATCGGGCTGTGTCGGGTTGTAAAGCTGGTAAAGATCTATGTAGTCTGTGCCGAGTCGTTTCAGGCTTGTCTCGAGGGCGTTGCGCAGGTGCGCCGGAGTATAGTCGTACTGCTTCTGTGTGTTGCGCAACAGGTTGAAATAGCGCTTGAATGGTCGCAGTACCTTGCGCAGTGGCACGAGCAGCGAACGCGAATTGACTATACCCTGCCATGCCGGCGTGAATCGTGAGCCGCCCTTTGTCGCAATCACAATCTGGTCGCGGCGACCGCGCACGGCCTGACCCAGCAGCTCCTCGCTGCGTCCCATGCTGTAGGCGTCCGCGCTATCAAAAAAGTTGACGCCCAGATCCATCGCGATTTGCAAGGCACGCACCCCTTCGGCTTCACCTTCACGATCCAGTACTCCGCCGAGTGAAGAACAGCCGCAGCCGATTTCCGACACCATGATACCGGTCGAACCCAACGTGCGCAGTTCGGGCCTGATTGTGTTTTTTTCTGCCATTCTCCTAGGACTCCATGATTTCCGTCAGCACTCGGCCTTCAAGGTCCGAAGGCACCGGTTGTCCGAGTATGTTCAGCCAGGTGGGTAAAAGATCAAACTGCGATGCCAGACCCAGCTCCTCACCGGCTGAAACACCCGGCCCGGCCGCAATCAGGACTCCATCATAACGATGACTGCCGCTCGTCGGCCAACTCATTCCCTTGCGCCAGCGTTCGACGAACACGTCACTGCCTGAGCGGCCGCGTTCCGTCATCATGTACGCAGCATCGGACCAGTCGATAATCAGGTCCGGCGCAAATTCGACAGCGGGTCCGGCGTACAGCTCCTCCGGGCGCGCCACGCTCGTCACGACTCTCGCACCGGTATTGGGATCCTGGAGCCTGCACAGTGCATCCTCCACATAGTTCAGTAACTCGTCGTATTCCTTGCCTGGTTGGACAATGCCTTGGGGATCGCGTCCTGCGAGGTTTACGAAAAGGTTGCCTTCCTTGCCGCGAGAAAAGACTTTCGTTTGCGACCAGTCCAGATCGAGCTGGGTGCCCGAGCTTGACGCCCAGTTTCTCAGTGCGCGAGAGCGGTTGCCGATCGCCGACTTTACGGCCAAAGGCAGGATGCGCTTCGCCGAAGGCAGTATGTTGTTCTCGATGAAGTGTTTCAACACGGTCAGCGAACTGTGCCGGGTACGCAATAATCCTTGCTGCTCCAGCCAGTTAGTCAGATTGATGCCGGAGCGGATTGGTCCGGCGCCGCACTCGGATATCAGGAAGATGACCGTGTCAGGACCTGCCGCGGCCATAAAGCGGCCGATCGCAGCATCGAGGTTTCTATAGGCTGACGCAACGATACCGCTGTACGGACCAGAAGAGCCATCCTCCATGTCGGCCCAGAAATAGTGTTGCGCCATGGCCGCGTCGATGAAGTACACCATCGCGAAATCCCAGTGCTGTGCATTCAGCAGGAACTCGAACGCCGCCGTGGTGTGCGGAGTTTCGTTATCGAACAAGCTGATGTATTCGTGTTTCTTCCTGCCCCCGGGCGCGGTGGCCCCGGGGCGGTAAGGGCCGTGCCGGGCGACCAGCCGGTCATGCAAATCGCGTGGTGCAAACATTTTACTTGTCGGTACGGCGCCCAGACCGATTTCGCCGGCCACGACTGTTCCGTCAACCTCGGGTAGCGGCCATGTCATCGGCAAATTTACGAATGTCGAGCGTAAACCTGTGCCGCGGAGCCTTTCCCATATTGGAGGCGCCTTCAGCATTGCAGGCGAGGTCTCGCGAAAAATCCCGTCTGTGCCGCGCTGCCAATAGTCGAAGACCCCGTGCTGGCCGGCGTTGACGCCAGTAAGGATGTTCGCCCAGTTGTGCGGTGTGGTCAGCGGCGCCTGGGCATGTACACGTCCACTAGTGCCCGCCTGCATCAGCGCGGCAATATTCGGTAGCAGCCCCTGCTGGACCCAGGGGTCGATCAGATCACGGGTCGCCTCCTGCAGTGCAATTACCAGCAGCCTTTTCATGTCCGTACCGGCTCGCTGCCGAGTATGCCTGTATAGACTTCAATATGAGCGGCTACTGCAGCGTCTAGCTCATAGGTACCGGTAACGTACTCGCGAGCTGCCTGCCCCAGCGTTCGCCAGTGATTATCTGCCAATAGTATCCGCAGGCCCTCGGCGAAATTATCGTGGTCTGCGCGAAACCCGAAGCGTGACGCAAAGCCGTCCGGATCTACGCGGCTGAGGATCGCGCAGCCACACGCTGCGGCCTCCATGAATGAGCGTGGCAGACCCTCGCGTAGTGACGTGTTGACGAGCACCCATGCTGATGACAGCAGCTCGAAAAACCGTGGTGACGTGAATTGGTCGATGAAGCCGGTTAACTCGACGTTCGGCAATGTGCCGTAGCGTTTCCGCAACTCGCGATCGTACTTCTCGGTGCGTCCCTTGCCCATGGCAATGAATCGCACGCCCGGAAACTCGACCGCCAGATTCAAAAACAGCTCGGGCCGCTTGCGCGCATCCCAGCGCCCCACGTAACAAATGGCAGGTGTAGGCGCCTTTCCAATTCCGCCCGGCGGCAAGCGGATCGGACTTGGTAGAAAACCGGGTTTTCCTGACAGACCGTATTTTCTCTGCGCAAGTTCACGTGAAAAGTGATTTGGGCAATAGACTCCATCCGCCAGCCTGACTGTTTGCGTGACCCAGGGATTGTTCTCGTATGGATAGCTCATTAGTGTGCGGTAGCTGCCGTCACGAATCCACGCACCCATTTCGATCAACCAGTCGTGCAGCAAGCGCGTATCGCGGCAGGTGATAACGTGTTTGGCCGCCGGCATCGCCCATCTTGCCACAACCGCGGCCAGAGACGGCTCATGTGAATGGTAGATGTCGGCCGCAAGCGTCCGGCAGTAGCGGGCGAGTTGACGCAGGTTCTGTGCCGGGTATGCAATCACACGGACGCCGTCGACGATTTCCTCGGCCGGCTGCTTGCCACGACGCGGCGTCAACACCGTGACATCAAATCCGCGCGATGCGAGTCCGGTAGCCAGTAACCGAGTTGACGTACCGTAGCCCCCATACTTGCCCCAGCGAAAATATTCGCTGACGAGAAAACACAACTTCACGGACACAGAATAACGGATGTCTTTGTGGCTGACGTCATGCTACCCACTGCTTGCTTCTCCTATTCGTTGTAACAATATCAGGAAAGAATAGTAAGTGCTCTGAATTCCGACTGATCTGAAAATAAGATTTATCTGATTGGCGGCCATCAGGTCCTGCCCCGGCTTTGGAGACAACACCGCCAGGCCGATTTACCCGGGTAGCTTCAGTCTTGCCTTTCCACGCACATACTAACGCACCGTATCCTGTGCTTGTCTGGAACGGTATCCGGAAGTCATGGCGATTGCACTAGCGATACTGGCGCAGGTACCACCACTCGAACAGGCGTTTCAACCAGTGCATCAGGCGCGTTGACGGCAACAGCAGGGTCCTGGTGCCGGTGCGTGTCACCAGTGTCCCCGAGTCGAGGGAATCGATGATGCAGGCGAGCTCCACCTTGAAGCCCTCCACGGGTTCTTCACTGTTGAGTTCATGCACGAGGTTCTTCGCCGCGGCGACTGCCTGCAGGTCAGCCATGTGCGCCTGTTTGGGTAGCCAGTCGGGGCCGGGGAAGCTGCCGGCGTCACCGGCTACATAGACCCGCTCCCAGCCCGGTACACGGCAGTGCGCATCCGCGGTCAGCAGTCCCCCCTCTGATTTTGGCAGGGTGGTGTTGTCGAGCCAGGGACTGCCGCTCATGCCGGGCATGAACACAATCAGGTCGGCTTCGACCTCACCCCCCTCGGTGAGCACCTTGCCGGACTCAAAGCCCTTCAGTTTGTGGCCCAGGTGGGTGGCAATGCCGCACTCGTCCATGCGCTTGAGCAGTGCATCCACGGCCTTGTCACCGAGACGCTGGCCGGGACGTTTTGACGGGGCAAAGAAGACCAGCCTGAAGCGCTCGCGCCGTCCCTGTCGCCTGAGCAGGGTGTCGGTGCCGAACAGGAATTCAAACACGGGCCCGCCGCGCATGGCTGATGGTTCTTTGGGATTGCCACCAAAACCAAAGGCTATGGTTCCTCCGTCGATTTCATTCAGGCGGTCGCGGATGCGCTCTGCATCCTCGAGGCCACGACAGGGGATGGCGGCGTGTTCGATTCCGGGAAGTTTGGTGAGATAGCGCCCGCCGGATGCGATGATCAGGCCGTCATTGCCGACATCGCCGTTATCGGTCTCGACCACCCGGCCACCGTCACGGATGCCGGTTGCCGCACCCTGATGGAATACCACTCGTTTACGACTGAAATAATTCTCAAGATTAATCGTGAGGTCATTTCCGCTGCGTATTCCCGACGGAATCCAGATGAGACTCGGGTAATAGAAAAATGCCGGCTGCCTGCCGATGACGGTGATCTCGGCCGATGGTTCCAGCTTGCGCAGCGTGCTGACGGCAGTTAATCCGCCGAAGCCGGTTCCCACCACGGTAATACGTTTCATGCCCGGTCTCTCTGGTTGCTGGAGAGCTTGCAGTGTTCCGGGAGGGCGGCTGGCTGTCAAGACACCGGGCGCATTACCGCGCCTGTCCTGCTACCCGCAAGATTACCTGTTTCTGCGCATGGTTATTCGACTGGATAAGCGTGCGGTATGTGTTTATCCTCCGGGTCCACGGCAGCCTGGCTGCACGGCCAGTGGCGCAGGAAACACAACTGCAAAGCATTACAGGCATGAGGAGTCGAGGTGAAAGAACGCAAGGTCGATGTCGCAATCATAGGTTCCGGCAGTGCCGGACTGTATGCCCTGGGGAAGGTACGCCCTTCCGGAAAATCATTTGTGCTGATCAACGGCGGTGAACTGGGCACCACCTGCGCGCGCGTGGGTTGCATGCCCTCCAAGGCCGTGATCCAGGTTGCCGAGGATTTCCATCGCCGTAATGTATTCAATCGCTACGGGATCGAGGGGCATGAGGATATGAACCTCACTATCCCGGAGGCGATGGAATATGTACAGGATTTGCGCGACATCTTTGTCGAACGTGTGCTATCCAACAGTACCGACAAGCTGCCAGAGGAAAATTTCATCGAGGGCTATGCCCGGTTCATCGACACGGATCTGCTGGAAATCGATAACGGTGAGCTGATACGCGCGGAAAGCATCATCATCGCAACCGGTTCGCGGCCGCTGGTCCCGCGGGCCTGGGAATCCTTCCGCGACCGGATTATTACAACCGATGAGTTCTTCGAGCTGGAGGACCTGCCAAAGTCGATTGCGGTCGTCGGACTCGGCGTGATCGGCCTGGAAATCGGTCAATCGCTCAGGCGCCTGGGTCTCGAAGTCACCGGTATTGATCAACTCGCCACGATCGGCGGCCTGAGTGATCCGGAGGTTGCCCGTACCGCCATCGAGGTCTTCGGCAAGGAAATGCCGCTGTGGCTCGGGCACGCAGCGGGGGTGACCGAGGCCGGCAACGGCATGCTGCGGGTACAGGCCGGCGAGCGGGTTGTCGAGGTCGAACGCGTTTTTGCCAGTATGGGCCGCACGCCCAACCTCGACAAGCTCGGGCTGGCGGATATCGGCATTGAACTGGACACCCGCGGCATTCCGGTATTCGACCCCGGAACCATGCGTATCGGTGACACCCGGATCTATATTGCCGGTGATGTCACCGGCGAACGCCCCTTGCTGCACGAGGCCGGTGACGAGGGCCGCATTGCCGGCCATAACGCGATTTCCGCGGGGCCGACGGCCTTCAGGAGAAAGACACCGCTCAGCATTACCTTCTGCGATCCCAATATCGCGGTGGTCGGCGCCCGTTTTGCCGACCTTGATCCGGCCACTACGGCGACCGGGCAGATTCAGATGGGGCCGGTTGGCCGTGCCATGATCATGGCCAAGAACCGCGGCCTGATACGGGTTTATGCAGACAAGGCCAGTGGCCGTCTGCTGGGCGCCGAGATGGCATGCCCGAAGGGTGAAAACCTGGGACACTTGCTGGCCTGGTGCATTCAGAAGGAAATGACGGTCGGCGAGGCACTGCAGATGCCGTTTTACCATCCGGTCATCGAGGAGGCGCTGCAGGCCGCTCTTTATGATCTGTACGGCAAGGTCGATGCGAAGAATGCCACGCCGATTACCGAACTGGCGCTCCTGTAGCATACATCATGAGACTGATCATGATGTGCCGGTTTTGTGGCTGAGGTGCCCCGAGGGGCGTGATGTTTATAAACCCCGGGCTAGCGTTTCTGCGCGGTCTGCGCCACATTCAGAAAACCGATGGGCGAACGATATATCGATATATCCCCATAAGGAGTCGACCCATGTGGCTTCCAGACAGGCTCTACGAACTGCTGCCCTACCTGTATGCGGTTGCCGGGTTCTTGACGGCAACGTTTATTGACACACCCGTTGGCTTCGCATCGGGCTTCATCCTGCTATTTACCGCCTGTATCGTCTGGATGATGAGAAGGGATTACCGCCAGGGCAGGGTAAACAGGAAGAACCGGTAATACAGGCAGCTCGCTCTCTCACAATTATGCGGCGGCCTTCGGGTCGCCGTTTTCGTTTTGTGGTCTCTGTTCAATACACCTGAAACAAGATCCTGGAAACACAGCGCTTTCCGCATGATGCAGGATTTCTGGCCTGGCTCACGCCGGATGAAACTGGCATTGATGCGTCCAGTCGCTTATTCTGGTCAGCGGCCGCGTGGCTATTCGTCAATGTAACGTTCAGGGTATCCAGATAATCCTGATGAGATCAGTGCGCAAAACCGGCCAGCGCCGGGCGCTGGACGAATAAGTGCGCCAGCGGTCGCCCGTCATGCACATCAAACCGGATGACAGTCTAATCATGAAATATCGCAATGCGTAATAAACCCATAAGCAATTCGCCGGTACGACACGACGTCAGTCTGCTGACCGAACATGATGTTTACCTGTTCAAGCAGGGTAATCATTACCGTCTGTATGAAAAGCTCGGATCGCATCTCTACAACCGCCAGGGCGAAGCGGGGGTGTTATTCGCGGTGTGGGCGCCGAACGCCCGGTCGGTTGCGGTGATGGGCGATTTCAACGACTGGGACCCTCACGGCTGTCCGTTGCGTTTCCGCGATGACGGTTCCGGCATCTGGGAAGGATTCGTCGGCGGACTCGGCAACGGCGCTGTCTATAAATATCATATTGAATCCAGTCAAAACGACTATCGGGTGGACAAGGGCGATCCCTTCGCCT
>Ga0210074_1000690_pt1 | contig 11419 bp, 9 predicted proteins | sample China_Galinas_Co_FD_184860 | JGI IMG/M metagenome (GOLD analysis project Ga0210074, IMG submission 184860) | Wetland microbial communities from San Francisco Bay, California, USA, that impact long-term carbon sequestration -... | ecosystem: Environmental > Aquatic > Marine > Wetlands ... | reverse complement strand
CGCTCTCCAGGTTGAATCCTGAAAATGGCGGAGCGTATGTTGCTGTCGAGAGATCCGCGATCAAGGTGTGGACCCCGGTCGATTCGTCCCAGCGGTAGACGCTGGTCTCATCGCCATAGTAGGCAAGGCACGCGTTGTCGTTGGCCGCGAGGGCGTTGGTCGTCTGCGAGACGAGCGTGGATGTGGTCAGGAGCCTGACTTCACCGGAATCCACATTGACACCGTAGATGGTCGCTCCCCCGGATCCTACGTACACGTAGTTTCGCGACGTCGCGTCCGACCGCAACGAAATGGCAAAGATTCCTAAAATCAACACAAAGACAGAGCGAACCCAGGAACGACTACACATTGGAACCAACCCTTCCGGATCCGGGTGATCCGGTCTCATCACAAGGTCAAAAATGCTGAAAGCAGTAACAGATTTCGTGGGCCGTCGCCCACCTCATGAAAAATTATAACACCAGGCAGGATCAAACAAAATCATTAAATTATTGGTCATATATACCCACCATGTGCATCTGTCGAGAGACCTGACACAACGGCATCGATTCGCCCGCGTTCTCCACCATGGAAATATACTTCGACATTAAAACGTTTTATATCGAAGCACGTTGCATGGGGCGACGTGTTTGAAATCTCAGGAGGTTCTCATGAACACCACAACCTTGCGTGTCCGTCCCGCCGCCGAGCGCGGCACGGCCGAATTCGGCTGGCTGTCGAGCCGGCACAGTTTCTCCTTCGGGCATTACTATGACCCCGAGCACATGGGTTTCCGGAGCCTGCGCGTGCTCAATGACGACCGCGTGCAGCCGGGACAGGGTTTCGGCACCCATCCCCACCGCGACATGGAAATCATCAGCGTGGTGGTGGAAGGCGCCCTGGAGCACAAGGACAGTCTCGGAACCGGGTCGGTGATCCGGCCAGGCGATGTGCAGAGGATGACTGCGGGCACCGGCGTCCGGCACTCAGAGTTCAACCCGTCGCCCGGAGAAGACGTGCGCTTTCTGCAGATCTGGATCGAGCCCGAGCGTGAGGGCTTGGAGCCGAGCTACGAACAACGCGCATTTCCATTCGATGAGTTGCGGAACGCGTGGCGCCTGGTGGCATCACACGACGGTCGAGACGGCTCGCTGAAGGTCCACCAGGACGCGTCGCTCTATCGGGCACAGCTGACTCAGGGGTCGGTCGTCGAACACCCGATCGCCGCGGGGCGGGCCGGCTGGATCCAGGTCATCGAGGGCGAGGTGGAGGTCAACGGCCACCACTTGCATGAGGGCGACGGTGCCGCCATCGAATCGACCGGTTCGCTGGTGGTTACCGGGGCGGGCGACCGGAGCGACGTGCTGCTCTTCGACCTCGCGTGAGCCCCAACCAAAGGCAGAGAGCGCGCCCTCGGGCGCGCCCTTTTTTGGTTTCACAAGGTGCGTGCCTCAGCCAACGGCGCGCTGTCTCGCCACCGCCTCGGTCCACCACACCAACTCGTCGATGAACCGGTTCGCGCGTACGCCGAAGTCCGCATCGGTCGGGCCCTCGTCCGAGAATGACTGCCCGACCCGCGAAACCGGCAGCGACGCCGGAATCGGCGCCGCACCCATGGCCAGCAGCACCAGCCGCAGTTGAGCCAGACAGCCGATGCCGCCGAAACCGCCCGCCGACACGGTGACGATGCCCACCGGCTTGCGTTTGAGCTCCGGCAGCAGGTAGTCGAGGGCGTTCTTGAGCACCCCGGGGTAGCCGTTGTTGTACTCGGGGGTGACGATAACCAGGCCGTCCCCCGCCGCGATCGCCTGGCTGAGCGCCACGGCTCCCGGTGGTGGCTCGTCGCGCATCCGCAGGCGTTCTTCCATGATCGGGAGAGCCAACTCTTCGAGGTCGACCAGGCGGGTGGTGATCCGTTCGTCGTTCTCGAACTGACGGTGCAGCCACCGCGCCACCATCGGGCTCCGGCGGTTGCGGCGGACGCTGCCGAGCAGAATCGGGATGTTTACGGTGTCACCCATCGTTGCTTCCTCGATTCGCGCTTTTGGCTCGCGGGTCGGTTCGGGTCCCGGCTGTGCCGAGACGGCGGCACAGCACCGCCAGTTGCTTCTGGTCTTTTGCAGTCAGCACTGAGAATGCGCCGACCAGGGCGTCGACGACTTTCGGAAAAATCGCCCCAACAAGTCGTTCGCCCTGGAGTGTCAGATGCACGGTGACCACCCTTCGGTCGTCGCCATCGCGCCGGCGTTCCACCAGATCGCGGCGTTCGAGGTTGTCGACCACGGTGGTCATGTTGCCGGCGCTCTTGAGCACCTTGTCGGCAAGCTCGCGCTGGCACAGGGGACCGAGATGCAGAAGGGCCTCGAGGACGCCAAACTGGCTCTCGGTCAAACCGGCGTCGAGCAGCACCCGGCCCTCGACCAGGCTGAGAGAATTGACCGCCCTTCGCAGTTTGATGTAGGTGTCGAGCGCCCGTGTCTCGGCCGGAGTGCCCTGGTGTTTGGTCCCCATGGAAAAGCGCATCCTTCATATATATTTCGATATCGATTCAATTGATATCAAACTATCCAACGGAACGCGCCGGAACCCTATTCCACAATCGTCATCCGGTCCGACCGGACTTGCAGGATGTGAGAAAGTCGGTAGGCTCGAGACAGCGAGGACGCGGACCCGGAGGAACAATGCGCACCATCATCGAGCCCTTCCGCATCAAAATGACCGAACCACTCAAGATCACAACCCGCGCCCAGCGCGAAGAGGCCCTCGAGGCGGCCCACCACAACGTCTTTCTGCTCGACGCCGAGGATTGCTGCATCGATCTGCTCACCGACAGCGGCACCGGAGCGATGTCGGCCCAGCAGTGGGCGGCGATGATGCTCGGCGACGAGAGCTACGCCGGCAGCCGCTCGTGGAAGAGGTTCGAATCAGCGGTCGGCGAGATCACCGGCATGCCCAACATCCTACCGACCCACCAGGGCCGCGCCGCCGAGGGGATCCTCGCCGAATGTATTCTCAAGCCGGGTGACATCGTCCCCAACAACAGCCACTTCGACACCACCCGCGCCAACATCGAGTACCGCGGCGCAACCGCCCTCAACCTGCCGTGCGCCGAAGCCTTCGACACCCAGGTCGCCGCGCCGTTCAAGGGCAACATGGATGTCGAGGCCCTCAGCGCCTGCATCGCCGAGCACGGCCGCGACAAGATCCCGTTCGCAATGGTCACCGTGACCAACAACACCGGCGGCGGCCAGCCGGTGTCGATGGCCAATCTGCGCGCCGTCAAAGACGTTCTTTCGGAGCACCAGATCCCGTTGATCATCGACGCCTGCCGATTCGCCGAGAACGCTTACTTCGTGCGCCAGCGCGAGGGCGGCTACGCCGACCGACCTTTGATGGAGATCGCGCAGGAAATGTTCTCGCTGGCAGACGGCGCCACCATGAGCTGCAAGAAGGACGGCCTCGCCAATATCGGCGGTTTCCTGGTCTGCCGGAATGGCGAATGGGCCCTGCAATTCCGCAACCTCGGCATCCTGCGCGAGGGCTTTCCGACCTATGGCGGTCTTGCCGGCCGCGATCTCGAGGCGATCGCCGTGGGGCTGCATGAGGCTCTGGACTTCGACTACCAGGTCTACCGCCACGCCACGGTGGAGTACATGGTCGACCGCCTGACCGCCCTCGGCATCCCGATGGTGCTGCCGGCCGGCGGACACGCCGTCTTTCTCGACGCCCGCGCCATGCTCCCCGAAATGCAGCAGCTCTCCTACCCCGGGATCGGCATCGTCAACGCCCTCTACCTGGCCGGCGGGGTGCGAGCGGTCGAACTCGGCAGCGTCATGTTCGGGCACTTCGACAACGACGGCGTCGAACAGCCGTCGCCCCTCGAGCTGGTCCGACTCGCCTTTCCGCGCCGGGTCTACACCCAGAGCCACTTCGACTACCTGATCGAGGTCATTGAGGAGGTGTGGAACGAACGCGCAAAGATCTCCGGCCACCGCATCACCCAACAGACCGAAATCCTGCGCCACTTCACCTGCCACTTCGAGCCGGTCCCGACCGCCTCCTGATCCCGGATTGCGGCCACCTGCGTATAATCGGTGGTGCCACTATCCGACCCAAAGGAGCCAACTCATGCGTGTCGTCTTGATCGCGCTGCTGTGCGCCACCGCCTGCCAACCCGCTTCCGTCGACCCCCCCGATTCCCGAGACCCGTCGAAATCGGTTTTCGCGCTGCCATCCGGCACCGTCGTCGACCTCAGCCACCCCTACGACGAGGACACCGTCTTCTGGCCGACGGCCGCCGGTTTCGAGTTGACGACTGACTTCGAGGGCTTCACCGAAGCGGGTTACTACTACACGGCCAACACCTTTTGTACCGCCGAACACGGCGGCACCCACATCGACGCTCCGATCCACTTTGCGGAAGGAGGCCGATCGGTCGATCAGATCCCGCTCGACCATCTCATGGGCGATGCGGTCGTGATCGATGTTTCCGACCGCTGTTCAGGTGACGCGGACTATCAGATCGGCGTCGGCGACTTCGAAAGCTGGGAGGCGCAACACGGCGAGCTTCGCGACGGGGCGATCGTACTGCTCAACACCGGTTTCGCCCGGTTCTGGCCGGATCGTGAGCTTTACATGGGCACCGACGAACGCGGACCGGAGGCGGTGGCCAAGCTCCACTTCCCCGGTCTCGACCCGGAGGCGGCCGCGTGGCTGGTCGCCAACCGGTCGATCAACGCCATCGGTCTCGACACGCCGAGCATCGATTTCGGCCAATCGACCGACTTCAGATCGCACCAGGTGCTCTTCGCGGCCGACATTCCGGCTTTCGAAAACCTGATGGGGCTCAACCGATTGCCGGCGACCGGTTTCGTCGTCATCGCCCTGCCGATGAAGATCGCCGGCGGCAGCGGCGGGCCGCTGCGGATCGTGGCCATCGTTCCAGAGAGTTGAGACCTGAGCCTCGTGCCGGTTCGAATTCAGGCGGGCGCCTCGTCAGTCGCCGGCCAGCGCCAGACCCAGCATCTGGACGTAGTCCGCCACCCGCCGGGTCCACACCACCCGAACCTTCTGCTCGGAGCCCTCGGCGTCGCGGAGAAGGTATTCGCCGGCGGGATTGAGGACCTCCTTGCCGATGTACATGGCGCCGACCCCGCTGCCGCTGCGGTCGCGCAGGATCATCGGCAGGACTTTTTCATTGCCGCCTGCGTCGGTGGTCACCAGCTTGACGTAGCTGAAGCTCGGGACGCGTCCGTTGTCTCTCCGTTCGTCAGATCCGGTCATCGACGGCTCCTTCTTCCGGCTGACTCTCCCGTCCCGGTCTCGCGGCGGTGAGATGTGCGGGTTGGTGTCACGGCCCGATTGTAGCCCGCCCGCGGAGCCGCCGCCACACCAACGGCAGACAGGTGAGGCCGATCAGCGGCACCCCGAACGAAGTCAGCACGACTTCGAGGGACGGTGGGGATGCTGCGCCGGCGATCGCCAGCCGCCACGCCAGGTAACCGGCGTACACCCCCAGAAACAGAACACCTTCCCAGCGCTCGACCTTGGCGGCGGAAAGAAAGACCGGCAGACAGGACACTGCCGCCAGGAGCATCAGCGGAAAATCGAATCCGAGTGCCGTCGGCGAGACGGAGATGCCGCCCGATGCCACCCACGAGCTCGTCCCGAGCACTGCGAGGAGGTTGAAGATGTTGGAGCCGACGGCGTTGCCGACAGCGATGTCGGTGTGACCGCGAAGGGCGGCGACGACCGACGTGGCAAGCTCGGGCAGCGAGGTCCCAGCGGCCACCACTGTCAGCCCGATCACCAACTCGCTGACGCCCAGGCCCGCTGCCAGAGCCGTCGCACCGCGGACCAGCCAGGCCGCACCCCAGACCAGAAGACCGAGACCCGCGCCGACAAGGAGGGCATCCTTGACCAGCGTCCGTGGGACCGCGCCGACCGGCAGCCCTTCGCTGATTTTTTTCTCGATTTCTGGCGCGGCGCGCCGGCTTGCCCGCACCGTCACCAGAAGGTACGCAACGAGGCCGGCGGCCAGGAGCGCTCCCTCCCAACGGGCCAGGGTCCCGCCGGCGGCCATCCCCCAGACCACCAATGACAATGCCACCATCACCGGAACATCGACACGGACCAGTTGACGGTCGACCGTGAGCGGCGCGATCAGCGCCGCCAGTCCGAGGATCACCAACAGGTTGAATATATTGCTGCCCACCACGTTGCCGACGACAATCCCGGGCTCGGCCCGCGCCGCGGCCATGATCCCGGTCACCAGTTCGGGTGCGCTGGTTCCGAAGGAAACCACCGTCAATCCGATCAACAGCGGACTCAGTCCGAGGGCCAACGCGGCCGACGCGGCGCCGCGGACCAGCAACTCGGCGCCGGCCACCAGCAAGGCCAGACCGGCCACCAACAGCAGGACGTCGCTAGCCTGCATTTCTCACAAATCCTATTGCGGGCCGGATGTTCTGCATCGGCGCATCATACAGAACACCTGCAGCGAAACCACGCGGCCGGCGCGGTCATGAGATCATCAACGCGGCCATTGCGGGAGGGAAAAGGCATGACTCACATCCGAGCAACGACACGGAGCGCGTGGTGGCTGGCGGCGCTGATCGCGGCGTTCTTCGCGCCGACGGCGGCGGCAGAGGAATCGGCGGTGGACCCGTCACAGCTGACCCTCAAACGGATCTTTGACGACCGCGACTTCGCGATCGAGCGCTTCGGTCCCGCCCGGTGGCTGGCCAACGGTTCGGGCTACACCACGCTGGAGGCTTCACCGGATTTCGAAAAGGCGAAGGACATCATTCGCTACGACCCCACTACGGGAGACCGTGTGGTCCTGGTTCCGGCGGCGGCGCTGGTTCCAGGCGAGGGTCAGGATCCGCTGACGATCGACGACTACCAGTGGTCTGAGGACGGCACGCAGCTGTTGGTCTTCACCAACACCGAAAAGGTGTGGCGGCGCAACACCCGCGGCGACTACTGGGTGCTCCACCTCAATAATGGGACATTCAAAAAACTCGGCGGCGACACTGCCGGGTCCACCATGATGTTCGCCAAGTTCTCGCCGGATGGGAGCCGGGTGGCGTGGGTGAATTTCGACGACAAGGACCTCTACGTCCAGAACCTGGCGACCCTGGCGGTGACCCGGCTGACCCACGACGAGGGCGAGAACATCATCAACGGCACCACCGACTGGGTCTACGAGGAAGAGTTCCACCTTCGCGACGGTTTCCGCTGGAGCCCCGACAGCCGCCGCATCGCCTACTGGCAGTTCGACTCGGAAGGGGTCGGGACGTTCTACCTCATCAACAACACAAACTCCATTTACCCCGAACTGACCCCTATACCCTACCCCAAGGTGGGAACCACCAACTCGGCATGTCGGGTCGGGGTTCTTCCGGCGGACGGCGGCGACACCACCTGGTTCGAGCCCGAAGGCGACCCACGGATGAACTACATTCCCAAGATGGGATGGGCGGCAAATTCGCAGGAAATCTGGCTCATCCAGCTCAACCGACCGCAGAACACGGCCCGCATGATGCTCGGCGGTGTTTCCGATGGCGCCCTGAGGACGGTCTTCACCGACCGCGACGACGCCTGGGTCGACCTGCATGACGATCCCCAGTGGCTGGAGGAGGGCCGTTTCTTCACCTGGTTGTCGGAACGCGACGGCTGGCGCCACCTCTACCTGGTGGCCCGGGACGGCAGCGGGGCCCGCCTCGTCACCGCGGGTGATTACGACGTTACCGAATTGGCCATGGTCGATGCAGAAGGTGGGTGGGCGTACTTCCTGGCGTCTCCCGGCGACCCGACCAGCCGCTACCTGTTTCGGACCGCGCTCGACGGCAACGGGACGTTGGAACGGGTGACTCCGGCAGGTCCGCCCGGCACCCATACCTATCAGATCTCGGAGGACGCCCGCTGGGCCATTCACGGGTTCTCGGCCCGGGAGATCGTGCCGCGAACCGATCTGGTGGCGCTGCCGGACCACGCGGTTCGCCGCGTCCTCGAGGACAACGCCAAGGTGCAGACTGCCTTCGATGCGCTGGCCAAGGGCCCCACGGTGACATTCAGGGTGCCGATCGGCGACGGCGTCGAGGTGGACGGCTGGATGATCACCCCGCCCGACCTCGACCCCACCAAGGTCTACCCACTCCTGATGTACGTCTACGGCGAACCCTGGGGCCAGACGGTGCTGAACAGCTGGGGACGCGACGGCAATCTCTGGTATCTGATGCTCGCTCAACGAGGCTATCTGGTGGCCAGCCTCGACAACCACGGCACCCCGGCGCCGCGCGGCCGCGAGTGGCGCAAGTCGGTCTACCGTCAGATCGGGATTCTGGCGTCGGCGGACCAGGCGGCGGGGGTCCGGACGATGCTCGACGCCTTCAACTTCATCGACCGCGACCGCATCGGTTCGTGGGGCTGGAGCGGCGGCGGCACCATGACCTTGAACGCCCTTTTCCGCTACCCCGAGCTCTACACCATGGGCATTGCGGTTGCTTCGGTTCCCGACCAGAAACTCTATGACACCGTCTATCAGGAGCGTTACATGGGGCTGCCCGACGACAACGCCGAAGGCTATCACCAGGGCTCGCCGATCACCCACGCTGGAGGGCTCGAAGGCGACCTTTTGCTGGTCCACGGCACTGGCGACGACAACGTTCACTTCCAGGGCGTCGAGCTGCTGATCAATGAGCTCATCAAACAGGGCAAACAGTTCGACATGATGGCCTACCCCAACCGCAGCCACGGCATCTCGGAAGGCGAGGGCACCACCATGCACCTCTATACCCTTCTCACCAACTACCTCGAGGAACACCTCGAACCGGGGCCACGGCCGCGGCCGGAGGCCGAGGCGGACGAGGCACAAAATCGGAATTCGGAAATCGGAAATCGGAATTCCCACCAGGCCACGGCGTCTCTTTTGGATTGAGATCGATTTTCAGATTATGATGCGGAGTCCGGATCAACAAAAAATCTGAAAGAGGTCGTCGATGCTGGCGAAGATCGGTGGTTGGTGCGCGGTGGAGTTCAAACGGTGGCTGCCGGACCCGTTTGTCTTTGCCATATTGCTGACCATCGTGACCGCGTTGACGGCGATGGTCTGGGTTGGCGCGAGTCCCATCGAGGTCATCTCCGGGTGGTACGACGGTCTGTGGGTGCTGCTCGCCTTCGGCATGCAGATGGTCTTGATTCTGGTCACCGGGTACGCCATCGCGTTATCGGCCCCTGTCGCCCATCTCATCGACCGATTGGCAGCCAGAATCACGCGCCCGGGAACGGTCTATCTGGTGGTGCTGGTGGCCGGAGGTCTCCTGGTCCTGATCAGCTGGGGGTGGGTGGTCCTGACCGCCGTTCTCGGCCGCGAACTGGCGCGACGGGTGCGCGGCGTCCACTACCCGTTCCTAGTGGCCTGCGCCTACCTCTCGTCCAACGCCTGGGTGACCGGTCTGTCGAGCTCGATCCCGCTCCTGCTCAACACCCCCGGGAACTTCCTGATCGAGACCGGTCTCCTTCAGGCGACCATCCCGACTTCCGCCACCCTGGGGAGCCCCCTCAACCTGGCGGTGATGGTCGCCTATCTGGTGGTGACGCCAATCGTCATGTGGTCCCTCCGACCGCGGCAGGAGACGATCGAAATCCGGGACCTGCGCCGCGACGGCGTCACCGGTGTCGAAACGACCGTGGCCGAAGAGGCCGACTCGATGCGGCAGTCCGGCCGCACCTTTTCGGACTGGGCCAACACCAGCGCCATTCTGCAGATGGTGGTGGTCGCCATGGGGCTCACCTACCTGGTGGTCCACTTCGCCCGCAAGGGTTTCGACCTCGACCTCAACATCATGATCTTCACCTTTCTGATCTTCGGCATGATGCTCCACCGCACGCCGATCCGCTACGTGGTGGCGATGCAGCGCGCCTGCTCCAACATCTCGGGGATCGTCTTTCAATACCCCTTCTACGCCGGCATCATGGGAATCATGATGGCCACCGGTCTCGGCAAGGCGATGGCGGTGTGGATGGCCTCGAAGGTCACCCTCGCGACGCTTCCATTGGCCGCCTACGCGCTGGGCGCATTCGTCAACTTCTCGATCCCGTCGGCGGGTGGTGAGTGGGCGGTGATCGGCCCGCCTCTGGTCGAGGCGGTCCGCGCACTCGCCGGGCCGGTGGCAACGGGCGAGTTCAACAACCACGTCGCCAGGGTCGCGATGGCTGTGGCCTACGGCGAATCACTGACCAACCTGCTCCAGCCCTTCTTCCTGCTCACCGTCCTGCCGGTCATGGGAGTGGGGATCCGCCTCCAGGCACGCGACCTGATGGGCTACGTCTTCGTGCCGTTCGCGGCGCTCTTCCTCATCATCGGGCTTTTGGTGACGTTCTTGCCGATGTGAACGCCCCGGGAGCGTCAAGAGAAACCGCAAATCACGCGGATGGGCGCAGGTGAGGAAGGACGTCGTGGATCGAAGTCGGGTGATCTACCGCAGCCGGACGAGGCTCAATGCAGACGGCGTCACGGCGCAGCCGCCTCGCGCCGTGCAACGGAGTTCACTCGGCAATCGTCTGCCCACTTCATAGGAGGCGTCGATCGCCTCGTCGAGCGGGATCGGGTTGACATAGCCGCCGAGGATGAGGTCGGCACAGGTGAAGGCGCTCGAGGCTGCAACGGCGTTGCGGGTGTGGCAGGGGACCTCACAGGCGCCAGCCACGGGGTCGCAGGGGGAGCCTATGGTGTTCTGCAACGAGATCGACGCCGCGTCTGCCGCCTGCCGGGCGGTGCCACCCGCCGCCTCCACCACCGCGGAAGCAGCCATGGCGCCGGACACCCCGATCTCGACCTGGCAGCCGGCCAACTCGGCTGCGAACGTGGCCCGTCCAGCGACGACAAGCCCCACCGCTGAAGCTGCAAAAAGAGCGAGAGCGGTCTGCCGAGGGGAGAGATTCATCTCTTCAACCAGACTCGAAACCACTCCCGGCACGGTACCGGCCGAACCGCCGGTGGGCGCCGCGCAGATGACTCCGCGGCTGTTGCAATGATGCATCACCGCCAGGGCGCGCGCAGCCGCACGGGTGTGGATGCCGCCGATAGCCACCCGTCCCTCACGCTCGGCCGTGAAGACGCCGGCGGCCGTCGGATGGAGCAGCAGCATGTTCGACCGACTGTCGTCGAGTCCGGCCGCCACCGAACGCTCCATGACCTCGTATCGTCCCTGCATTTCATCCAACGCCTGATCCTCGGTGGTGCCGAGGAGTTCGGATTCATAAACCAGTGCTGTTTCACCCAGAGAAAGACCGCGGTCCTCCGCCAGGGCCACCATCTCTTCTGCACTTGCAAAAAGCGGGTCCCCCCGGCGAACAAAAAACACCGGCGCGGCGGTCCAGACCTTCTCGTTCGTTGAAAAATCCCCTTCCTGGAGGTCGGCACCGCAGGTGATCG
>Ga0210074_1000689_pt1 | contig 11428 bp, 8 predicted proteins | sample China_Galinas_Co_FD_184860 | JGI IMG/M metagenome (GOLD analysis project Ga0210074, IMG submission 184860) | Wetland microbial communities from San Francisco Bay, California, USA, that impact long-term carbon sequestration -... | ecosystem: Environmental > Aquatic > Marine > Wetlands ... | reverse complement strand
GCAACAATCAGGTATCGAAGTCCTTTACCACCCCTGGCTGGATTCCCTGCATGAATTCTTCCGCAAACGGGGTAATGAATTCGATTATATATTCATCAGCCGGCATTACATCGCCATCAACTACATTTCGCTGCTCAAACGTTATTGCCCCGAAGCCCGTTTCATTTTTGACACGGTCGACCTGCATTACCTGCGTGAGCAACGACTGGCCGAACTCGAGCAAAGTCTGCCCCTGAAGCGCACCGCCCAGCAAACGCGACGTGCGGAGCTCTCGGTCATCAAGGCGGCAGACGCAACACTGGTTGTCAGCACGGTGGAAAAAGAAGTACTCAAAGATGACGCCCCCGCTGAGAAGGTCCACGTTTTGTCGAACATCCACCAGGTGCCGGGGCGCGACAAGGAATTTTCGGAAAGAAAGGATATTTATTTCGTGGGCGGCTACCAGCACCCGCCGAATGTCGACGCCGCCTGCTGGTTTGTTAATGACATCTGGCCGTTGATCCACCAGCAATTGCCACAGGTGCGCTTTCACCTGATCGGCAGCAAAGCACCCGAACGGGTCCGTTCACTGGGCGGCGATGGTGTGGTTTTCCATGGATTCGTGGAGTCACTGCAATCCTTTCTCAGTGGCTGCCGCCTTGCGGTGGCCCCCTTGCGTTACGGAGCGGGTGTAAAAGGCAAGGTCAACATGAGTATGGCTCACGGGCAACCGGTGGTTGCGACCCCTGCAGCGGTGGAAGGCATGTTCGCGGAACATGAAAGGGAATTACTGGTCGCGGAAGATGCGGAATCATTCGCCGCCCAAGTCGTCAGGCTTTACCAGGATGAAGACCTGTGGAACCGGCTTTCAGCTGCATCGGTCCAGAATGTGGAAACGCATTTCTCCCTGGCAGCAGCGCGTGCCAGCCTGACCGAGCTGTTCGACTCATTTGAAAAGCGCTGAGTTCAGATCCTCCAGGTGTAATTCCAGCAACGTTGATTACATTTTGATGGCTTCGGTTCAGGCCGTGCGCTCAACAGCCCGGGTGGTATTCACTGCCCAGGCTTATCCGGCCCTGCGGGCTTCCCTCAGCCAGGATTCCGCCTGATCGGGACCGCGCTGGAGGTGCATCCATGCACCTTCAGCTCTCGCTTTTCATCCTTGAAAAGCGCCCCGGGCGAAATCCCGTCTTCGGCGGATAAATGGGCAGTGAATACCACCCGGGCTATTGAGCTTTTCAGTCTGACGGCCTGCACCCTGGTTCAGACCCGGCAGACGGTTGTTGGCTGGGCGAACCTTGAAGCGCCGAGTAGCCGGGCGGATCAGGGGCGATCGGGCAGGATGCCCGATCGAGGCCGACCAGAACAGGATGTTCTGTGAGGCCGGTCCCGTTAAGATCCAGCCGGCTGCGAGGGCAGTCCCGGATGCCAATCCGGGACCGCTGGTTGGAGAGCTCAGGCAACAACCGTCTGCCGGGTCCTCCCGAGTTTGTCAGAGTTTTATGGTTTTCAGAGTCTGCCGGGTTTTGGAGTAAACAACGTTGCTGGATTTTACATCCAGGAACCGGTGACGCAGGAATGTTTTCTACTGCATAGGTTTCGATAAAAAAAAGGCCGCATTTGCGGCCCTTTGTTAAATCACTGGAAAACTATTTAAAAGTCATGCTGCTGTCTATGTGCAGCCCATCTGACGTCAAACGGACGTCAACACGGGAGCGGTCAAGCGTATCGCTGTAGACCTTCTTCACTGCCTCCGAAAAGTCGTTGACGCCCGACTGATTTTCGACCGTGTCGTATTGAAACTGTTCAGCAAGTGCCGCCTGGATCCTGGACTGCTTCGTCATATCATAAGCGATTGAGAAAACCGTACCGTCATCCTGAGGTTTCGCCGCCAGGAAGCCGCCAAGGTCCTTGGCATATTGTTCGCCGATAGCCGCACCAATCGCGTTATCGCTCATCAACGCGAACACATCCAGGCCCTCCATGTGCAGTACTTCCGGCGGGATCCTGACAGGCTCGGTCTGATTGGCCAAATCCAGGTTTTCGAACCCGGGCACCATCATGCTGGCCATTCCAACAAACATTTCCGGTTTGTCGACGTGGAGTGCCAGCAGGCCTTCAGCCTGGGAAATTGAACTGGCCGGATCAAAATCATCCAACCTGACCCGCAAACCCGTCAGGTTATTGACCATTGGCGGCATGGGGATGTTCAGCTGTGTCATCAGTTGCCCCGCCTGCTCATTTAACTCTTGCAGGTTTGCGCATTGATAGGGCGTCGTATAGAGTTCAGTGGCTTTTTCCAGTAAAAAGCTGCGTAATTTGCCGACCTTGATCGCCAGTGATGCAGAAAGCAGATAATCACCCGTGCTGGCAGATGGCGTATTGGACACGAGGGCGGCCAGACTACCCGCCAGCGATCTTTCGATCTCCAGGTCATAACGCATGGCCACTTCATTGGCGGTAAAGCGGGTCGTGCCGGCTGTCATGCGAGGTGTCTTGGCAATGATTGACTTAATCTCGGTGATACAGACCGGGTCGAGAGAAGCGATGTGAGCATCCATCATGTCACCCAGGAAGTTGCGGGTATCGCTGTCAGAGTTCAAAAATTCATCGGCCAATTTCTGAAAATCCACAAAACCCGAACCGTAACCGGTATAGCCCTTGCCGGTGTTCATTTTAGCCAGGGTATCGCCGGATGCCATACTCTCAGCCGGCATGGTTTGGCCAAGGAATGCTGCCAGCAGCTCGCCTTCAGCATTGACAGGAAAAACACTTAGCGCCAATTGCTGATCAAGTACAGCGATGTATATTGCGATCGGGCTGTCATCATCTGCGACACGCCAGAAAGAGGTGCCATTCAAGTCTCTTACAGGTAGCTCCATACCCATTTTTGTTTCTATCCGTGCAATTGCATTACGCAGTTCCTGTGCATCACCCAGGCCAAGCCGCACAACCGGAAATACACCCGTTGCGTAAAAGGCATGATGGGCATGCAGGGATATACCGATCTTTTTGAGACTTTCCTGGTTTATGTTGCCGTCCAGTTCGTTGAGAACCGCCTTGGCCAGGCGTGCGATCTGGTCGTCTTCATGCTCACCCGCCAGGTAATCAGTCTGGAACTGATCAACCTGGCTCGAGATAACATCCAATACCGGCTGAAAGCGTTTGACATACACATCGGTGATCTCTTCGGGTACCGGCTCAATATCGGCAAATACATAGGCGGTGTCAGCCGGAACGTAGGCGAGCAGGGGGTTGGCACTTTTTTTAACGGTTACAGCCGTCTCATCAGGTTCCTTGTTGCAGGCAGTAATGAGCAAAGCTGCACTGATAAAAAGTACGAATGCACGGGTAAATTTCATGGTCATGATGTCCTGTGTACGGGTTATGTATAGGTGTTATACCACAGTACAACACTAAAGACAAATATAAATAGGAAATTTTCTCTGGATTGCAGATTTACCGGCAAGAGAGCGCCTCAACGCAGGCGCACCGGTTGACCTTTCACTCGCTTGCAATGGAAAACCCCCATCGCCTGCGCTTTGGGGGTTTTCCAGGTGCAGGATTTACGCCTGGCTAAAGTGCCTTGTAGACCTTTTCCAGGGTGTCCTTGGCATCACCAAACAGCATGCGCGTGTTTTCGAGGAAGAACAGCGGGTTTTGCACACCGGCATAACCGGTGGCCATGCTCCGTTTGAGCACAATCGAAACCTTGCCCTTCCAGCATTCGAGTACCGGCATACCGCCAATCGGACCGTCAGGGTCGGTCAGTGCCGAAGGATTGACGATATCATTGGCACCAATGATGACTGACACATCGACTTTCGGAAAATCATCATTGATTTCGTCCATTTCGAAAACGATATCGTATGGAACCTTGGCCTCGGCCAGCAATACGTTCATATGGCCTGGCATTCTTCCTGCGACCGGGTGAATGCCAAAGCGCACATTGACACCCTTTTCACGCAAGGTCTTGGTTATTTCAAAAACTATATGCTGGGCCTGGGCAACCGCCATGCCATAACCGGGAATGATCATGACCTCTTTGGCATTGGCGAGAAGTTCTGCTGTTTCGTCAGCATCGATCGGGTTAACTTCACCCTGGTCTTCATCGCTTCCTGCTGCCACTGTTCCACCACCGGTGCCAAAGCCACCGGCAATCACGGACAGGAACTTGCGGTTCATCGCGCGGCACATGATATAGCTTAGGATGGCACCGCTGGAACCGACCAGTGCGCCGGTGACAATCAGCAGGTCGTTGCCGAGCATAAAGCCCGTGGCTGCCGCCGCCCAACCCGAGTAGCTGTTGAGCATGGATACCACGACCGGCATATCCGCACCGCCGATGGCCATGACCATATGGATACCGAATACCAGCGCAATGGCGGTCATGATGATGAGAGGCTGTAAGCCGCCGCCAGCCGCGGACTGCAACACGAACTGGTAGCCGAACCAGACGGAGGCGAGTAGCAATGCCAGGTTCAACCAGTGCCGTGCCGGCAGCGTCAGCGGTTTACCGCTCATGCGTCCGGACAACTTGCCAAAGGCGATGACCGAACCCGAGAAGGTCACTGCACCGATCAGTACGCCGAGATAGGTCTCGATGTCATGAATGGTCAGTTCGACACCCGCGAAATGCGACAGCCTGCCCGGGTCCATGAAATTGGCGAAACCCACGGCCACCGCAGCGGCACCCACCAGGCTGTGCAGGATGGCGACCAGTTCAGGCATCTGGGTCATCTGTACCCGGCGTGCCGCAAAAAGACCGATGCTGCCACCGATGACCAGTGCGATTAATAACAGGCCATAGGCATCCGCGTTAACGCTCGGTCCAAATATCGTCGCGACCAGCGCAATCGTCATACCGATGACGCCATACCAGTTGCCCCGCCTGGCGGTTTCCTGGTTGGAAAGCCCGCCAAGCGCAAGGATGAATAGGATGGTCGCAATGATGTACGACATCGCAATAATTCCAGTGTTGATAGTCATGACAGCCTCACTTCCTGAACATTTCGAGCATACGACGGGTGACAGCAAAACCACCCACGATGTTGATACTGGCTATTGCCGCGGTTCCGATTGCGATCCACTTGATGGCTTCAGTCTCAGAACTGACCTGCAACAGTGCGCCGATGATGATAATGCTGGAAATCGCATTGGTAACGCTCATCAACGGTGTGTGCAAGGCGGCCGTAACATTCCAGATCACCATGTAGCCGACGAAGCAGGCCAGTACGAAGACGGTGAAGTGCGCCATGAATGAGGTTGGTGCGACCGCACCCAGCCCCAATAAGCCGAGGCCGGCGATGACCATGCCGATAATAGGTCCCCAGATGGATGGCTTTTTCTTTTCAACCACTGGAGCCGGTGCCGGTTTCTTTTTGGGCTTAGCCGCGGAAAGCTTTGGTGCTGGCGGTGGCCAGGTCGTTTTGCCGTCCTTACAGACGGTCGCGCCGCGAATCACCTCATCTTCAAAATCGACCACGATCTGGCCGTCTTTCTCAGGCGTCATATCGGTCAACAGGTGACGCAGGTTGGTTGCATATAACTGGCTGGACTGTGATGCCAGGCGGCTCGGAAGATCGGTGTATCCGATCAGCGTGACACCGTTGTGGCTGACGACTTCACCGGGCTCGGTCAATTCGCAATTGCCACCCTGTTCCGCGGCCAGGTCGACCACCACGCTGCCGTCCTTCATGGACTCTACCATTTCCTTCGTAATCAGCAGGGGCGCTGGCTTGCCGGGGATCAGTGCCGTCGTGATGATGATATCCACATCTTTTGCCTGTTCGGCAAACAAGGCCATCTCGGCCTTGATGAATTCATCGCTCATGACCTTGGCATAACCGCCTTCGCCCGTGCCGTCTTCATCTGCGAAATCCAGCATCAGGAACTCGGCGCCCATGCTCTCGATCTGCTCCTTGACTTCGGGACGGGTATCGAATGAGCGTACGATGGCGCCCATGCTTTGGGCGGCACCAATGGCGGCCAGACCGGCAACGCCCGCACCGATAACCAATACCTTGGCGGGTGGTACCTTGCCGGCAGCCGTTATCTGCCCGGTGAAAAAGCGTCCGAAATGCTGTGCTGCTTCAACCACGGCCCGGTATCCGGCGATATTCGCCATTGAACTCAATGCGTCCATCTTCTGGGCACGTGAGATGCGCGGAATACTGTCCATGGCAATGGCTGTCACACCACGCTCGGTAAGCTGTTGGAGCAGCTCCGGGTTTTGCGCCGGCCACAGGAAACTGATCAAGGTCTGGCCGGATTTCAAACGCGCGGATTCTTCTTCATCCGGACCACGTACCTTCATCACGATGTCGGAATCGTTCCAGATACTGTCCGCAGTGACGATTGCACAGCCGGCTGCTTCATAGGTAGCGTCGGAATAGTTCGCCGCCGCGCCTGCATTTGATTCAACCGCTACATCAAAGCCCATCTTGATGAGTTGGGCTGCTACATCTGGGGTGGTAGCTACGCGCTTTTCTCCCGCGTATAGTTCCCTCGGTACACCGATTCTCATAAAAAATCTCCGAATTATTTGCCTTTTAAAACCAGGGTTACTTCAATCAATGATCTATTTTCTTATGTTATTACAGCGCTGAAGGCAAAAACCGACCCGCTGAAAATTAAAGATGGACGCGAGTATACCGACAAAACACACCAATTCTACGACCTAGATCAATAACTTCTCATTGAATCTGAATTTTTTCTCAATATCCGCCGGGCCCGAAGCGGATTATTATGAGGCCCTTCGAATCAGCGCGACACCATTGAAAACAGGATTACCCGGTGGACAACCGGTCTCTCAGCTTTTCGAGTCTTTCCAGCGTGCCTATGTCGTGCCAGACACCTTTGTACAGTTCACCGGTTACCTGTTGCCTGGACATTGCTGCCTGCAACAGGGGTACCACAGAAAAGTTGCCAACGTCCGAGGCAGCGAAAAATCGCGGATGGTACACGCTGATACCACTGAAGGTATGGCACACCTCTCCATTCCCGCTCACATAGCCTCCGCGCAATTCGAAATCGCCGTTGGCGTTATGGGCCGGATTGGGTACGAGCACAAGGTGTGCGTGATCGCACTTGATTGCTCTGAGTCTTGCCAGCGGATAGTGACTGAATACATCGCCGTTAATAACGGCAAATGGGGAATCACCCAGCAGTGGCAGTGCCTGCTTTATACCACCTCCGGTGCCCAGTGCGCCGGGTGGTTCGGCGGAGTAGTGGATATTCACTCCCCAGCGGGATCCATTGCCAAGCGTGTCGCGGATTTTGTCGCCCAGGTGGGACAGGTTGATGACTACTTCCCGGAAACCGGCGGCTGCCAGTCGATCAAGATGATGTTCTATCAGCGGTTTGCCGCCAACTTCCAACAGGGGTTTGGGTGTTGTATCCGTCAGGGGCCGGAGGCGTTCACCGCGCCCGGCGGCCAATATCATGGCGCGCATTCAGGTTGCTCCAGGATACTCAACAGCTCTGAAAATTCCGGGTAACGGCGCAAAGTACTGGTGACGTAATCATAAAAACGCGGGATCATCTCGAGGTAGCCGTTTTTGCCGTCCCGGTAATGCAACCGGGCAAAGATACCGACAATCTTGATATTACGCTGCAAACCCATCAGGTCACAGTAACGCCGCCACTGACCTGGTTCCAGATCAAGCGCCAGATCCACACGTATCTTTTCCATCCAGCTCTCGATTTGCGTCCGTGGCCAGCTGATATAACGATCCCAAACCAGGGAAACGAAGTCGTAGCTGATTGGACCCTTAACGGCATCCTGAAAATCTATGATGCCAATGTCGTTGTTGGCGGTCAGCAGGAGGTTACAGGAATGAAAATCACGGTGGACGAAACACTGGGGCTGCTCCAGTGCCGCGTCGATGACCTGTTTGCAAAATCCGTCCCAGATCATGTCAAACCGTGTCGGTGTTTTCAATTTGCGGTGTTGACCCAGGTACCAATCCGGGAAGAGATCCATATCCCTGCGCAGCTTCCTGTAGTCAAACTCCGGCAGATCAGTGGTATCGACCGTTAGCGCGAAGACTTTTAAGACATTAAACAGACCGGGAAAAAGCGAACTGAAATTGTGCTCATTTAATAAATCGCGATACAGCCCGTCGCCCAGATCCTCCAGTAACAGGTAACCATCCTGCCAACGGGCGTAGATTATTTCCGGCGCATACAGACCCGCCGCCCTCAGACGACGGTCGACATCCATGAATGGTTTGACATTTTCTCCGGGTGGCGGCGCATCCATCAGTATTCGTGATTGCCCATCCACCCGTACTCTGAAATAGCGACGGAAACTGGCATCACCGCAAATTTTGTGAAAATCAGATTGCAGATCAACGCCGAGATCCTGCAGCCAGGTACGGGCTTTATCAAGACGCGGGTCGCTGAACGTGGTGTCAATTTCGCGGGATAATTCCATGGGGGTGAATTCTGCCGGAAACTGAACTGCTATGAAACGTTGTTGTCAGTATTTTTAAATGGTACTAATATGGTACTATATCCGGACGGACACAGATTTTCACAGCAGGTTTTTGAATTAAGCATGTTACGCATCAGTAAAATGACAGATTACGCCATCATGGTGATGGTGGAGTTGCACGCTTCACGTGGTGAAGTGTTGACTGCCCAGGCGCTGGCAGCGCGTTCCCGCCTGGAGTTGCCGACGGTTAGCAAGGTGCTGAAATTACTGGTTAAAATGAACCTCGTTGATTCTTTTCGCGGGGCCAATGGCGGTTATCGCCTCGAACGGAAAGCACAGGATATCAGCGTCGCCGAGATCATTGCAGCCATCGAAGGACCGATTGCGATGACGGAGTGCAGCGTCGAAGAAGGTCTTTGTGCCCAGGAAGCGATCTGCAGTTTGCGTGGTAACTGGCAACGTATCTCTGTTGCGGTTGCAAAAGCGATGGAGGCTGTCTCCTTGGCTGAAATGGCACAACCGGTCAAAACGGGTGCAAGTCCCCTGCATATCACTACATTGAATGCGTAAATCTATCAAATGAATAAACTGGAACCAATTGAGATATGAGCGGCGAGACATCCACAATCGACAGAATGGTCGAGCAGAAATACCGGCACGGTTTTGTAACGGACATTGAATCCGAGACGTTTCCGCCAGGATTATCGGCCGACGTGATAAGGGCAATTTCATTGCTTAAGAATGAGCCTGAATGGTTACTTGAGTGGCGTCTGAAAGCATTCACTCATTGGCTTGAAATGGAGCAACCGGACTGGGCGCACCTGAAAATTGATGCCATTGATTTCCAGGCAATATCTTATTTTTCCAAGCCTAAATCGGACAAGGACCGCCCGCAGAGTCTCGATGATGTCGACCCCAAACTACTGGAAACCTATGACAAGCTGGGCGTACCCCTGCACGAGCGGGCCCGTCTCGCAGGTGTGGCAGTGGATGCCGTTTTTGACTCGGTATCGGTGGGTACGACATTCAAGGCTGAATTGAAAAAAGCGGGTGTGATATTTTGCTCTTTCTCCGAGGCCGTGCGGGATCATCCTGAACTGGTACAAAAGTACCTGGGCTCGGTGGTGCCTCAGCGCGATAATTTTTTCGCCGCACTCAATAGCGCGGTTTTTACTGACGGCAGTTTTGTGTTTATACCCAAAGGTGTTCGCTGCCCGATGGAATTGTCTACCTATTTCCGCATCAATGCTGCGGAAACCGGCCAGTTTGAACGTACCCTGATCGTTGCCGAGGAAGGCAGTCAAGTCAGCTACCTGGAGGGTTGCACAGCCCCCATGCGTGATGAAAACCAACTGCATGCCGCAGTGGTTGAACTGGTCGCGCTGGAAGATGCCAACATCAAGTATTCGACGGTACAGAACTGGTATCCGGGTGATGAAAATGGCCTGGGTGGCATCTACAATTTTGTTACCAAGCGCGGTGATTGCCGTGGCGCAAGATCACGGATTTCATGGACACAGGTAGAGACGGGTTCTGCAATCACCTGGAAATACCCGAGTTGTATCCTGCGTGGGGATGATTCGGTGGGTGAGTTTTACTCGGTGGCGCTGACCAACAATTTTCAACAGGCCGATACCGGTACCAAGATGATACACATCGGCCGCAATACACGCAGCAAGATCATTTCCAAGGGTATCTCCGCGGGGCACGGCCAGAACGCCTATCGCGGCCTGGTCAGGATAACGCCACGGGCTGAGAATGCCCGTAATTATACCCAGTGTGATTCCATGCTGATCGGCAAAAAATGTGGCGCCCATACTTTTCCGTACATCGAAGTAAGAAATCCAACTGCCAAGGTTGAGCACGAGGCGACCACATCGAGAATCGGCGAAGACCAGTTGTTTTATTGTCTGCAGCGTGGAATTTCCGAAGAGGATGCTGTTTCGATGATCGTCGATGGATTCTGCAAGCAGGTATTCAAGAAGTTGCCGATGGAATTCGCAGTCGAGGCCAAGGCTTTATTGGAAGTCAGCCTCGAAGGTGCCGTGGGTTAGGTTAACGCCTGCAGGACCAGCATCGGACAAAATTTAGGAAACACTCAGGAATTAAATAAAACTATGTCAATCATGTTAAAAATTACAGACCTGCACGCCAGGGTGGCAGGCAAGGAAATTCTCAAGGGCCTGAACCTGGAACTGGAGGCTGGAGAAATTCACGCCATCATGGGTCCCAATGGTGCCGGTAAAAGCACGCTGGGTAATGTACTGAGCGGTCGCGAAGGCTACGAGGTGACGCAGGGCGAGGTCATCTTCAATGGCAAGAACCTGCTGGAGATGGAACCGGAAATACGTGCCTGCGAAGGGGTCTTCCTGGCCTTTCAATACCCGGTCGAAATTCCCGGTGTCAACAATACCTATTTCCTGCGTACGGCGCTGAACGCGCAACGTAAGTATCGTGGAGAAGAGCCGCTGGATTCCGTCGGATTTTTGCGCCTTGTCAGGGAAAAGCTCGAAGTGCTGCATATCGGTGATGAGCTTCTGCACCGGGCCGTGAATGAAGGATTTTCAGGCGGTGAGAAAAAACGTAACGAGATTTTCCAGATGGCGGTGCTTGAACCGACCCTGGCCATTCTGGATGAAACCGACTCCGGTCTCGATATCGATGCCCTGAAAATAGTTGCCGAAGGTGTTAACCGCCTGCGCTCAAAAGACCGCGGCATGATAGTCGTGACACATTACCAGCGTCTGCTCGATTACATCGTACCGGATAAAGTTCACGTGCTGGCCGATGGCAAACTGGTTGCGACCGGCGGTGCTGAACTCGCACTGAAACTGGAAGACCAGGGTTATGCCTGGCTGGAAGACGGTGGTATTGCGACCCTGAATGGTGATTCTGCAGCGCAGACGGCGAATCCATGAGCGATCTGTCAGCACAACTGGCTTCATCTTTACCGGAAAATGCCGGGGTCCAGCCGGAATGGTTGAAAGTAATACGTAGTGCGGGTGCCGAGCA
>Ga0210074_1000688_pt1 | contig 11428 bp, 8 predicted proteins | sample China_Galinas_Co_FD_184860 | JGI IMG/M metagenome (GOLD analysis project Ga0210074, IMG submission 184860) | Wetland microbial communities from San Francisco Bay, California, USA, that impact long-term carbon sequestration -... | ecosystem: Environmental > Aquatic > Marine > Wetlands ... | reverse complement strand
GCATCATAACTGACTGTATCTGCGACTGTTAATCACTAGGTCGGCGGTTCGAGCCCGTCCCGGGGAGCCATAATCAACAACTTACATCAAACCGCCCAGTGCGGTTTTTTTTCGTGTCAGACAAGAGGAGTGATCCCGGCCATTTAAACAGTCAACCCTGTTTGCATAAGTGGCCGTGACGCGCTTTTCACCTTACTGCAGGAACCGCTGTAGCAGCAGGATGTAGTCAGACAGCGTAATCGCCCCGTCCGGTGCGCCGACCGGGTAGACGTCCGCATGGGACAATTCGAGACCGGTGACCGGCTTGATACCCAGCACCAGCTGCATGCACACCAGCAAGTCGCCGGCGTTGGATTCGCTGTCCGGTGACCCGTACGGCGCGACGTTGCCGTCCTCGTAGTTGTACAGCGTCGGGACGGGATCCGCGCCGTCGGGGTAGGCATCCCCGTCAGTATTCGACGACAGCGGGTTTGTATCCGTGGCCGGGTTGTAACCCATGATGTCGTCGTACAAGGTTTCGTCGTAGTCCGATATACCGTCGTCGTCGCTATCCGCATCCAGCGGATCGGTGCCGATGACCGCTTCGTCCGTGTCGCTCAGCCCGTCATTGTCGTCGTCGGGATCGCACACGTCGCCCAAGCCATCCGTGTCATTGTCTTCCTGCTGCGGGTTGGCATCGTTTGGACAGTTGTCGACCGTATCGGGCACGCCGTCACTGTCGCTGTCGGGGGGTGTCCAGGTCGTTTGTGCCATCACGTGCGGCGCCGCCATACCGGTATGGAGCCAGGCATCGAGGATGTTGACCCCCTCGTTGGCCAGGAAGGTATTGCCGCCGGTATTGGCCTGGGCGAGGAACTGGATGTATTCCCAGCTAGTCGGCTGGTACATCAAACGGACGGTCGCGGACACCACGCCGGCAGGCGGGTTGAGCGTGAAATCGTCCCAGTAATTGTAGGCCTGGCCGCCGGGGGGATTTCCGTACTGGGTTGCCGGCACCGGAAGGATATTGCGCACAGTCGCCTCGTCGCGGTCCATGCCATACGGCGGGATCCGGTTGTCTTTCACCACCTGGTTGTTGAGTACGAAGTGGAAAGTCTCGTGCCAGGTGCCGGGTGACTGGTTGGCGATGTCACCAAGATGAACCGTAACCGCGCCGCTGACACGATCAAAGGCGACCGGCACATTGGCATAGGCGGGATTCACGGCCAGCAGCTTGGCTGCCCATGCCTGCGTGACGGCGCCGTGCACCTCGTAGATCCGGCTGTTCGGGTCGTCAAGATCGAGCAGCGTATCGACAGAATCGGTCGCGTTTACCTGGTTATCGCCGTTCAGGTCATAGCTAAGCTGCAGCGTTCCATAGGCGCCGTCCTCGCGGACGGTGTTGTCGCTGCCATCCTTCCATTCGATGTTCAGCCACATGCGCCTACCTTCCGGGTAGCCCGAAATCAGCTTGTGACCGGTGAGGTTGACCACGTGTACGGTATTGCCTTTGACCGACAGAGTGGCGGCACTTTCCAGGTTGTCCATGGCGCGCTGCTTGCCGGCAACGATGCCGGTGTTTTCCAGTGCGCTCAGACTCCCCCCGGCCAGCAGTGTGTTCTGGGCATCCATGTACTGGATGGCATCCGGCATCCAGTAGTTGCCGCCGGTGAGGTCGTGCATGGGCTGATCGGTGCGCACCTGTACGCTGTTCACCTTGCAGCCTTTCTGTGTCGTCGCGCGCATATGGCAGGTCTGGCAACTGAAATAGCGCGGGGTATTGTCAGCATAGTTACCGCCGGTGCCGGCCCCGAGCGCGGCATTATAGGCATTCGCGACCGCACCGGCCTGCAGGTCCGCAGGCAGCGCTCCATAGTCCTTCACCAGCGTCTGTGACAGCAGGCCGGCCTTGTACTCGCTGTAGGTGCGCTCGACCACGCCATACTCGTAGGGGAAGTGGTTGAACGCCGCCTTGTCGGTGATAGTGCGCGGGTTGGTGGCGGTGTCGAGCTGTCCGTCGAAGCCGCTCGTCAGCGGCACCTGCGCGCCGTTGTTCGGTGCCAGGTCGCCGACCACGGGATTGGAGACGTCGTGGCAGGAACCGCAGAAATCCACCGAGCGGTGAAACAGCGACTGTTGCCACGGATGCTTGGCATCGGCATCGGAGTACGGTCCCAGTCGTTTGCGCGCCTCATCCAGAATGGAGAGCTGGGCGCTGCCGTAATAGCCCGTGGCCGGTGAACCGCCGTCATTGGCAATGAAGGGAGCCACCTGCAATCCCAGGATTTCGGAATTGTCGGGGTTGGTCATCTTGTGACAGAGCTCGCAGCCGACGCCCTCGGCCGCATGGGCAGTGGATATTGCCGAGCCATCGGTAGGAGTTGATTCACCGGCCAGCCAGCCGGCCATGGTGTGACAACGCAGGCACAGGTCGCCGCTACCGTCGAAGTCCTGCTCGGCGACAGCGAGGGTAGCCCAGAATATCGGGTCACGACCCGCATGGGACATCATGCTGCCGCGCCAGTCAGACACGATGGTGACTGCGGGATCCGTGTTCAGGTGGCACTGGTCACAGTCGGTGTTGAGATTGATGCTGGCCACGTTGTCGGATGGCTGGGTGCCGGGCATCTGCACCTCGATCGGCACGGTCGTGGCCGCCTGCACGGCAAGGCCGGTGCAACACAGCAGGACCTGCGCCAGGGCGCGGAAAAGTCGAAAGATGGTGGTGGCAATGATTTGCATTGTTATTGTTTCCGTAATTGATTGCTGTGTCATCGACCCATCCCCATAGCAATGACGACACCACAATAAAATACCACCAAAACGGAAGTGTTTCTAGATTAAGTTTAAATCGTATTTGTCCGTCCACCAGAGTTATTCGTGCCGGAAACGCGTCAGGTTAATCCCGGATGACATCAAGCCTGCCCTAGATCCGTGGGACGTGGCCAGACATAGAGTTCGATATGTGTCCACGATGGGAGCCATTCAAAATCTTCAGCTTACGACACCCATCGGCTGGCATTGGGTCTGACCACAAGACCGATAGTCACCGGGTCAGCGGTTCACCGATCACCCACCGGTTCGTATGGTCACTTAGTGGCTTCCGCACTGGATTTGATGTCGTGGGATGTGCCAGCATTTTGACCCGTTGGCTCTGATGTGCCGTCTGACCTCCACTCTATGCCCCCTTACACGGTTGGATGTGCTGAGTCATCGGGTTTTTTTTCAATGTAGCCACCGCGCCTGCGCAGTCTCGGGCGGTCAATGTCGGGCGAGTCATTTCGGCGGCCGATACCCCCTTGCCTTCCGACGAATGTGTACTAGCCTGACACTGAGGCAGGAGCGATAGGCACGTACGTTATTTGTCATGGTCAAGGAGGTCACGATGAGCAAGACATTTAGAGCTTTCCTGATTGGGATTTTGATCCTTGCTGCTGCCCTGATTCCCCCTGTGATTTCCGCGATTGAGCAATTCGGCGGTGCATAGCACCTGTCCGTATCACTTTGACCCGACGACTGCCACACGGCCTCTTGAGGATGATCAGCCCTAAGGCGCAGTATCGAGTCTTCGGAATGCAGCCTTCCCTGCAGCTCGGCCTCGCGCCGCGCCTGCATCACCAGTTCCAGTTCCTCGCCCTCCCATTCAGCCAACAGTCGCAAGAGCGCTTGCAGTTTCGGTGGACATCTTGGACATATCCATGCCGGAGAGACGGACACGGCTGGCGGTGGGGCTGTAGGACAAGTCTGATATATGTGAATGGTGCCACAGACGGGAATCGAACCCGCACGTCCAGAAGGACGCTGTCTTCTAATGAGCGCCCAGTAAACGCGCATTGACAAGCCAGCGTGTCTACCGATCTCACTACTGTGGCTTTATTCAAACCAAAAGACATATCGACCGCAGATTTACTATCTAAAGAAATCCCCGCACGGTGGCGGGGTATGGCTGATAAAGTGACTCCAGCCAGACGCAGTTTATCATGGGGGCATCGACCCCCGGGTTGGTTGGCTGGCTGGAGCTACAGAGTAATTATAGAACCTTACGTAAAGAACATACTTCCGCCTTCCTCCTGCGGCTCGTCCACTCTCCCTGAATAGTTTCATGATCACCGCGCTTGCGGTCGCTCAGGTGGTCAGAAATGTGACCCCTTTCCTGACCCTGTCCACCGCAATCAGATATGAATAACACATACCCCGTTGATTCCGGCACGCCCTCTAGTGACTGCTCCCTGGCCGCGTGCCGAGTCATCGGGCCTTCTAAATGATATCCATGGGAGCACGCGCGATGTGGCTACCTGACTGGCTTTACGAAGTATTGACGTTCTTGTGCGCAATAGCGGTGCTTGCAACCGCCTCCTGGGATTACCGGAAAGAATAGATAGTTAATTAAGGAATTTCCCTATAGTGATGACTGGCAACCTGTCCTAGGATGGCATGAACTCCTCGACCCGCTGACCCTGACGCGCCGACCTGTCCCCCGCCCACTCCTGGGAGGTGCTGAGTCATCGGGTCACTTTTTTTCAATGCAAACACGCCTGCGGTCGCACGGGCGGTCAATGCCGCCGACCTTATGGCGATACTTTTCAGCGGCCGATACCTCCTTCATTTCTTCACGGCCTGCGAGTGCTACCCCTATCCATGCCTTTGCACACCGGAGACTTTCGACCAGTCCAGACGCCGCCGTTGTAAATACGCAGAAGCACGGGATGGCGTTGTCTACTTGACTGTGCAGACTCTCAAGTTGTCCTTTCTAAGCGACAAATCGGGGGGTTAAATTGAGTTGACCGTCGTATCCCATGGTTGCAAAGGCATAGCCATCAGAATTGGCAACTACTACGACGGGGTCCTGGAATAAGGAAATACGAACGCAGAATACCTGGCAACCAGATGATTCCATATGATTCAGAGCACTCATCTGATGTTCGTTCAGTAACCCTGAAAGGTTCCAAATAACACGTTCCTTGTTTCTGTGTCTCTGTTTCTGCGTCATGGCTATCTATTACCGAAGACAAGGCATCTATTGCCGAGTACAAATAAAAATAGCGTTCTGCTAGAACTTGCTCATGCTTATTATCGTGCAGACCCCCTCCCGCCTCAGGGCGACCCACCGCCACTGCTATGGGCAGCAGACCGTCGACACCATTGTGCCCTCCCCCGACATCGCCCCCGGATGGGGAACAGGAACTCATGGTCCCAGGTTCGAGTCCTGGCGGACCCACCATCTCTCTTGGAAATCATAGCGTCATGGCTTTGAGGCCGGGGATCGGAGTCCCTTGGTGCAACCCATAGGGGGGCTGATCGGTGTGGTGGGCACGATGGGTTAACCCCCGCGCTTTTTTCTACCACCCGCGACAGCCACTTGGGACCCGGCCACACTTCCATGAATTGACTGCCGTCCACCCGCAATTTCTGAAATAAATGGCCTCAAGGGCAGCAGTGCCAGTGTCGATACATTAGTAGATGGTAACCAAGTGATTAACTGATTTATTGATTTACGTAGAGGTACAGAATGTACTGGGATTCACTGACAGCAGCCGGCATGTATCTTTCGTTACTGATAACACTGGGAATTCTTTACCTGATTCACAGGGACAAGCCGGTCTTGCCGTCTGGTAAAAATATTCATGCGGCTTCCCGATGGTAATATTTCAGCAGCCCACCCAATCGTTCCCTACAACGGACTGATCCGTCAACACGATTCTTTGCTTGCGTGGCGGTTGGAAATAGCCTGTAGCCGAGATTCGCCATGGCGCCAACAATCCGATTGTAGCCCCAAGCTTTGGAAGAAGTGATGGAGGTCATCGAGCGGGATGGCATCAGATCATTCCTCGACGACGAATCCGAGGAAAAGCACTGAGCCGTCACATGACTGCGGCCAACCAGGAGGCCAGATCGAGCCCGTCCCTTGAAGCCACTAAACACAAGTAATTAGCAAACTTCCACCCGTTTATACAGCAGCAAATACCACCACGCCTCTCCGTCGTTCACACGCCCGCCACGCTCGCGGCAATGCTCATCACACAGCTCCGTGCGGGATCGCCGCGCCTGCAGTCGGTCAGGCGGTTGAAAATGTGACCCATTACCTGACTGTGCTCACGGCAACGTGATATGAATGCAGCATGGCCCGTTGATTCCGGTTTGCATGCACTCACTTCTCACCCTTGTGGGTATCTGCTGAGTCAACGGGTCATCCTCTGACAGCCGGCGGTCAGTGCCGCACATCAATGCGATTCTGACAAGTGAATGGCGCAAGAGGATTAACACCGGTATTGCCCTTTCAGACACACTGGCCACACTGGCGTCTAGCCCTAATAAGCAAAATGCGTCAGCGGTGTCGGAGTACATGTCACCGAGTTGTATCGCTTTGACCCGATGATTACGACCCGCTTCTTCCTCCATTGGACGGGCCGAGTCTTCGGGTCAACTTTTATGCCGCACCCCTCTCAGCATTGTCAATACAACGTTAAATCGTTATGCACTGATTAGGTAGATCCCACAATATCTTTATCTCGCACCATGTCGTACAGTTTTAACGGTAGGACATGACCCGATGATTCCGGCGCGTTTCTGCTATGCCCAAACCAGGTGTGCCGAGTCTTCGGGTCATCTTCAACGGTCAGAATTACTTGAGTATCCATAGCCGAGGGGGCGCATGGAAAAGTTATTCAGAAAATTGCACCTGAATTTGGTCGAACTTTTCAAGATTTTTTACACTTGCAGGTGCAAGCGACGATATTGATACCGCCCGATCAGCCGGGAGGTATGCTATCTTGCTTCCGCACATGTACGTCTGTTTACAGTACAAATACGACGTGCCCGGACCGGCGGTTTATGTCCGCCATTCTCGCAACAAGACATTCGCGCCAGGCTGGTTCACGACCGGAATGCAGACATACGCATTCATTTCACATGCCAGTCCATAGGCCAATTCGGGTCAAGATCCGTCGACTTCCAGACGATACAAACTGCAGGTGATGGCTTTATTGATAGTGTGACGGTGAGCAGAATTTCCGATTGTACGACAGCGTCACATAATCCGATCAGGAAGATAACTAGTATTATCAAACTGATGATCAATCACCTCACCATCCATAGGTCAATCTGGCAGGTAGTTCCAGGAGTGGAAAACAAATGGAAGCAAGTATCCTGAAAATAATTCGTAGCGTTGCCAACACACAGGCTTACCAGCCGGACGAGAAAATATTTATCGAAGGATCGCCAGGCAGCACCATGTACGTCATCATCGACGGGACTGTCGAAATCAGCGTTGCAGGCAGGCTCATCGAGATTGCCGGACCTGGGATGATAGTTGGCGAAATGGCGCTGATCGATTCCTGTAACCGGAGTGCGACCGTGGTGGCGAAAGACTATTGCGTCCTTGCACAGGTGAACGAAAGCGAGTTTCTGTCGCTGATGGAGAAGATTCCTCGTTTCGCACTGAGTGTGATGAAGATTCTCGTAACCAGGCTACGCAACATGGATGCAATGATCTGAAACGGATTCAGACCTGTTACCAAGACAGGTTAGTGAATGATCGTTTACGGATTCCGCTATTCACTAATTGCTTATATCTTGATTGGCTAAACGACCGGCAAGCAAAACACGACATTGAGATCCAAACGAAAACGGCCCCGAAGGGCCGTCTATAGAACAATAGAATTGCTTTAGGCAATCAAGGCTGTAACTCAATCTCGCCAGGCCGCCAGGTCTTGTTGATCCAGGGTTCCAGCGGACCGTACATGCGCAGGATGACGAACCAGCTCTTTCCCGGGACGGTCTGCAGCCAGTTACCCTCTTTGCCTTCAGGCGTTTCCGGCGCGAAATAGACGTCGTAAGTGCCGTCGGCGTTCTTCTGCATCCCCTTGGTCTGGCTGCCAACCGTTGGGAATAACTGGTCGGTTTGCAGTTGTGTTCGTGTCTGGGTGTCGTAGAGTGTGACCGCCCAGAAGTTGTTCACAGGGACGTTGGGCGGCAAATGCAGCTTGTAGGTCTTTGAGCCATCGAAAGGTTTGTCATTGCTATCCAGAAAAGCCAATGCATAATCGGAACCTACTCCCACATGAGTCGTCGCCATTGCAGGCGTCACACCACCGGCGTTGTAGTAGAACAGCTCTCTCGCATCAAGCCCCATTGTGCCATCCGCTTCGAAGGACGTATTCCTGTTCGCATAGGCCGTAACCCAGTTGCTCTTGGTATCGGGATAGATGTACACCCCGGATATGCGCGGGTCGTATGTGATAGAACGCCCTGCGGCATTACCGAGCGTTGCCGCTTCGATCAGCAGCTTGTTCATCCTGTCATCGGGGTTGAATGGCTTGCCCTTGACGATGCCAATGGCGCTCATGTAACCGCGAACCTCCGGTCCGACGGCATCAATCGACTCCTCCTGAACGATTTTGTTCAGGATCTCGAAGTATTCAAGGGTGCTCGGAAATATGGTGCTGAACGACCTTGAGGTACTTGCCGCCCTTTCCCTTGTCCGGCCCGGTGACACCCATATTGCCGACAAAACGCTGCCAGGCATCGTCGAGAAAGCCCAGCATGCCGGGCGGGATAGGACCCATCACTGCTTGGCCTAGCTGTCAGGTTATTGAGGCTGTATGCATTGAGGTCATTCTGCTGAAAGTAGCCATTTGCGTTGTAGATGCTTATGGACCAGAACCTTTTCACCGGGACATCTTTCACCGTAAGTTCGTATTTGCCAACCGGCAGGTCAGGTTGCACATTGATGTACTGCGCGGCCTTGTCCGGCAGGCCGCCCCAGGCGGAAGCGGTGCCCATCATAAAATGAACCGGGTTGACCTCGGCTTTGGAGCCGAATACCGGGCAGAGCTGGAAATGTCGCGTTGATGGTGCCTAAACAGACATGCGGTGGTGCCCGCAGAATGACGGGAATGAGCTGAAATCTTGTACTTCCAGTTTGGGGTGTATGGCAGATATAACCGGCTACAGCAAGTCCAGTCGAACCGCCGCGAGTGACGTCCCATCGCGCCACTTCTGGCGTTTATTGACGGGGTAAGTTCAGTCCAGGCGGCCACGCGGAAAGGACAACAGAATTTTTTATTACTGTTTATCTGATTTATTTCATATCTTGCTGTATCTGCCACTTTTAATCACCAGGTCGGCGGTTCGGGCCCGTCCCGGGGAGCCACTAAAAACAAGCACTAAGCCAGCATTCACCCGCTTAAAAATCCCGCCTGGCTGGTAAATGGGGTGGTAAAGAATCCACCCGATAATTCAGCACCCCGCCCCGCCGTCGTTCACACGCCCTCCATGCCTGCGGTGATACCATCCAGGACCGCCGTGCCTGCGGCCGGTCAGGCGGTCAGTACAGCAGGTAGACCGCACCCTTGTAAGTAAATACCCAATTATCCGCGATTTCGTCCATGATGTATAAAAGCGATGCTGCAGCAATGGCCCGATACTTTCGAGAACATCACCATGGAGCTCACAGATAACAACACGATGGCTCGCGACGCAGATGGCATACTTGACCTTGAGGACCTTGCGCAAGCCGAGCATCTTAAGTTTCTGCTCAAACTCTCACCCATTCTCTTCCTGGCCAATCTCTCTGCAGGTGCCACCTTGATGGCAGGCCTGTGGTCGGCCGTATCAACAGGTGCCTTGATCACCTGGTTCGCGGCCCTGGTGCTGCTCAACGGGTTTCGGTGGATAAAGGGGCGTCAATTCGCCGCCGAACCTTGGGATCGTAAACACGTTGAGCAGATCGAGCGCCTGTTCCTGCTGGGGACGGCGCTATCCGGATGCGTCTGGGGTATCGCAGGCCTCGTATTCTATGTGCCCGATCAACCGGCGCACAGTACCTTTCTAGCGCTTGTTCTGATTGCGATGGCGGCCGCCGCGACAGCAGCGCTTTCCATACACCGCTTTGCCTATCCGCTGTTTTTCGTGCCGGCGGTGGTGCCCTTAACGGCGTGTCTGATCGTCGACGGCGAAACGGCCCAGGTCGCATTAGGGTTGGCGATCCCGCTCTATTTTACCTTGTTGTTCGTACTGTCGCGGCAGATTTATGCATTTAGCCATCATTCGATTATCAGCGGACTGCAGCGTGAGCGGCATGCCCTGGCTGATCACCTGACAGGTATCGCTAACCGGCGAGCATTCGAGGAGTTCCTGAAAGATGAGTGGCACAGGGGACTGCGTACCCGGCGTTCACTCGCGCTTGTCATCGCCGACGTGGATGACTTCAAGCTCTATAACGACACCTACGGGCATTCGGTCGGTGACGATGTCTTGAAGTCGGTTGCCAGGCTCTTCCAGCAAAGCGCCCACCGGGGGACGGACCTCGCGGCCCGGATTGGCGGGGAAGAATTTGCCATCATCTTGCCGGAGACAGATCTTGAGGGGGGGCTGGCTTTCGCCAGGAATCTCCGCGAAACGCGCGAAGCCTACGCGCGTGATACTGCCAACCGCTGGGAGTTCCCAACCTTGAGTCTTGGCGTATGCAGCGCCATACCGGATGCGGCGAGCGACGAGTTTTCACTGTTCAAACACGCCGATGCGGCACTGTACCGTGCAAAAGCAGATGGGAAGAACTGTGTGAAAAGCTGCGCTGCCGGGGATTTCGGCGAGCGAGCGCTGTTGCCATCATCAGGGTGAATGCGCGGAGGCCGCTACAAATATCGACACATCGAAGGTCGGTGCATTCGCGGCATGCCTGGCGGGTGCCCGCGTCAGTGGCGGCCCTGAATGAGCGAATGGACTGAGTGAGAAAATGAATAAAGTGTTTCCTACGGATTGCACTAACGGCCGTTTATCGGGTCATTTCTGCGTGCAGATCATACCTCCCAGCAGCTTGACGTAACCCTGATCCCGCTTTCCATGTCACAATACTTTAATGAAAAAGCCGGCGTCTGGGATGCCGATGACAGGAGAAAACAACTTTCTTCGGCCATCGGATCATCAATACTGGCGCATATTCCACTGCATGACCGGATGGAGGTGCTGGATTTCGGCGCCGGCACAGGTTTAATCAGTGCGTACGTCGCACCCCGGGTGCACAAAATCGTCGCCGTTGACACCTCGGAAGCCATGCTGGCGGCACTCGCCGCGAAGCCGGAATTACGCGGCAGGGTTGAGGCTATCTGTGTGGATATTACCGAAAGCCCCCTTTATAAACGCTTTGACCTGGTGATAAGCGCGATGACCATGCATCACGTGCCCGATACAGCGGCACTCATCCAGAGCTTTGCCAACCATCTCGAACCGGGGGGCAAACTGGCCCTGGCCGATCTGGACACCGAGGACGGCAGCTTCCACCCTGATGCAGCGGCAGGAGTTTTTCACCACGGTTTTGATCGCGGGGAATTGCATAGAATGCTGGAAAAGCGAGGATTTGCGGACGTCCACTTTTTCACAGCACACACAATCATAAAAGACGGAAAGGAGTATCCGATATTTCTGGTAACCGCCACGAAAAGCCAGACTG
>Ga0210074_1000687_pt1 | contig 11440 bp, 10 predicted proteins | sample China_Galinas_Co_FD_184860 | JGI IMG/M metagenome (GOLD analysis project Ga0210074, IMG submission 184860) | Wetland microbial communities from San Francisco Bay, California, USA, that impact long-term carbon sequestration -... | ecosystem: Environmental > Aquatic > Marine > Wetlands ... | reverse complement strand
AATCTCGTGGCCTTTGTCCTTGAGAGACTCCTCGAGCTTGACGATGCGAAACCGGAGTCGCTCGTTCTCCTTGAGCAGGTCCTGTGTGAACTCAGCCCCTTTTTTAAACATTTGCAGAAAATCGTCTGCACGCGAGGCAGTATCTTTTTCTTCGTCACTTTGACTCATACCCTGCTCCTCGTTAATTATTCACAGTCAAAACTCACAAATGATAACAATCCTGCGTAAAAATATCCAGCGTTAATACCCGCAATCATGCAGGATTTCCTTGCAGACCGACGGCAACGGCACGATCAGGTCTACCAGTCCGGTCGCAATGGCTTCCTTGGGCATACCGAAAACAACACAGCTTTCCTCGGCCTCGGCAAAGACCTTTCCACCGGCAGACTTGATTGCACGGGTTCCCATGGCTCCGTCTTTACCCATTCCGGTCAGGACAACACCGAGAACTCGCTCGCCGAACACTTCAGCAGAACTGGAAAAAAGTATATCGACTGAAGGTAAATACCGCTGGTGGTCCTGCGGTTCCGAAACTTTGGCGACGATCTCACCGTCTTTGGTAAAAAACTCAAGATTTTTCCCGCCTGGGGCAATCAGAACCTGACCCGGTTTTACCAGGTCACCATTTTCCGCCTCGCGAATGGTCAACCCTGAAAAACGGTTGAGCCTTTCGGCAAAAGCACGGGTGAAATCGGGAGGCATGTGCTGGGCAACAGCAAAAGCAACCGGAATCTCCTCCTGGATGGCCGAGAAGATATTCTGCAACGCCGGCGGACCACCTGTCGAGGAACCGATTACCACCATGCGATAATCAGAGCGGTCAGCTCTGGGTGCATTCTTCTTCCTGGAAGCCGGCTTTACAACCATTTTTTGTGCCCGGGCCGCATTATCTGCACGGGCCATGACATTTTTCAGGTTGGCAGACGTTACCTCACGGACTTTTCCAAGAAGTTCTTCGCGGATATCCATTAAAACCGGCGAGACACTGGAAGACGGTTTTGGCACGAATTCGACAGCACCCAGATCGAGAGCCTTGAAAACATTCTCATCATCAGCGCGTGAAGATACCACGATAATCGGGGTCGGCTGCTTCTGCATGACGATGCGCAAGAGGGTGAAGCCGTCCATACGCGGCATCTCGAGATCAAGAGTGATCAGGTCCGGGCGCAAATCGATCAGCTTACGCAAACCTTCCTCACCATCGCACGCATAACCGACGACCTCGACATTAGGCAAGGATTCGAGCATCTTGACAATTGTGCGGCGGTTAAAAGCTGAATCATCAACCACCAGAACCCTGACCCTGCCCGGTTTCATAACAGGCCCCCTGATAAAGAACTGCTGGTCGACGGTTTCTGGTACACCATGTCGTGCTGAAAATGTCTGAGTTGAAAAGCAGTGCTGAGGTTGATCAATGATTCGGAATGTCCGAGAAGCAGAAACCCACCAGGATTGAGTCTCTGGAAGAAACTTTCTATAGTTTTCTTTTTTCCGGCCTGGTCGAAATAGATTATTACGTTGCGGCAGAAGATCACATCCATCTTTCCCAGCAGGGCGATGCGGGTCCTGTCAAACAGGTTAAGATGACTGATTGACACAAGATTACGTATTTCATCATTGATGCGATATTTCTCCTCGTGTTTGGTGAAAAACCGACTCCTTTGCATATCATCAGTACTTCTGAACGAGGCGTTGCCATACAACCCTTCACGTGCCATGTGCAGCACCCTCTGGCTGATATCTGTGCCAATCACTTCTACACGCCAGGATTTCAACCACGCCTGGTCGAACAACAACATGGCAATGGTGTAAGGCTCTTCTCCAGATGAACAGCCGGCACTCCATATCCGCAGGGTCTTGTTACCTTCTTTCTCCTTGCATTTCCGAATTTCCGGAAGAATATCCTCAACAAAAGTGCGCAGTTGAAAATCTTCCCGGAAAAAATAGGTCTCGTTGGTTGTCAACTGGTCGATGACTTCTGATAGCTCCTGGTCTTTATTCTGGTTGTAACGCAGGAAATAATAGTAATCTTTGAAATTTTTCAGTTTGTGCTGATGGAGACGCTTGCCCAGGCGTTTTTCGAGCAGGTACTTGGAATCTTCAGTGAAGTTCAGCCCGCAATGTTGATACACGAAATCGCGCAACAGGCGAAATTCATCCGGGTTCATTTTTATGTCAGGAGCAGCAAATAACATTGATGAATTACTCGACAGGCAAATCGGCCAGAGTGTCAACCAATTGCTGACGAACGACTTCTTCAGTCTCAATTTCCAGACGTCGTTCCAGGAGGGGTCTTGCTCCGACGCCGATGACTTCTGCAGCGCTGCGGACGATTTGTGCCCGAACAACCCAGAAAGAATGATTGATCAGTCTTTCGGCATGGGCATGCACCCAGTCACCGTCACCGAAGCGGGTCAAAAGGTTCATGGCGGCCGTAACAACTTCTTCATCATTATGGTCCAGGGCAGAAATCATTTGTGGCACGGCTGAAACATCGGGCAGACATGCAAGAGTTTCCAGGGCGGCAATGCTGACGAGCCCGACCGGGTCCGAGAGGGCCTGTTCCACAAGGCCACGACCGCGCTCACCGGCGATTCTGCCCACGCCACGCACCGCTGCAGAACGAACCCAAATGTCCTCATCCTGCAGGGCCAGCTGTAAACCGTCTAGAATGCTTTCGTCGTTGCAGTTGGCAAGGATATCCACAACCGCCCTTCTGACTTCGGCATCTTCATCGGTCAGGGTCAGCAACAGTGTGCTGATATGTTCCTTGACATCGTGGCGTTCGAAAACCCTGACTGCAGCTCTTCTGACTTCAGCTGCCGAATCTTTCAGAGCGAACCCCAATGCATTGAGGACATCGGGTTTGTCGAGTTCTCTTAGCACGACAACAGCCAATTCTCTTTGCACGGCATCGGCATGATTGAGCAATGGCTGCAAAGCAACAAATGTTTCGTCAGGATATTTATCGCCCAGGGCAGCTAATGCCAACGATGCAGCGGTTCGGACCTCACTGTCCTCGTTTTGCAGGCAGGCAACCAGTCCCGGGAGGGTGTCGGCGGAACCGATTTTCCCTAAAGCATGTACGACCATGCGCACCACCTGGATGTCTTCATCCTGCAACGCATCCTTAAGTAACGGCAACGCATCAGAGCACTCTGACTCACCAAGAATGTAGGCAAGGTAAGCACGACTGACACCGCTTACATTAAACCATTCGTCGATAAGTACCTGCGGATTGGCACGGCCGATATCGACCAGGGCATCAAGAGAGGTCTGTTGCAGCGTTTCAAAGTCCAGCAGACTTAACAGTTGCTCGACAGCAGAATCTGCAGCAAGCCAGCCAAGGATTCTGATTGAAGATCGTTTCAGGGTGTCGTTGTATTCATCGTCAAGGTGCCCGCTCACCATCGCAGCAACAGGCCCTTTTTCGCATTCCGCCAAAGCCTCCCTGATCTCGACCGGGTGTCGGTTATAAATTTCCACAATCGCCAGGATGGCAGATTCACGGACGTTGCGCATTGTATCGGTCAATGCATTGACAAGTTCAGGAACGGCAGAGGCATCACCGGCCTTGCCCAGACAGTCAATCAAGGCCTTGCGGAGCAGCTTTTCATCCTTGTAGGGCAACAACTCAGACAGAGGTACGGGCGCTGCAATTCGACTCAAAGCATCCAGTATCGTGAACTGCAGCAGCAGGTCCGGGAATTGCATCGCTTTGAGCAATGCCGGAACAGCTTCCCGAGACCTCAACTTACCGAGATTTTCGGCGGCCGCCGCCCTGACATTACTGTCGGTGTCCTCAAGACCAATGGTCAGAACCGGGACAGCTTCCGGTGCGGCAATATCTCCGAGGATGTCGATAATAAACTTGCGTACGTCGTGATCCGGGCATCTCGCGTGTTCAATCAGCATCGGCACGGTACTTCGCCCCATCCGGCTAAGGATTTCAACTGCTGCATTGCGTAAACCGGCATTCTCTTCAGCATGCAGAAGCTTGATGACTTCACCAATCAAATCCTTGCAAACCGGCATACTGAGAAAAAGATCGATGGACTGCTTGCGAACCCGCCAGCTCTCATCGCCGAATGCTTTGAAAATTAAGTCAAGGTACCCACTGGGGTCACTGGCGGCCAAGTCACGCAGGCCCTGCAAGCGATTCTCCTCATCAGGTGAATTCAACGCATCGGTTATCTGGTCAATATTGCTCACTGTTCATCCTTGCCTTCCATTCAGAGACCCAGTTCACGACTTCGCTTGTTCAGGAAATCCAGAAAGGTTGCCTCAAGAATCTTGCTGTTCTGTATCTGGGGGCTCGGGAATCGTTGAGTGAACAGCTGTCTGGCTTCCCTGATCTCATTCGCCAGAAGCTCCGACCAGTTCCCTTCCAGAATACCCTCATCGACTCGCTCCTGATAATAGAGAGAGATGTCCGAAACGATAATACGGGCCAGACGTTCGGCTCGTTGACGCTCCGTTGCATCATCTGCTGAAACTTCATGTTCTTCAGCAGACTGAATCTTTCTATTGACCGTGTTTATGAAATCAGGGGATTGCATTGCCTCATCAGCAGATGACAACTGCAAACCATCCTTTTCCGCTTCACCCTTAACAGTCGGGCCGGTTGCCGGCGTGACATCGACCAGTAAGCGGTTGATTTTCATGACAAGATCGTCAGGGATGTGGTGTTTCTCAATATAATCGTCCGCCCCGTAGAGCGAATTCGGCGATCGTTTGTATGCCGCACGATTGTAAACTGAAGACAGCAGGATGATTTTGACATTTTCGAGGCCTGGCCGACGCCTGACCTTGTCAACGACCTCAAAGGCGTACAGCCCCTGAAGGGCAACATCGACAACAGCCACCTGGGGACGTAAGACATCCATAGCAGCCAGAACTTCGTCACCGTTATGTTGAAGGACCCCCTCAAAACCGGCATTTTCAATAATTTCGCTAATCGTGCCACACAGTTCTTTGTCACTGTGGGCGATCATGACGCGCACTTTGTTTTTTAGTTCACCGGAAGAGACATGCGGCAGCTCGGCTGTAAACGGTGCCCGACAGCGGGCACAACGCAAGGTAACACGCTTGCCGGCTAATTTTTCGCGATCCAGGCGAAACCGGGCAGCACAGGAGGGACATTTAACAATCATCAAAAAACCTCGGGAAAACGGCCGGTTCAGTAAGAAAACATATCATGATTGGCAGCCGCACTATTTAATGTTATCCAACTTCTGTAATTCGATTTTTTCATCAGACGAAAGGACTTTTTCCAGGTCAATCAGCATGATCAGGTCTTCTCCCCGACGCGCTACGCCAAGAAAATAATTTGCCTCCGGCCCATCTATAAACTGGGGGGCAGGAGCGATTTCCTGGCGCCCGAAACGTTTTACCTCAGTGACTTCATCGACCATGAGGCCAATAATTCTGCCAGTGAGAGAACATACAATAATCCGGTTTTTGCGGTTTGCTTCGCTGATCGACTGGTCAAAACGCTTGCGCAGATCAGCGACCGGGATCACAACTCCACGCAAATTGATGACGCCTTCAATAAAGGAAGGGGCTTTGGGAATGGGTGTCAACTTCTGAGGACGAATTATCTCCTTGATCCTCATGATATCAAGGGCATACAGCTCTGGACCAATCTTGAAACAGGCGAGCTGGACCTCCTGCCGAAGGACCTTCTCGCCCGGGGCTGTCAAGGATATATCAGTGCTTCGCAAGGTCATGGCAGTCAGTCAATAAATCGTTGAATGGTTTCAATGACCATAGCCGACTTGAACGGTTTGGTAATGTACCAGTCAGCCCCGACCTGCTCACCGCGAGCCATGTCCTCACGGCTCTTTTTGGCAGTCAGCATAACCACAGGGATATGTTTGGTCTCGCTGTTTGATTTAATCCTGCGACAAACCTCGAAGCCGTCAATCTCCGGCAGCATTATGTCCAAGAGCACAAGATCAGGGCGAACCTCAGTTATTGCATCCATTGCTGCCTGACCATCTGCAACACCATGCACTTCATAACCCTTTGAGGTCAGCAGGATACTTTCCAGTTTGAGTAAGCTTTCCTCATCTTCGACGACCAGGATTTTCTTCTTAATCACCGCAATCTCCTTTCAATCGTCAGCTCAGTTCGACGTCCAAAACGTGATGTAGCTGCAACAATATGATCATTCGATCCTGATAACGACCAATGCCGAAAACCATTTCGCGATCCAACCCGGACAGGACTCCGGGGGGCGGCTCAATCTCATCCTCGACAAGATTGACAACCTGGTTAATATTGTCGACCAGCAGGCCGACGATCACATCACCCGATTGGCAGACAACTACACGCGAGCTTGCCGTTATTTCAGCCACGCCCAGATTCAAACGGCAACGCAAATCGAACACCGGAACAACAACCCCGCGCAAGGAGATAATCCCTAAAACAAACCCGGGAGACCTGGGGATTTCCGTAAACTCCCTTGCTTTGATTATCTCGCTAATTTGCCTAATGTCCAGTGCATACTCCTCATCGCCAAGGTGGAAAGCCAGGTACTGATTCACACTCTGCGACTGCGAAGTGACCTGGTCCTGCAGCATTGCCGCATATGAGTCATCAGTAGCCAAAAACAGGTCGTCCGTCTCTGCAAAGAGACGGTCCAGGCTCTCGGCTATTTCCATTGACTCTTTCACAGGAGCTGCCGCAGTATTCGCTTCAACAGGCACTTCTGCAGTTTCGGCGAGATTCTCCTCCCGTTCAGGCTCAAAGACCGGCTCCCGCTCAGGGGTAACCTCTGGCACGGCGGTGTCGGATTTGACCTGGGACTTGGCTTTTTTGCGTATCTCTGCGATATCCATCAGTTATCCATGGTCATATTGCGGCAAGTTGTTGTCAAGCTCCAGCATCACAGCACCCATGATATTCCTGTCAACCTGGACACCACCCCTGCCGAAGCACTCCAATAATGCCAGTGACGCGGCATGATTGATCATGCGCGGGATTCCACCCGAGTATGCATAGATGGACTCAATGGCCGCATCACTGAAAAGACCGGGTCGACCACCGGCCTTGATAATCCGAAAATCCAGATATTCGGCGGTCTCTGCGAGATTGAGCGGTTGCAAATCGTACTGCATGCCGATCCTCTGGCGCAATGGTTCGTAGGCACGGTGTCTAAAACGTCTTTTCAGCTCCGGCTGCCCCATTAAAACGATACTGATCAGATTTCTATCATCCAGCTGAAAATTAGTCAGCAACCTGATTTCGTCGAAAGTCTCCTTGTGCGGCACAAGCTGCGCTTCGTCAATCACCACAACAGGAGTCATATCCTTCTCATAGTAATCAAATAAAACCCTGCCGATCTGTTCAAGCAGGTCGACTTTGAAACTGGCAGGACACTCAACGCCTAGATGGCGAGCCAGGCTACTGAGAAACTCCAACGGAGTCAGCCGCGGATTGATCAGGCAAATGACCTTGAAGCTCTCATCAAGAGTATCCATGAGAGCCCGCGACAGGGTCGTTTTGCCACAACCAATCTCTCCGGTCAGCAATACCAGATCGCGTTCCTCGACAGCATATTGCATGCGAGCCAGAGCCTCGCGATGGCCACGGCTCAAGAACAGGAACCGGGGGTCCGGTGTCTTACTGAAGGGCCTTTCTCCAAGTCCGAAATACGCTTCATACATTGAGAGAAGACTCGCCACGCAGCGCTTCGCTCATCAATCCGGCTACGTCCAGCACCAGGATGGTTTTCTGATTCCCCAACTCGGCCGCTCCGGCAATTCCCTTGACGAACGAGAGAGCCTTGCCGAGCGATTTGATAACAACATCCTGTTGGCCGAGAAGATCATCAACTACGAAACCCATGCGTTTTTCAGCCAAGCCAACAATTGCGACGAACAGGCGCCGGTCTTCTTCGAGATCCTCGAGAGACTGGCCAAATACTCTGTCAAGGCGCTGTAACGGTACGGTGCTCTTGCGCAGTTCGATCACTTCTCGCCTCTCGACCGTCTGGATGGCATCTGCTTCGATCATCAGGGTCTCAAGCACCGAATTAATCGGAATCGCATAGGTCTTCTTGCCAACTTGAACAATCAACGCCTTTATGATCGCCAGGGTAATCGGCAGGGTAATGACCATACTGGAGCCATGGCCAAACCTGCTGTGCACCTCGATCATTCCGGATAGCGCTGAGATATTATTTTTAACCACATCCATGCCGACGCCGCGACCGGAAAGGTCGCTGACTTCATCGCGAGTTGAGAAACCAGGCATAAAAAGCAGCTCGTGGAGTTCCTCATCGGTCAAATCATGAGAGGCACTGATCAACCCCCTATCAATGGCCTTGCGACGGACTTTTTCCTTGTCGATACCACGACCGTCATCATTAACTTCTATGACAACATGATTACCTTTCTGTGACGCCAGCAGCTGAATCGTGCCTTTTTCAGTCTTGCCTGCTGCCTGGCGTTCCTGGGGCGTTTCAATGCCATGGTCGATAGCATTGCGAATGATGTGCATGAGTGGATCGGAGACATCTTCTATGATCAACTTGTCCAGTTCGGTATCAGCACCTCTGATTTCAAGCTCCACCTTTTTGCCTTGTTCGTTGGCAACCCGGCGTACTATTCTTGTCATTTTTTCAAAGAGTTGCCCAACCGGGACCATGCGCACGTCCATGACCCCCTTTTGCAATTCGTGCAGGCGCCTCTCGAGAATGCGCGTGGTCTTGCCGAGATCGGAAGCAAGATCTTTTTCCTGGGTCATTTTCAAGCGGTCGCCAATGTTGGCAATGGCACTTTTTGACAAGACCAGTTCGCCAACGATATTCATCAGCAGGTCAAGCTTGTCGATATCAACCCGGACCGTGCGGCTTATTGAACGCATGGAACTGGCACTGTCGGCATCCTCTGAGACTTCTGGCAAGCGAGCGACATCTGTTTCAGTTACAGCCTCGGGCGACTCCCCAGATACAGGGCCCGTCGACTCTTCCTGCTCGGGGTTATTACCACAAGAGAGAATATCAAGGGTGTCACGACCTAGCAGTATTGCAATATCGGAATGGCCGAGTTCACTACCGAACAGAATCTGGAAAGATATTTTTTCACCTATATCACCAGCGGACGGAAGGGTGCTGATCACCTCCCCTTGCTGTTTTAGCTGCTGGGTGACTTCAGCGAGATCCTGGTCAAAGCTGGTCAGATCGAACTCCAGGCGCAAGAGATGAACCTGTCGTCCTTTGCGGACATTTTCAAGCAGACGGTGTTCTTCGTATTCGGTGAGGACATTCAATATGGCGGGGTCTATGTCCAGGCTTGCAAGCGGGCTCTCGTCACCTCCACCTCCACCTTCGGCAGCCTTGCTGATCTGTGCCAGGACAGGTGCCAGGTCCAGGGTAAAACCCTCATTATTGCTTTTACCGTCAATCAGCTTGATTAAAACGTCCAGAGAACTGAACAGAGTGTCAACCAGGAACTGGTTGAACGGGATTTTACCGAGGCGTAACCCGTCAAGCAGGCTTTCCATGGAATGGGAGAGCGTCGACAGATCATCAAAGCCGAACATGCCGGCCAAACCCTTGATCGAGTGAGCCCCGCGGAAGATGCCATTGAGTACGTCCGGGTCGCAGTCCCCTGAATCCACCGAGTCAGCAAGCCTGACCAGGTCAAGGTTGAGCGATCCGATGATTTCTTCTGTCTCACTGACGAAATCTTTAAGGGCCTGAGAGGAATTCTTGTCAGACACTGTTACCTCCGAAAATCAACCGAGGTACTCACGTATCAGAGCCTGCAACTGATCGGGAGCGAAAGGTTTGACAAGATATGCGTTGGCACCGAGAGACATTCCCTTCTCGCGGTCGCGATCACTACTCTCGGTACTGATAATGAAGAGAGGGGTTTCACGGTAATTATCGTTATTCCTGATGAAGCTGACCAATTCAAGGCCGTTGATGTCGGGCATGTTGATATCGGTTATGATCAGGTCAACCTTTTCCCGGGGCAAAATTCGCAAGGCTTCAAAACCGTTGGCCGCTTCGACCGTTTCATAGTCGCCCATAGCCGCAATCGTTGAGACGATCAGCGAACGCATAGTCAGCGAATCTTCTGCGATCAGAATTTTTTTACTCACGATAGTAGGTCCCCAACCTGATTAAGCATTCATCAGACAGCATTACGATTGCTCATCATGCGGCGCTCTAACAGAGCCTTTTCCATCGCCATACCCGCCTGAGACAAAAATATTTCGAGAGATTCGGTATCACCGATCGGCTTCTGTTCTGGTAAATTGTCGCCATAGAGTACCGCGACGACTCGTCCTTCGCTGATCAGCGGCCCAATGAACACGTCCGAAGGGCGGTCTCCGCCCAGTTGGTTGAAAAGGTACTTGTTCCAGTCTGTGTTCTCTGGATTCCTGTGGTAGGGAGCAAATGAATTCAGGGCTTCCGTAAAAACATGCTTCTCCGCTTTTGGCAGGCGAGTGTTGCGCACCCTCACATCCGCAGAGTCACCTTTAAGCTCAATCCCGAACTGCCCCAGGCCGACAATTTCTTCATCTTTTACCAACAGGATAACGGCCCGGTTCATCAACTCACTGGCAAAACGCAGGATCAAAAGAATGATGCCACCGCCAAGCGACGGATTGTTCAATTCCTGGAGCATACCACTTAGCAGATGCAGTCCGGGTGTTTGCTGAGGGGTTTGTGGTGAAGTTCCGCCAGCGACCTCGCCCATCTCCTTGAGCAATTCAGCACCGATATTGTACAGGCCGTCTGCAAGATTAGTCTGCTTGTCAGCAGTATCAAATGACAGGATCGCGTCAACCAGGGCTTTTAGTCCTGTCTGACCACGCTCATCGAGGACATCATTCTTTTTCGGTTTGGGGAACAAGGTCGGGACACCGAATTCACGAATGCTTTGTTCCGCTTCCTGATTGGGATGGTCTGACATAACAAGAACCTGGAAGTCAGGGTAATTTGTGCGGATATCCCTAAGGAGTTCAAGCCCACCGAGGACCCCGCTGCCATCCCGGCGGGGCATGATCAGGTCTATAAGCAGTGTCGTCGAGTCAGGATCAGCGCCATCAACCGCATCCATGAAAGCAACGTAATTCGTATAGACATGGACCAGAACCTTGTGTTCGTGGAGAAGAGCGGCAATCTGTTCAGCGGTGTTCGGGTCATCATCAACCACGATGAAGTTACGTGGCGGATTTGGGGGCGAACCGGGAACGGCACTTTCCGGGGATTGTGCTATGGTATCTGATCCCGAAGTAGATTTGGGGGCTGCTTCGCCATTTACTTCGGCCAGCAGGGCCTCAAGGTCTACCAGAGACTCCCCCTGCTCTTCAATATCTTCACCACGGTGGCGTTTTTCATCCAGGATGCGACTGCCTTCCATGGCCAGCCATTGAGGGTTTAGACCCTGATCAAGCATGAACTGGAGAGGATTCAGGTTGG
>Ga0210074_1000686_pt1 | contig 11448 bp, 7 predicted proteins | sample China_Galinas_Co_FD_184860 | JGI IMG/M metagenome (GOLD analysis project Ga0210074, IMG submission 184860) | Wetland microbial communities from San Francisco Bay, California, USA, that impact long-term carbon sequestration -... | ecosystem: Environmental > Aquatic > Marine > Wetlands ... | reverse complement strand
GAAGACGTGGTACGGCTGGCCACCGCGGTCGATTTCTTCGTGCCCGAAGCCGACGACATCTGCGTAAAACCCGGCGGCTTTGTCGATGTCGTCGCTCCACAACTCGGCCCAGACCCATGAGCCCGGCCCCGTGGTTCCGCCAATGGGCGTGTCGCGAGGCTCGATGAACATGACCGGGGCCTTCTCGTTGTCACCGATGATCACATACCGGCCGTTTCCGCCCTGGACCTTGGTGATCGGTCTGAAGATGGTGGCGCCGTTCTCGCGTGCCGAATCCATCGTCAGTTTCACGTTGTTGACCGCGAACGCCACCAGCCAGAAGCTCTCGGTGACGTTGGGCGTCGAGTCGTCGATCTGGGTGATGCTGGCGACCAGCCGCCCTTTGTGGTTGAGCGCGTAACCATTCCCGGTCTTCTCCGCATCCCAGCCGAAGAGAGCGGTGTAGAACGTCGCCGCGCCGGTCGCGTCTTCGCTCGCCAGGCTGGCGCCGAGAAAGGTCCCCGGTGGGACATCGTGGGTCATCTTTTCGGCTCTGACGGGCGACGTAGCGATCCACGCCAGGGTGATCACGAGACCGCATACGGCGGTCAGTCGAAGGTTGCGTCTCCTGGAGTTCATTGGTTGGCTCCTCTCGGGTTGCTGAGCGATTGCCGGCAGATTCTAGCAGAATCGCCGGCGGGCGGTCAGTTGTCGGGAGTTCCGATCCACGGGGTGGACTGCGAGGCCGCGAGCAGACGGGTGGGGGTGAGCAGCCCGCCCGAGATCACCAGCTTGACGCCTTCCTCGACCGTCATGTCGAGGGCCGTCAGGTCGACCTGTTTGACCACCACCAGATAGCCCGAGGTCGGGTTGGGTGTGGTCGGTACGAAGACCAGGGCTGTCGGCTGGTCGCCGAAGGCTGTGGCGGTGCGAAAATCGCGGGTCACGAACCCCAGCGAACGAACGTTCTGGTTTGGAAAGGGCAGCAAAACCACCCGCCGGAACTCGGCCGTGTCGTGCATCTGGATGGCTTCGGTGATCTGCCGCGCGCCCTGGTAGATGGGGCTGAGCAGCGGCACGCCGGTGATCTTCCGTTCGAAGTACGAAAACAGGCGGGCCCCGATGACGTTGGTGGCGGCGATGCCGAGGAGCAAGAGGATGAGCAGTGACAGGATCAGCCCGACTCCGACCAGTGGCTCCCCGAAAAACCGCTCCGAGATCGGCCTGAACCATCTGTCCATGAGGCCGAAGATGAACCGCGCGAAGAAAATGGTGACCACCAGCGGCAGGGCCACCATGAAACCCACCAGGAGTCGGGCCCGGAACCATTTCCAGATTCCACGGTGGTTCTCACCGCGTCCCGCGAGCTCGTTGAGGCGTTTGAAAAAGCCGCTCTCCTGAATTTCGTCGTTGAGACCCATGGGCGCCGATTGTACCGCGGATATGTTGAACGCCTCCTGAGATTTGGCCGCCGGAGGTTGGCGCGCTATGATGTGCGGCCGGAGGTCGGATGGACACAGACTCACTGATGATCATTGGCGGCCAGTGGGGCGACGAGGGCAAGGGCAAGGTCGTCGACCTGTTGTCGTCGGGCTTTGCCGCGGTCGTGCGCTACAACGGCGGCAACAACGCAGGCCACACGGTGCGTTACGCCGATCGGCACTTCGCGCTCCACCTCGTGCCGTCGGGAATCATCCACGATGGCGTCACCTGTTATCTGGGCTCCGGCATGGTTGTCGATCCCACCGGCATGGTGGGGGAGATGGAAAAGCTTTCAGCCGAGGGCATCGACATTGAAGGAAGGCTCTTCCTTTCGCCGCGCGCCACGCTGATCCTGCCCACCCACCGGGCACTGGACGGCGCCCGTGAAGGGACCCTCGGCGCCGGCAAGATCGGCACCACCGGGCGCGGCATCGGGCCGGCGTATCAGGACCGCGCACAGAGGCGCGCCCTTCGCGCCCACGTCCTGACCGACATGGGACGTCTGCGCGAGCGGGCGCTCGATCTCATGGAGCAGCACAACCGGGAACTCAAGATACTGTTCGGCGCCGAACCCGTGGATCTGGACCACGCCGTTGAGGAGCTCAAGGTCGCCGCCGAGCGTCTCGGCCCGCTCGTCGCCGAGGTCGGACCGCAGTTGCGCCGCCACCGTGCCGACGGCCAGGCCGTACTCTTCGAGGGCGCCCAGGGCGTCATGCTCGACCTCGCCTGGGGCACCTATCCCTATGTCACTTCGTCCTCGTGTCTGCCGGGATACGCCGCGGCATCGTGCGGTATCGGACCACAGCTCCTGGGCCCGGTGATCGGAATCATGAAGGCCTACGCCACCCGGGTCGGCAGCGGCCCCTTCCCGTCCGAGCTCGACGACCAGATCGGCGAGCGGATACGGGAGCGCGGCGCCGAGTTCGGCACCACTACCGGACGGCCCCGGCGCTGCGGCTGGTTCGATGCGGTCGCCGCCCGCTACGCGGTCGACGTCGCCGGCATCGATGCCGTCGCCCTCACCAAGCTCGATATCCTCGACGGCTTCGAAACGATCAAAGTGGTCACCGCCTACCGGATGCCTGACGGCGCCGTTATTAACACTTTCCCGGCTGACGCAGAGATCGCGGAAACCATCGAACCGATATACGAAGAGCTGCCGGGTTGGACTGCTCCGACCGAGGGCGTGGTCCGGGAGCAGGACCTGCCGCCGGAGGCCGAAAGCTACGTGCAGTACCTGGAAGCGAAACTCGGCGTTCCGGCGGTGATTGTCTCCACCGGTCCGCGGCGCGAAGAAACCCTGGTCCGCGGGAACACCACGCTGACCGAACGCCTGCGCGGAATCATCGCCTGAGATCCTTGTTTTTCGGCGCTCGAGGCACTATTTTATTGTCCCCGACGTGGGTCGTTAGCTCAGTTGGTAGAGCATCGGACTTTTAATCCGGTGGTCCCGGGTTCGAGCCCCGGGCGACCCACCAATAATTGTTCAAACAGTGTTTGAACAATTACTGCCACGGCGTAGCTCCGTGCGACGTGTGACGGCGTAGCCCTTCAGGGCGAAGCCGCAAGCCGGGCCTCCTCCTCCACGCCAGTGCCGCGTTGAGAACTACTACGCCCCGGCAAGCCGAGCCACCCGGGGTAGATACCCTTACAATTGGTCTTTAAATCGGAGATTGAGGGAATAGGAGATCATGCCGATCAACACAGAAATCGTTCAGGAGTTCATAGAGGTCAACCGGGCCCCCGTCTACATGCTCTTGCACTCCTACTTCAGCCGCGGTCAGTCGTTTCTGCTGAGATCGGATCTGATCGACGGCTTCACCGAGTTCTGTTCCACCGAACACGGCAGGGCGCTCACCGGCAGCGTGCTCGCGAAAGCCATCGAGCTCACCCAGGAAGCGACGATCCAGGCGCCCTGGATCTACCTGGCGGTTCGGCCTGAGGTCGGGCGGTGGGCCTTTTTCAGGATTCACGCCGAGACGCTACACCTCGAGCGGGTCTCGGTTTCCCGTTATCTGGCTTTCAAGGAGTCGCTGATCGACCACCGCGGATCCAACGACGGATGGCCGGTCGAGATCGACTTCGGGGCGTTCGGCCGGGGGTTTCCGCGCCTGCGCGAGGTCCACTCGATCGGGCGTGGGCTCGAGTTTCTCAACCGTCAGCTTTCGGGCCAGCTCCTGGCACAGGCAGACGTCGGGTTGAGACGTCTCGTTTCGTTCCTGTCGCTGCACACGATCGACGGCCGACAGCTCATGCTCAACCCCCAGCTCGACGATCCGGAATCCGTGCGGCGGGCGCTGCGTGAAGCCCGGAGCCTGTTGAAGGAACGCAATCCCGAGACCCAGTGGTCGGAGGTCGAACCGGAGCTCCGCGGGCTCGGTTTCGAGCCGGGATTGGGGCGAAGCGTTTCCCGAATCCGCGAGACCCTCGGACTCCTGCAGGACCTGCTCGAAGCCCCGGGGCCCGATCTGCTGGAGAGGTTTCTGGATCGCATTCCCATGATCTTCAATGTCGCCATCATGTCGCCTCACGGCTACTTCGCCCAGTCCAACGTCATGGGTCTTCCGGATACGGGCGGCCAGGTGGTGTACATCCTCGACCAGGTCCGTGCTCTGGAAAAGGAGATCCGCGCTCGCCTGTTCGAACAGGGAGTGGAATATGAACCGCAGATCCTGGTGGTGACGCGATTGATCCCAGAGGCCGGACAGACGACCTGCAACCAACGTCTGGAGCCGATCTCAGGGACCGAGAACGCGCGTATCCTCCGCGTGCCGTTCAGGACACCGAGCGGCGAGATCGTGCCGCAGTGGATCTCGCGTTTCGAGGTCTGGCCATTCCTCGAAGGATTTGCCATCGAGGCGCAGCGCGAGATCGTCGCCGAGCTGACGGCGAAACCGGATCTCGTGATCGGCAACTACTCGGACGGGAACCTCGTCGCCAGCGTCGTCGGTGAGCGGCTCGGGGTCACCAAGTGCACGATCGCCCACGCCCTCGAGAAGACCAAGTACCTGCTGTCAGACCTTTATTGGCAGGACAACGAGGAGCGGTACCACTTCTCCTGCCAGTTCACCGCCGATCTGATCGCCATGAACGCCGCCGATTTCATCATTACCAGCACCTACCAGGAGATCGCCGGCACTGCGGACGCCGTCGGGCAGTACGAAAGCCACGGCTCGTTTACTCTTCCCGGTTTGTACCGCGTGGTGGACGGCATCGACGTCTTCGACCCGCGCTTCAACATCGTCTCGCCGGGGGTCGATCCGGATATCTACTTTCCCTACACCGAATCAGACCGCCGCTTCCACGGCCTCCAACCCGAAATCGAGGCCAAGTTGTTCGCAGATGACCATCCGGGCACCCGCGGGCGTTTCGCAGATCCCGACAAGCCCATCCTGTTCTCGATGGCCCGGCTGGATCGCATCAAGAACCTGACCGGTCTTACACAGTGGTTCGGCGAGAGCGACCGCCTGCGCAACTGCGCCAATCTGGTCATCCTCGCCGGCTTCCTCGACCCCGACGACTCACATGATGCCGAGGAACAGGCCGAAATTCGCCACATGCACGATTTGATCGACCGGTACGACCTCAGCGGCCAGATGCGCTGGGTGAGCCATCATGACCGTGTCATGGGCAGCGAATTCTATCGCTTTGTTGCCGATCGCCGGGGCGCCTTCGTCCAACCTGCGCTCTTCGAGGCCTTCGGGCTGACAGTGATCGAAGCCATGGTCTGCGGTCTGCCGACCTTTGCCACCTGCTTCGGAGGACCGCTCGAGATCATCGAGCACGGCGTCAGCGGCTTCCACGTCGATCCCAACCACGGCGACAAGGCAGCCGACCTGATGGCCGATTTCTTCGAGCAGTGCTCCGAATCGCCGGAACATTGGGACCGGATTTCAACCGGCGGCATCGAGCGGGTCAACAGCCGCTACACCTGGAAGCTCTACGCCGAGAGGTTGATGACTCTGAGCCGCATCTACGGTTTCTGGAAGTACATGACAAACCTCGAACAGGCGGAGACGAGACGATACCTCGAGGTTCTGTACGGGCTCCTGTACCGGCCCAGGGCTGCCACGCTGCTCGACACAGATCGTCCCTGACCCCGCATATCAGATGTGGAGGCTAGCTGGGTTCGGCCCGCGAGACGGCAAGAAACCGGTGCCGTTCGATACCCTCGAGGATGCCGCGGGCGTGCGACGCCTCGGCGAAATAGATCCGATCGCGACCTCGGAGGTGTTTGAGCTCGCTGCTGTGGTTGTCCACCACCACCGCGAGGGCACCGGACCGCAGCATGTCGGCATCGTTGCCCGAATCGCCGGCCACCAAAACATCGTCCAGCGTGAACCCCCAGCGCCGGGCCAGGTAATGAACCGCGCGCCCCTTGGAGGCTCGAATCGGCAATAGATCGAGAAACTCATGATGGGAATAGATGACGCCGGCGCGGAGACCATTCCCTTTCAGCCGTCTCCGAACCTCTCTCGGACCGGGCCATTCGTGGCGATCGACAAAGTAGCTGAGCTTGAACTCGCGCTGATCGCGGGCGGGCTGGAGACGGAGACCCGGAACCTTCGACAGACACCGGCGGAGTCCGTCAGGGGCCCACTGATGATCGATCGCCCGGCTCCAGTTTCGATCCTCGACGAGTTCGGGGCGGCCGTAGTGAATCTCCGAGCCGACCCCGGTGACGAGCACATCCGGCCGTGGAACGTTCCACTCTTCGAGGACGTTCAGGGCTCGCTCCAGAACACGTCCGGTGGCAATACCGAAGGCGACTCGGCTGCGGTGGGCCTCGAGCCACACCACCAACTCGTCGAGGGCCTCACGGTCCCCTATCAGGGTGTTGTCGATGTCGCACACCAGCAACCGGTCCGCCATCGTCATCTGAGCCCGCGGGCCGGTGGTCGTCTTGACCCGTCGATGCTGCAATGGTTGGACTCGCTTCAGATATTTCGAAGCGTGCCCCTTCCAGGAGAAGTGGTGACCCGCTCCACGGATTCCGGCGCGTGACCAACTGGTCCACTGTGCGCGATTCGACAGTGCCTCGATCAGATTCCCGGCCAGAGCGTCGGCGTCGAGCGGATCGATCAGCAGTCCGTTGTTGCAGATGCGGACGATTTCCTTGGGTCCGCCTTCATTGGTGGCGATGATCGGCAGGCCGCTGGCAGCGGCCTCGATCAAGGTCAGACCGAAGGGCTCGGTCAGTGCCGGGTTGACGAAGACTCCGTGGCGAGTGGCCGCGAGCCTGAAGACCTCGGCAATGTCGTCCGCGGAGTGCTGTTTGGGGTACGCCACCGATCCGTAGAGGTCGTAGCGATCGATGAGGCGCAACATCTGTTCCAGGACCTTCCGTTGGCCCCTCGGCAACTGAAGGACGTCGTCCCGGGTCCCGACCAGCAGCACGAGATTGGCGAGTTTCCGGAGGGCTTCGCTTTCGCCATAGGCTTGAATCAGGGTTTCGAGGTTTTTTCTTTCATCCGGACGCTGCACCACGAGGATCATGGGTCTCTTCGGTCGTTCGAGAAACCGGTCGATTTCTCGTGCAAATTCGAACTGTTCACCCCTCCTCGGCGGGCGGAAGCGGTCGAGGTCGACGCCCGGCGGAATCACCGCCGTGCGGTTGCCGACATCGATGGGATACATCCCGTACTGCTCTTCGACTTCCTGTTGGGTGCTGGTGACAATCAAGTCAGCGTACTCGAGGACCCGCTCTTCCGCCTCGATGCGGCGGCTCATGTGGTAGCGCTCCTCAATCACCTCCGGTGAGAGCCCTTTGTCCAGCAGCCGCTGCTTCTTGACCCGCCCGAGCGAGTGGCCCGTGTGCACGAGTGGCGCGTTGAAGAGCCGCGCCAGCCGCACCCCTGCGTCACCGGCGTCGGCGTAATGGCTGTGGATCACGTCGGGGATGCGCCTGATCTCACGGAAGTGAAGGAGGGCGTTGTCGACGAACTGAGGCAGGTAGGGCCACAGACTTTCCTTGTAAAGGTATCGGTGCGGCCCGAACGGCAGGCGCACGATCCACGCTTTTTCCGCGATCTGCTCGAGGTGTTCGCCGTACTCGGGACCGACGTTGGTGGACAGGATCTGGCGGGTCATCAGTTCAACCCGCGAAACCTCGGGGTGCTCGGAAAGGGCGCGGGCCAAATCGAGCACGTAGAGAACCTGGCCGCCCGTGTCGGCGTCCCTGCCAAGTTCAGGCTCCTCGCCGCGGATCAGGCCGTGGAGGCTGAGCAGCGCGATATAGAGGCCTTCAGAGTCGTTCATCAATCACATCCATCCCTGCCCGCCGAACCTGGAGTAAAAGCCTCGGTCCCCGACTGTGGCGCCCGGAACCGTGCACATGGCCCCCGCAAATTCGAGAGCGCGATCCAGTATCGTCCGGGTCGGCCAACCCTTCAAAATTCCGAGGATGAACACCGCGCTGAAACCATCACCTGCCCCCACAGTGTCGATCATCTCCAGCCCTGTTGGCGCCGCTGCTTGAACGCTCCCATCGCGGTCCACGATGTCCGCGCCTCTGCCGCCTCTGGTCACGACGATGGTGTCGAGCCCATGATCTTTTCGAAAGTCCTCAGCGGCGGCCAGGTCCGGGGCTCCGGCGAGCAGCCGAAGCTCGGCCTCATTCACCTTGATCCACCTCGCTCGGCTCACGGACGCCAGAACGTCGATGCGGTTCCACCAGGGATCTCGCAGATTGACATCCACGAACACCGGAGCATCTGCTGTCTCCCTGACGCGGTCGAGGGCGGAAGCGGAAATTTCACCTCGTGCCAGAAGGCTCCCGTGATAGAGGATCGAAGGAGCTTCTTTTTCGATCAGCGCCGCCGCGGATTCGCCATCGAGACGGTCGTAGGCCTGGTCGGGAAGGATGTGAAAGGTCGGTTCACCGTTGTCGAGCTCGACGTTGACTTTCCCAGTGGGGTGGGCATGGTCCCGTTGCACTCCCGAAGTGTCCATTCCCCACGATTCCATCGCCGCCAACGCCTCGTCACCGTCGTCGTCAGCGCCCACCCTGGTGATCACCAGCGGCCGCAGGCCGAAGGCCTGGAGGTGCCAGGCGACGTTGAACGGCGCTCCACCGAGGACCCGCTTACCCTCCGGCATGTTGTCGAAGAGAACCTCACCGACCACCAGCGGCCGTCCCGATGCATCGAACCCGCGCCTGTCAGAGTTCACTCTCTCTCGGTCCATCATGTGCCACTAGGGTACGACGGATCACGAAGACGTGCCGGAGATCGGGTGTAAATGTTCCACGATCACATTTCCACGTGTGTCAGCTGGCCTGCATTTCAACAGGCCCGGGTCTCCACTTCGCTCCAAACTCCGCCCAGGCACGCCGGTCTTTCCCAGACGCGTATTCCAACCGGGTCTGCACTTCCAGGGTTCACTGCACAGAATCGGCTCCGGGCGGCGCCAAGAAACACGCTCGACGAAGATAGGGGGATGTTGTCGGACTGGAAGTCCGCGGTCTGTTGCGGCGTGTTTGCGATTTGCGGGCAACGCCGCGACCGGGCAAGGGGGTCCGGTTCAGTCTTTGGTCACGCTCACGATGAGGTCGCGGAGCTGACTGATCTTGAACGGTTTGGCGATGAAGTCGACCGCGCCGCCCTTCATCGCATCACGCGCCGTTTCGACGGTTGCGTATCCCGTGATGATGATCACCTTGGTTGCCGGCGATTTCTCCTTGACGAACTTCATGACTTCGAGACCGTCGGGTTTCTGCATCTTGAGGTCGGTCACGAGGACATCGAAACGCGTCTCGGCGAAGCGGTCGATCACATCCCGGCTGGTCGTGAAGGCCTCGACGTTGAATCCGGCCTTCTCCAGCGCCGGTTTGAGACGCTCGCAGACGATCGGTTCATCATCGAGAATCGCGACCTTTTTCTGTGCAGCCATCAGGCTTTCTCTTTTCTCGCCTTCCGCGTCGCCTTTTTGACCAGCGATGTCAGCGCTTTCATGCTCAGCGGTTTGGGAACGAACTCGAACACGCCGCCGTACTCGGCTTCCCGAATCGCGTCGATCGATGCATAGCCGGTGATGATGATCACCTGGGTGCCGGGGGCGTGGTCGCGCACGTAGTGGAGGATCTCGAGGCCGTTCGGGCCCTTCATCTTGAGATCGGTGACGACGACGTCGAAGCTCGTCTCGGCCAGCCGGTCGATGGCCTTGGGACTCTCCGTAAAGGCTTCGACCGAAAAGTCTTCTTTCTGAAGGTGGTCGGTGAGTCGTTCGCAGACAATCGGTTCATCATCGAGGACCAGCACGTCACCTTGGTGGCTCATTTCTTCCTCCAGGCCGAGCTTCCCGCCACCCTGAGGCCGGGGGTCGGGGCTCTGTGTGGGTGGTTGATCGAGGACGGCGGATGGCCCGTCGCCATTTTCGAGAGCTGCGCGGACACAGAGGTTCAGCCGCCGGGCTCATCGTACACCTGTTTCAGAAAACGGTTCACCGAGAGATCGACAAGGGTGTCGTCGCGCAAGAGGATGTCGAGCTGACGCGTGAATCCTATCAGCCTTCCGATCATCCGCAGCCGACGCACCATCTCCTCGCGGGATATCTTCTTGATCCTGGCGATCACGAGATCTCCCGAGCCCTCGGTGACAAAGTCGAAGCTCTCGAGGATCTTCTTCAGGACTGCGGCCCGGCGCGACCTGCGGGTGATCTCGGTGACGCCACCGGCAAAACGAAAATACATGTAGTTGTGATTCCGCTGGTCCACCAGAAAACAATCCACGATAGTGAAGTGGTATCCGAGTTTCAGACTGAGGTGCAGGTAATCGCTGGAGAGGATCGCGAGATTTTGCTCCGGCCTGGTCGCCATAGGATTCGACAGCGCGCCACCCCGGGTCGCGCTTGCCATGAATCCGTTCGGGTCCATGTCCGCCGGATCGGTGGCCCAGGCGCCCTCGCTGAGGAGACCTTCAAGCAGCGCGCGCAGCGGATTGCAACGAATGTCACCTACCCGGGTGGTGCGGATGTCCTGAGTTTCGGAAAGACCGTCACCGAGATCGATCAGAATCAGATCCAATGGGATGTCGAGAATCAACCGGCGGACGGCGGTGCCGGTGTGCGGCGCGCGGACCCACTTCCCGGTGATCAACTCCCGCACCGCGACCTCGTGGGCAAAGCGGATGATGTCGTGGTAGGTGGTGCAGTTGGCGGCGGTGAACGTGGGAGACTCTGGTTCCACGAGATGCAAGGGCGCGATACGCCGGAGGAGGTTTCGGAGGAGGCGGAACTCCAGCCGTTCGTCAAACGAGGTTTCGCGCGTCAGGTGAAAGCGGAGAAGTTCGTCCACCTTTCCCCGGTAGACGATGTTCTCCTCTGCATCGACCGTAACCTCCCAGCCGTCCTTGAGAAACTGGGTCGCGTTCCCGACATCCACGATAGTCGGGACTCGCAGTTCACGAGCTATTGCCGCGAGATGGCCGGTGGCGGTCCCGATGTCCGTGATGACCGCGCTGGCGTCGGTCAGGGAGGCGGAGAGCCTCGGTGTCGTCGTTCTGGCCACCAACACCGACCGCGGTGGAGGGCTGGCGGATGAGCTGTCGTCAACGATGTGGATCCGGCCGTGACTGATGCCCCGGCACGCCACCACACCCTGACCGTCGAGCAGGATCGGGTAGTGCGCGACCGCGTCCCGCACGATCCCCTCGCCGGGTGGTTCAATTGCCGGGATGGCCAGCGGCCTCACCTGGACGATGTGCAGCCGGCCCGCGGGGTCCACCGTCCACTCGATGTCCTGAGCCCGCTTCATGTAGCGTTCGATCATCAGTGTGGCAGCAGCCAGCTCCGAGAGCTGCTGGTCGGTGATTGCCTGTTCTCTGCGCTCCGCCTCTGGAACCGGGGCCTGCAGAATGCCGCCCTCGGGATCGGACGTAAATGCGGATTGCTTGTCCGCGATGTGGCAATCCACGACCTCGTACGGCGGCTGACGGGAGAGCTCGAAGGTATCCACCGGCGCCATGTCCTCGACAACGGTCTTGCCGAGAC
>Ga0210074_1000685_pt1 | contig 11452 bp, 10 predicted proteins | sample China_Galinas_Co_FD_184860 | JGI IMG/M metagenome (GOLD analysis project Ga0210074, IMG submission 184860) | Wetland microbial communities from San Francisco Bay, California, USA, that impact long-term carbon sequestration -... | ecosystem: Environmental > Aquatic > Marine > Wetlands ... | reverse complement strand
CCGCCGATTTCACCAGCGGAAGGATAGTCTGCCGGGCTTTCCGGGGGCAGATCCGGCTTCTCGTCACGTGTTCCAATGACCATGATGCGGTTTGCACCGAGGTGAATGGCGGGACTTAGTGGAGCAACCATACGCATACCGCCATCACCGAAATATTCGTTGCCGATACGTTCGGCAGGAAACAGTATCGGCAGCGCCGCCGAGGCTAGCAGGTGATGAACATTCAAGGTTGCCGCCTGGCCCCTGCGACGCGTGCGTTGCCAGCCTTCAATACCTTCCTGCGCCTGGAAATAACTGGTAGCACTGGCGCTGGTGTAACCGGAAGCGGTGACCGCCACACCCCGCAATGCACCCAACTCAAGCGCCGTCTGAATGCCCTCCAGTTGCAGGGTCTTTTGCAAAAACTGCCGCAGTGGTGTGTTATCCAGAAAGGCCCTGGGATCGGTCTTGATCAGACCGGCAGAAAAAAGGGTGAGCGCAAAACGCATACCGGATTTGAAAACGGTCCAGGCATCCGTTCGGTAGACACGCGCGCAGTACATACTTCGCCAGAAATGCTCCAGGCGTTCAACACCGGTTGAGAATTCATGGGCATGACTGGCCAGAACTGCCGCGTTGATCGCGCCGGCCGAGGTTCCGCAGATGACGGGAAATGGATTCATGGGGTCCGTCAGCAGATCACCGATGGCCTTCAACACACCCACCTGGTATGCACCACGCGCACCACCGCCTGGTAAAATTAGTGCTGTGCATTTTGATGATGTGCTGCGCATGTCTGTTTGGCTTTAGCCCGGTGTTCCGATAAAGTGTTCACTCAACAGGCCCTGTTGAAGATCAGATACTTCCATGAAATGAGTTTTAATGCCAGTGAATGTATACTGTGCGAGGGGTGTAGCGACGATCAAAGGGCTTAAAAATTATTATTTGGCACCCGCCAGTCCAGGGAGTGGATTTTGGATAATCTAAAGAACAGGCAATGTAAACCTTGTGAAGGGGGCGTTTGTCCACTGGATGAAACCAGTTCAATACAGCATATGGAGCAGTTACCCGGCTGGGAACTGGCTGCTGACGGGACGAGCATCAGCAGAACGCTCAAGTTCAAGGACTTTTTATCGACCATTGCATTTATTAACGCCATGGCCTATATGTCAGAACAACAGGGGCACCATCCGGACTTTTCAGCCGGGTATAACTATTGTGAAGTCCGATATACTACCCACGCCATTGGGGGGTTGTCTGAAAACGATTTCATCTGCGCCGCAAAAATCAACGACTTGCTGGATACCTGAGAAATGACCGGATTTTCTTTACAGACACCTGCCTCCGAACGCGACCGCCAGGACCGGCTGAAAGATGCGTTGAACGCGGTCAATGAGATTCTTATGGGTAAAGAAGAGCAGGTGAAACTTGCATTCAGCTGCCTATTGGCAGGCGGTCACCTGTTGATCGAAGATTTGCCCGGTGTCGGAAAAACCACCCTTGCGCATGCGCTCGCAGCCGTGATCGGTGTGCGTTACCAACGCATCCAGTTTACCAGTGACCTGCTGCCGGCGGATATCCTGGGTGTTTCCATCTATCGCCGCGATCAGGAAAAATTTGAATTTCACCCGGGTCCGATTTTCGCACAATTGGTGCTTGCCGATGAAATCAACCGTGCCACACCCAAGGCGCAGAGTGCCTTGCTCGAGGCGATGGCGGAAGGTCAGGTCACCATAGAGGGTGTAACACACGTACTGCCAAAACCATTTTTTGTCATTGCCACCCAGAATCCACTTGACCTCGGTGGCACCTATCCCCTACCCGATTCCCAGCTTGACCGTTTTCTGTTGAGCATTTCCCTGGGATTCCCGGAACCGGAAGTTGAACGTGAATTGTTAACCGCAAGGGACAGGCTTCTTGTGCTGCATGATACGCAGGCCATTATCAGTCCGGACGATGTTTTACAGCTTGGTCAGGATTGCGAGAAGATTCACGTCAGTCCCGCCCTGTTGGACTACGTGCAGGCACTTCTTGCCGGAACACGCAACAGCCGCTGGTTCGAAACCGGTCTCTCACCCCGGGCGGGTATCGCAATGCTGCACTGCTGCAAAGCATTCGCATTTCTGGAAGGCAGGGATTTTGCAATTCCGGAAGACGTTAAGGCCATATTCCCAAGTCTTGCACGTCATCGTATGAGCGTGCCGCACGGCATGGAAACCTCGGTCAGGGAGCAGATTGCCAACTTGCTGAACCAGGTTGCAATACCCTGAGCCAATTGATGGCAACGGTCACCGCCCCACCCGCACGCAGTTCTTTCCGAGAAATTATTTCAGGCCGCATCAAGAAGCGGGTTCTGGCCAAACGCGGACCGTTGACACCGCCCTTTGTGCTGGAATACCGGCACATCTTTGTACTACCGACGAAGTTTGGCTGGGGTTTCGGTGTCATGCTGGTTTTCATGGCGCTCGGTGGTCTCAATTTTAATAACAACATGGCGCTGATACTGGTGTTTCTGCTCGCTACCATCGCACAACTCACAACACTGATCGCTTACCGCAACCTGTCCGGTCTGAAAATTGAAAGCATCTCGGCCGAGCCGGTTTTTTGCGGTGAAGAAGCGAATTTCCGCGTCTTTGTTTCCAATGGGGATGACCGCCAGCGCTTTGCAGTCCAGGCGGGTTTCAAAGAGGCCCAGGATTGCAGGGATTTCAAACTCAATTCCAGCGATTCACTTCTTCTGAAACTTCCGACGCTAAAACGCGGCTGGCTTGATTTACCCTCTTTTCGTCTGGAAACGCGTTTTCCATTGGGGCTCTTTAAAGCATGGTCATGGATTTTTCCACACACACGCTGCCTCGTTTATCCGGCGCCCGCCAGGAAACCGCCGCCACTTCCAAAAACAGGCCATGGTCAGACAGGTCTGGCCGTCAAGGGCGACGGCGATGAGATTCATGGTTTACGTAAATATCAACCGGGTGATTCCATTCAAAGGATTGCCTGGCGGGCCAGCGCCCGGCATGACGAGCTTTACAGCCTGGAAATGGAATCGCCACGTGAAGATGCGTGCGAACTGGACTGGGACCAGCTCAAGGGGGGCGATACCGAAACCCGTCTGTCTATTCTTGCCGCGTGGGTCATTGCCGCAGACCACAAACAACTTGCATATAGCCTGAAGCTTCCCGGCACATTGATTGCAGTATCCAAGGGCGCCAGCCACCGCTCGCGATGCCTGGAATCACTGGCCTTGTATTTGCTGTGAAAGCGAAACCCACAGCGATGCTGGACCGGCGGGGGACGCTGTGGGTGATCACGACGCTCGTCATCAGCATGCTGCCGCAACTGATCAGTATGCCGTTTCACCTGGTGCCGATCACGCTATTACCCATCGTTTGGCGTCTGCTCGCTGAATTCCGCAAATGGAAACCCATGCCGATCGTTTTACGCATATTGGCAACGGCCGTGGCGGTCGCCGCATTGGTCATTACCTATGGTGGGCTCATGGGGAGACGCGCAGCCGTCAGCATGCTGGTACTGATGCTGTCTTTGAAGTTGCTGGAAACCTTTCGTATCCGTGATGCCCGTGTGGTAACCAGTTTAAGCCTGTTCCTGTGTGGCACGCAGTTTCTTTTTTCCCAGGGCGTTCCAATGATTATTTATATCATTGCATGTTTGCTCAGTTCATTAATTGCGTTCATGTATCTGCAAAGATGTGAAGCATTTGAAATTCTGGACAAGGTACCCGAAACGGATCGCAACATGTTAACCGAACTGGGTTTCGGGGCCGGGCTGATGGCGCTTGCCTTGCCTGTCGGCCTGACGCTTTTCCTGTTTTTTCCGCGTTGGAGCAGCCCTTTATGGGGACTTCCCGAAGACGCCCTTGATTCCCGCTCCGGCTTGTCCGACTCGATGACCCCGGGCAGCATTCAAAGCCTGTTTATGGATGACTCACCGGCGTTTCGTGCCAAATTTGAAGGCGGTATGCCGAGTAACAGTGATCTGTACTGGCGCGGACCGGTATTCTGGGATTTCGATGGTCGAAGCTGGAAAGTCAGTTATCTCAGTCAAAACCTGCTGGCCGAAAACAAGCCGGACCCTGAAAAAGCCCGATTTCGTTATATGGTGCAGATGGAGCCAACGGAACAGAAATGGCTATTTGCGCTTGATTACCCGGCGCTGATTCCAGCCAATACAAAGCTCACGATCGATTATCAATTACTCGCGTCCCGACCGGTGACGAAGTTGCGCGAATATGTCATGGCCTCTGATCCGGGATTCCAGGACAGCCCCGTCCTCAAGCAGACTTTTTTGAGGGCGGCACTTGAACTACCCCAGGGGTTTAACCCAAGAACTGCTGAAATGATGTCCGCCTGGCGCAAGGAGGCCAGCAGTGATACCGAAATCATCCAAAGAGCCCTGCGGTATTTCAACCAGCAACAGTTTCACTATACTTTGAACCCACCACTACTGAGCCGGCACACGGTGGATGAATTCCTCTTCGATACGCAGGAAGGCTTCTGCGAGCACTATGCTTCAGCGTTTACCGTCATGATGCGTATGGCCGGAATCCCGGCCCGCGTCGTCACCGGATACCAGGGCGGTTATTACAGCGATATCGGCTCTTATGTGCTGGTCAGGCAATCCGATGCCCACGCCTGGTCGGAGGTCTGGGTCAGGGGATCAGGCTGGACACGTCTCGATCCCACTGCCGCTGTCGCACCGGAACGTGTGGAACAGGGGGCCGTGGAATCGCTCGACCAGCGCCGCTACATGTTCGATTTCGAATGGCTTAGAAACGCACGGAATACCTTTGACCTTTTTCAGCGTGGCTGGAACAACTGGGTGGTTGCCTTCAGTTCCGATCGCCAATCCCGGCTGTTTTCGGGCCTTGGCTGGGATTTTCTCAGCCCGGCCAGGCTGGTCATCACGATGATTACCATTATCCTTATCGCCGGGGCCGTTGTTTTTTTACTGGCGCCTTTGCTGCTGAAATTCCGATCCTCACAAAAATCGGATCCGCTGCTGCGTTTGTGGAAAAAATTTATCCGTAAACTGAACAAGGCCGGGTTTGTTTCGCAACCGTCGATGACCGCCACGGAACTCGCTGCAAATGCAAACGGTCAATTTAAATACAAAGGTGATGTCATTTTCAGGATCGCTGAACTCTACACCTTGTGCCGCTATTCACGGGGTTCAGGCAACCAGGCTGAACTGGCGGAGCTGATCAACCGATTTAAGCCCGGCTCTATGTCATAATGTAGAGAATAGCGCCCTGCTGATTTACTGGAGGATTGCAATGAAACGCCTGATTTACACCACCGTTCTCGCCATTGTGACCGGTCTGTTGTTGTCATCCTGCACCGCTATTCCCGAGCAGCTAAAGGGTGATTACACGCCATTGATACCAAAAAACAGTACCGAAAAGGACCTGCAAACACCTGTACGCTGGGGAGGAGGGATACTCGATACCAAACCTGAAGCTGATTACACGTGTTTTGAGATTCTTTCCAGGCAGTTACAAACATCCATGCGCCCGGAAGACACCGATCAGTCCGAAGGACGTTTCATCGCCTGCAAACCGGGATTTTTCGACCCGGAGGTTTTCAAGAAGGGTCGCGAGGTCACACTGACCGGTAAGATCATCCACATGGATGTACGCAAAGTCGGTGAATACGATTACAACTTCCCCGTGGTAGATATTGAATTCATGATCCTGTGGCCGGAACGCAGGGAAGGCCTCTACTACGATTATTACGGAATGTATCGGCCTTATTACTGGTATTATCCGTATTATGGACCCTATTACTGGCGTTATCCGTATTACAGGTAGTCAATCAAAAAATGTCAGAATTTAAAGGTTTTCCAAAGGACTTCTTCAGGTTCTTCAGGCAACTCAAGAAAAACAACAATCGCGATTGGTTCGCTGCCAATAAGAGCCGCTATGACGAATCCGTCGTTCAACCAATGGGTGAATACATCCGCAGCATGGCGCCACACCTGGCATCCATAGCGCCTCATTACAATGCAGATCCCCGTGCACATGGCGGTTCCATGTTCCGTATTTATCGTGATACACGTTTTTCCAAGGACAAAACGCCTTATAAAACCCATGCCGCTTGCCATTTCCGGCACCAGGCGGGTCGCGATGCCCACGCCCCGGGTTTTTACCTGCACATTGAGACCAACGGCCTGTCTATTGGCGGCGGTATCTGGCGTCCACCAGCCAAACAGTTGGGTCAGATACGGGAGTTTATTGTCGATAACCCTTCCGCATGGGAAAAGCTGACCCAACTCCCTGAAGTAAAAGATATCGGTGGCGTCCAGGGTGATTCACTGACACGTCCACCGCGTGGTTACCATGCCAATGCAAGGCATATAGAAGACCTGAAACGCAAAAGCTTCTACGTGATGACCGGGTTCGATGCCAAGCTGGCACTCAGCCCTGAGCTTGTGACCGAGTCCGCCAGGATTTTCCGTACAGCAGCCCGGCTTAACCACTTCATCAGTGACGCACTGGAGTTGCCTTTTTAAGGAACACCCTGAAACTCACACTGACTTCAATACCCATGGCCTTCGAAATAGTGGTAGGCCATTCAGCGGGAGGCCTTCATTTAAGCTCGGGCGATTCAGAATAAGTGGGGAATTGATGCCATAGCCCAGTTTTTATTTTAATGGTTGAATAAAACCATCTTACTGTATATATTTACAGTACTAAATACTGGATCACTCAACATGGCCGGAAAAGCATTAACCCAGCGCCAAAAGGAAATTCTCACATTTATATCTGATCATATTGATTCTGTTGGATTTCCTCCCACGAGAAATGATGTCTCGAAACATTTCGGATTTCGTTCACCAAACGCTGCAGAGAGCCATTTACGCGCACTCGAACATAAAGGTGTGATCCGGATTGAGGCGGGACGCTCCCGCGGCATCACGCTGACCGCCCTGTCGTCCCCTAACCTGTCCCCGTTAAATACGATGCGTACACCTCTGCCGCTGGTCGGACGGGTTGCGGCCGGCAGCCCGATCCTGGCACAGGAAAACATTGAAAATGAGTACAGGGTGGATCCGCTTTTATTCTCAGCCCGGCCGCATTATCTTTTGCGGGTTGAGGGTAGCAGCATGCTTAATGCGGGCATTCTGGATGGTGATCTGCTGGCAGTGCACCGCACACCGGAAGCTCAAAACGGTCAGATCGTAGTCGCACGTCTGGATGACGAGGTCACGGTCAAACGTTTTAAACGTAACGGTCACCATGTCAGCCTGTTACCGGAAAACCCGAAGTTTCAGCCCATTCAGGTCGACCTGCGCCACCAGGAACTCGTCATCGAAGGCCGGGCTGTGGGTGTTATACGTCCACACCTCGGGCCCCGCATGGGGTCAGAGAGTCCTTTGCAACCTGACCCGCTAAAAAAGGGACAATGAGTTCTTCTGTCATTGATTCTCCGACCACCGGAGTACCGTCGGTCACGACACACCCATTACTCTGGCGCGGCAAGCAGTTGTCACACCATATACCCACACTCAGTACCGGTCATGCCAGCCTCGATAAGGCATTACCGGGTAGTGGCTGGCCGCTGGGTGCCATCACCGAGCTTGTCAATGATACGGCCGGGTGTGGGGAACTGAGTCTTCTGCTGCCGGCACTGGCACGGCTCAGCCGGGAGAACCAGTGGATAAGCATGATCGATCCACCGTGGATACCCTATCCGTCTGCCCTGCATGGCCACGGCCTGGTACTGGAGAAGTTAATGCTGATCCGCACGCAAAACAGACGCGAGTCATTATGGGCCTGTGAACAGGTCGTACGTGGACTATCCGGCGGTGCCGTGCTGGCCTGGCCCGGCGGCTTGTCTTTCAGCGAGTTGCGGCGTTTACAGCTTGCGGCAGGACACACTCAAAAAGCAGTTTTTTTATTTCATGATCGTAAAGCCGCCAACACCTCGTCACCCGCCGCATTGCGTCTGCAATTAACAGCCGATGATGGCGATCTGCAGATCAGGGTATTGAAATGCCGTGGTCAAAGACCGGCATCCGGCATACGTATCCGCCGCGCACATCTGCTTCAGCCCTTGATGCCACCCTTGGTGAGCTCAAGCGGATCCAGCAAACGTTCCAGTTCTTCATCGGAAAGCCCGGTGGTTTCCCTCGCTACATCACGGATTGACCGGCCTTCTTTATAGGCTTGCTTGGCAGTGGCCGCACCACGTTCATAACCGATCACCGGATTCAGGGCGGTTACCAGGATCGGGTTACGCTCCAGCGAACTTTTGACAGAATCAAAATTAACCACAAATCCCTTTATGGCGGAGTCAGCCAGCAGACGACTGGAATTGGCCAGTAAAGTAATACTCTGCAACAGGTTGTGTGCGATCATCGGTAACATCACGTTAAGCTGAAAATTACCGGCCTGACCGCCCATGGTAATGGCGCTGTCATTACCGATGACCTGGGCACAAACCATGCAAACCGCTTCCGCTATGACAGGGTTCACTTTGCCCGGCATGATGGAAGACCCCGGCTGCAATGCCGGCAAAGCAATCTCACCGATACCGGCCAGCGGTCCTGAGTTCATCAGGCGCAGATCATTGGAGATTTTCATCAGGCTACAGGCCAGGGTTTTTAGCTGCCCAGATAATTCCACCGATGTGTCCTGGGAACTGATACCTTCAAAATAATTCTCAGCCGGGACAAATCCGAATCCGGTTGTTTCAGTCAATACCGCCGCCACACGTGGGCCGAATTGGGGATGAGCGTTGATGCCCGTACCCACCGCGCTGCCACCCTGTGGCAATTTTTTCATACGCTGCAAGGCGCTCTCAATGCGCTCAATATTCGACTGTACCTGCTGTGCCCAGCATTTCAGTTCCTGTCCAAAAGTCACCGGCATGGCATCCATCAAATGTGTGCGGCCTGTTTTCACGACATCTTTCAACTCATTTGCCCTGGTGATCAACACCTGCCGTAAATGCCGCAAAGCCGGTAACAACGCCTCGCTGGTTTCAAGGCAGGCACTGACCTGGATAGCCGTGGGAATCACATCATTGGAGCTTTGGCCCATGTTGACATGGTCATTGGGGTGTACCTTCGCACCCTCTTCAGCGGCCAGCCGGGCAATGACCTCATTGGCATTCATGTTGCTGCTGGTGCCGGAACCGGTCTGGAATATATCAATGGGGAACTGGGTGTCAACTTCACCGCGGGATACCCTGTCCGCTGCCGCAATAATCGCTTCAGCAGTCTTATCATTCAGCAAGCCAAGGTCACGATTGACGCTTGCTGCGGCAGCCTTGATCAGACCCAGGGCACGTATCAAAGCCGCAGGTATGGGGATACCACTGATCGGGAAATTATTCACTGCACGCTGTGTCTGCGCGCCCCATAAAGCATCCACAGGAACCTCTAATTCACCCATCGTATCCCGTTCGGTACGCGTCTTGTTCATTTCAACAACTCCCGTTAAATCCCTGATAAATCTATTACTCACTTGCTGATAACTATACGCCTGGAACATCGGCCAGGCGCCGAACTCAAAGAATCGCCTTGCACTGTTTCAAGAGTATCTAAGTATCTTCTGCTCGCTGTGCCTCCCCTACTCTATCATTTTGAGAATTTTGTGATCTTTCGCGCTGATATCCCACTGTGTCTAAACACCGCTGTCCTGAAGTAATCAATGCCTCACGGGATTGAGTGGCTGGAAACAACATTTGGAAATTGCCTCGTTACCCACATAGCCGAGGGGGTGTGGTGTCTTGATTCTGGACCGTGAGCGACAGGAAGTCGCGACCGCGCCCCCATGGATGGGTTTACGGCATGTCCTGAAGCAAGACACCACGCCACCTTGGCGCCCCGGCGGGTAACGAGGCAATTTCTGAATGTTGTTTCCAGCACCAAAAGTGTTCACAACTGGTCAATTACACAAGCGTCAGTGGTATCATTATGCGGCCTCAAAAAGGGTTAAAAAAACATGCAACTTTCTTCCCTAACCGCTGTTTCATCTGTCGACGGTCGTTATGCCGACCGCACCGCCGCCCTGCGCGAAATCTTCAGTGAGTACGGCCTGATCCGCTACCGGATCATTGTCGAGATTCGCTGGTTCCAGGCGCTGGCCGCCAGCCCTGACTTTCCACAGGTAGCGAGCCTCAGTGACACGTCGCATGCGTTCCTGGACCGGTTGATAAATGATTTTGGACTGGACGCGGCACAACGGGTTAAAACCATCGAGTCAACCACCAACCACGATGTCAAGGCGGTTGAGTACTATTTGAAAGAGTGTTTTGCAAAGCAGGATGAACTGGGCAAGTTATCTGAATTCCTGCACTTCGCCTGTACCTCGGAAGACATCAACAACCTTTCCTATGCGCTGATGATGCTGGATGCGCGTGAGCGATTGTTCATTCCAGCTTTTGCGGACATCAACCAGGCCTTGCAAAGCATGGCCAGCGAACATGCGGATGTTGCCATGCTGTCACGCACACACGGACAGAACGCTTCACCCACCACCCTGGGGAAGGAAATCGCCAATGTGGCCATGCGCTTGCAACGACAGGCCGAGCAGTTGGTTCAACAACCCATACTCGGCAAAATCAACGGCGCCGTTGGCAATTTCAATGCACACATCAGCGCCTGTCCGGAGATCAACTGGCCGCGTTTTGCCCAACGGTTTGTAGAATCCCTGGGTCTGACCTGGAATCCGTGGACAACCCAGATTGAACCCCATGACTGGATGGCTGAGAGCTTTCACACACTGAGCCGCTACCATACGATCCTGATTGATTTATGCCGGGATATCTGGGCGTATATCTCTATCGGTTATTTCAGTCAGAAGACCATTGATGGTGAAATCGGATCCTCGACCATGCCACACAAGGTCAATCCGATTGATTTTGAAAATGCCGAAGGCAATCTCGGTATTGCAAATGCACTGCTGACGCACATGGCGGAAAAGTTACCGGTTTCACGCTGGCAACGGGACCTGACCGACTCCACTGTATTACGCACCATCGGCACCGCTGCCGGTCATGGCATGATTGCTTACTCGTCTTTGCTAAAAGGCCTGGGCAAACTTCAGCTCAATACTCAAAAACTGGCGGATGATCTCGACAACTGCTGGGAGGTACTGGCCGAGCCAATCCAGACCGTTATGCGATTACATGGTGTTGAAAACCCTTACGAGCAATTGAAAACCTTAACCCGCGGCAAGGCAATCAACTCGGCAATACTGGTTGAATTCATCCAGTCACTGGACATTCCCGATGATGCAAAACGGCGCTTATTGAAGCTGACACCCGCGACTTATACGGGTAACGCTGCGGAGATGGCGCATTCTCTCGACCGGGACGGCATATGAGTGCACCGCTGGGAACATACAGCACTGAGCAGTTCCTGGCGCAATACTGGCAAAAGCAACCCTGTCTGATCCGGCAGGCTATCAGCGGCTTCAAACCTCTGCTTGATGGAGATGACCTGGCCG
>Ga0210074_1000684_pt1 | contig 11466 bp, 8 predicted proteins | sample China_Galinas_Co_FD_184860 | JGI IMG/M metagenome (GOLD analysis project Ga0210074, IMG submission 184860) | Wetland microbial communities from San Francisco Bay, California, USA, that impact long-term carbon sequestration -... | ecosystem: Environmental > Aquatic > Marine > Wetlands ... | reverse complement strand
CGCTCCGGCATCACATCGGATGCTGTAATGTGGTCGGCGGCCACCGTCCGGCTCTCCAGCAATCCCTGAAGAATGGCTTCGGCCATATTGCCGGCACCGATAAACCCGATCCGTTGACCTGCAAGTGCGTCTTGTGTCATGGCGTCCCGTCCTGATCTCCCGTTGGGTATTGGGGCCGGCAACAGCCCGCCGGCCGGGGGTTTCGATCTGATTGAAACCTAATTCATTTCTTCTGAAATGTCCAACGGGATTGACGCTTCCAACGGGTAGCGCCGGGGGGATTTGATGCCTATGATGATGGGAAGGTCTTCGGACAGGACATAAACGATCAACGGAGGATATGCGATGCAGCCATCTGATTGCGATGTAGTGATTCTGGGCTTAGGGCCGGCCGGTTTGCAGGCCGCGGTTCATGCCGCCCGGCGTAAAATGTCCGTACTGCTCATGGGCAGCATCCAAAAAAGCAGTCTTTTTACCGCCCATATCGAAAACTATTTCAGTTTGTTTAATATTTCCGGGGAGGAGCTGTTGCAGCGCGGGCTGGAACAGGTTCGACGCTTTGGCGCGGAAATTCTGGAGGAAAACGTCATCGCTATTGATCCTGAGGGCGCGCGCTACCGGATTCGTACGGAGGGCGGGCGTGTCATCGATGCCTGGAGTCTGATACTGGCAACGGGTTCCAAGCGCAACAAACTCGGTGTTCCGGGAGAAAAAGCCTTTTTGGGCAAGGGTGTCAGCTACTGTGTGGATTGCGACGGACTGTTTTTCCGCGGGGTCGATGTCTGTGTCGTCGGAAATGAAAGTGCGGCGGTGGATGGGGCGCTGACATTGGTGAAGACGGCTTCCAAGGTTCATCTGATTTGTGAGCGCGTGGCGGTCGCCGAAACCCTGCGCAAGGAACTGCTGGCATCGCCGGTGATTGTCCATGAAAATAGTAAAATTAAAGAAATCCATGGCAGCGCGGCGGTCGAGGGCGTTCGTTTGACCGACAATACAGCGCTACCGGTGGAAGGCGTTTTTATCGAACAGGGTGCCAAGGGCGTGCTGGAACTGGCGCTCAAACTTGGGATTCAGCTGGACGACGAGATGAAATACATCCAGACCAGCAAACAGCAGGAGACCAGCGTGCCCGGCGTTTTTGCCGCCGGCGATATCTGCGGGATGCCCTGGCAGATGGCTAAAGCCGTCGGGGAAGGCTGTGTCGCCGGTATCAGTGCGGCGTTGTGGGCTAAAAATCAGCGGCGCAAGGTGGGATAGCCTTTCGGGTCAACGCCTTTCAAGATTCCATCAGCCTCCGGGACGACACGTACCGGAGGCTTTTTATATTTTTATTCAACCCCCCTCCTTGACGACAGACTGTCAACCATTACTTTATATATAAATTTTATTAAGTAATTATATAATTACGATCATTTATAGGGGGAAATCATGGGAAAAGTTATCGGAATCGATCTGGGAACCACCAATTCATGCGTGGCAATTCTGGAAAACAAGGAAGCACAGGTGATCACGAATACGGAAGGGGGGCGCACCACGCCGTCGATCGTTGCCGTCAATGACAGCGGAGAACGGCTGGTGGGCCAGATCGCCAAGCGTCAGGCCATTACCAATCCGGAAAACACGGTGTTTGGCGTCAAACGGCTCATCGGCCGCAAACACAGCGCGCCCGAGGTGCAGCAGGATATTCCGGTGCTGCCGTATCGAATCGAAGCTGCCGAAAACGGTGATGTGCGCATCCGACTCAAAGACAAAGCCTACAGTCCAGCGGAAATATCCTCTTTCATCCTGGGGGCGATCCGCAAATCGGCCGAGGATTATCTCGGGGAGAAAGTGACCGACGCGGTGATCACGGTGCCGGCCTATTTCAACGACAGCCAGCGTCAGGCCACCAAGGACGCGGGTAAAATTGCCGGGCTCAACGTATTGCGCATCATCAACGAGCCCACGGCAGCCTCGCTGGCCTATGGGCTGGAGGGGAAAAAGGATCAGAAAATCGCTGTTTTCGATCTTGGCGGTGGCACCTTTGACATTTCCATTCTGGAAATCGGAGACGGTGTGTTTGAAGTCAAATCCACCAACGGCGACACGCATCTGGGTGGTGAAGATTTTGACCTGCGCCTTATCGAGTATCTGGCAGACACCTTTCGCAAGGAGCAGGGCATCGACGTCCGATCCGATAAAATGGCGCTTCAGCGCCTCAAAGAGGCCGCCGAAAAAGCCAAAATGGAGCTTTCCACCTCGATGGAGACGGAAATCAACCTGCCGTTTATAACGGCGGATGCCGGCGGCCCCAAGCATATGAACATCAAAGTGTCGCGGGCCAAACTGGAAGCCCTGGTGGCCGACCTGCTGGCGAAGCTGGAAGGACCCTGTCGTCAGGCCTTGCAGGATGCCGGGCTGAAAGCGGCTGATATCAACGATGTGGTCATGGTGGGCGGCATGACCCGCATGCCGGCGGTGCAGGCCAAGGTGAAAACCATTTTCGGCCGTGAACCCGGCAAAAGTGTCAATCCCGACGAGGTGGTGGCCATGGGGGCCGCTATCCAGGGGGCTGTCTTGAAGGGCGACATCAAAGATGTGCTCCTGCTGGATGTCACGCCTCTCTCCCTGGGCATTGAAACCCTGGGAGGTGTGATGACCCGCCTGATCGAGCGCAATACCACGATACCGGCCCGTCAAAGCCAGGTGTTTTCAACGGCGGAAGACAACCAGCCGGCCGTGACCGTGCATGTCCTGCAGGGTGAGCGGGAAATGGCGGCGGATAATAAAACCCTCGGTCGCTTCGAGTTGACCGGAATTGCACCGGCCCCCCGGGGCATGCCACAGATTGAAGTTAGTTTCGACATCGATGCCAACGGGATTGTAAGTGTTGCGGCCAAAGACAAGGCCACGGGCAAGGAGCAGTCCATCCGGATCACGGCGTCCAGTGGCCTGAACCAAGAGGAGATCGACCGTCTGGTGCGGGAAGCGGAAATGAATGCCGATGAGGATCGCCGCAAGAAAGGGCTTGTGGATGCCCGCAACGAAGCGGACGCTCTGGTCTACACCACCGAAAAAAGCCTGCAGGATTTGCAGGACCGGTTGGATGAGAGCTCCCGGACCCAGGTCAGCAAAGCGGTCCAAGCGCTCAAAACCGCCATGAAGCGTAATGATGTGGGCGAGATTCGTCGCTTGAGCGAGGACCTCAAACGCATCGCCCAGCAGATGGGATCTATGGCTTACAATCAGGGGGCCCCCGGTGCGGGAACCGCTGATGCGGCGTCTGCCGGACCTTCGCAGAAGAATAAGGAGGATGTGGTGGACGCAGAATTTGAAGAAGTGAATTAAGCACGACTTCGCCGCCCTCCGCCGACAGGCGGGGGACGGCGAACCATCTCCGGCGACTAACGCTCTTCCGTGCTAATCCGTCGAAAGGGCGCCCTTAGGCACCCTCCCCCTTGAGACCGATGGCATCGGCTACCTCGCGCATGCCCATAATGGTGCCGGTAATGAGGGCTGGCAGTTCCATGTCCAGCATGGCGGCCCCCTTCTCGATGATGGACCGATCCACACCGGCCGCAAACCGCTTGTCCTTCCATTTTTTCTTTACGGATTTGGCCTTGAGATCCATGACGCTCCTGGAGGGGCGCACCAGTGCCGTCGTGGTCACCAGGCCGGTCAACTCATCCACCGCGAAAAGCACCTTCTCCAAGGTCGAACGGGGCTCCACATCCGTGCAGATCCCGTAGCCGTGGCTGATCACGGCCCGGATATAGTCCTCCGGCCATTCATGCTCCCGCAGGATTTCTTCGGTTTTGGCGCAGTGCTGGTCCGGAAACTGCTCATAATCGAGGTCGTGAATCAGCCCGATAATTCCCCATTGGGTTTCGTCTTCTCCGTATTTACGGGCAAAGTAGCGCATGACCCCCTCAACAGACAGGGCATGTTTACGCAGGCTTTCACTCTGATTGTAGGACGTCAGAAGCGTCCAGGCCTCTTCGCGCGTCGGGGGGGCGTTGGTCATGGTGAACCTCCTTTTATGGTGTCAAAAGCAAGAAAAGCTTCATTTACATTCAAAAGTTTGATAATAAAGGTGAATTACTGCTATCCGGCGAATTTTGCATCATTCCGTGAGCGTTTTAAATTATGGACCCCAATCTGTCAAAAGCCATCATCGATTTCTTTATGGACATCCCCCTTTTCAGCCGGATGAATGCCGAAGAAGTCAAGCTGGTGGCGAAACATATGAACGTGATCGAGCTGCAGCAGGGCGAAGTCCTTTTTCAGGAGGCCGACCGCGGTAACTTCATGTGTTTTATTGCCCACGGGACCCTGGATGTCATCAAACAGCCGATCGCCGCCGATCAGGAAATCGTCATCACCACCCTTCGCAAAGGGCAGTCCATCGGGGAAATGTCGGTGATCGAAAACATGCCGCGTTCTGCGACCATCAAGGCGCGTGATCATGCCAAACTGTTCATTTTATCCCAGGCAGCCTTTGATCTGGTTCTGACGCGTCATGCCAATATCGGCATCAAGCTGTTGAAAGGCGTTGCCATCCTGCTCAGCAACAATCTACGCAAAACCTCCAGTCGCCTGGCGGATTATATGCTGCCCATCAGTTGAGGCCTGACCGGCCCTTCCCCCTTATTTACAGAAACCGTGGCGGCGCGCGCCACCCCCCCCGAATCGGCCACCGCTCGCATGGAGAACTTACGATGAATGACAAGCTGCTGGAAACGCGTCAACTGAGCAATGGAACGACGCTCAACCTCTATGATGCCTCCCGCCGCCAAGGCGCTGACCGCTGGATTGTGGTCATGGAGGCGCGCCTCGAAATTCATGTGGATAAAACCTGTTTTCTTGCGGAGCGGGCGGATGGGCTCTCCCTGGAAACGGTCCGGAAGGCGCTGGGTCCCAGCGTTTTATACGTCAGCCGCAAGGAACGTATTTTCGTTCCCGATGAGGATAAAGCCGCCCTTCTCACCGCTTTCCAGGCTGAATTCTGCCAAAACGCGGTTCCCTATCTTTTACATCCTGCTTTTCCCACCCGCTTTATCATCAAGCAATATCTGGCACACCATAAAAAAAAGGCCTGGCAGGATGCCGCTGCCGTGCACACCACAGCAAATCCCCCCACTAGATGACTTCATCGTCCTGGCGGACGGACGACGCCCCCGGTCCTCATGCTGGATACGTTGTGCCGCGTATTTTCCGGTGTTGGCGGTGGTCGTAACCATTTTCCCAATTCGGCCTAAACCATTCAAGTCTGCAGCCGAAACCGCCGATATTCTCGGTAGGGCTCGCGGCGCCCCGCGTCATTTTGAACGATGGGCTTGAGTTTATGGAGAAAAAAAATATAATCAAAGAATCATCGATATTGGTTGGGATCCGACTACGGAAAATAAAAGTGGTCCAACACGGGGTTATGACAGCGGAAGCAAAAAAGACCATATGGAAAGGCCTGGGGGTGTTCCTGCTGCTGGTGTTGCTTGCGGGCGCCCCGGTTTCAGCCGATATCTACATGTATCGGGATGCCGACGGGGTGATGCATTTCACCAATACACCCTCGTCACCGGAATACCGCATCTATATTCGCAGCCCGCAGCCCCGTTTCTATACCCCGGCCAATATCAATAAATTTGACCGCATCATTAAGGCGGCGTCGCGTCGTCATGGGGTCGAGTTTTCCCTTCTCAAAGCCATCATCCAGGCCGAATCCAGTTTCAATCCCCAGGCGGTATCCAAAAAAGGTGCCCGGGGCCTGATGCAGATCATGCCGCAAAACTTCCCGGCCCTGAATATCAAAGACCCCTTTGATCCGCAGCAGAACATCATGGGGGGCACGCGCTATTTCCGTAAATTATACGACCGCTACAATGGTAAACTGGCGCTGACACTTTCCGCGTACAACGCCGGCCCCACGATTGTAGATCGCTATCAGCGCATTCCGCCGATTCCCGAGACCGAGCGCTATGTGGAAAAGGTCATGCGCTATTACCGCCATTACAAGAACAGCATCTGAGTCCCCTCGGGGGGTTTTCCGCCGATCCCACTTATTCGGGCATCGTAAGTATCAATCCACCTTCAGCAGAACCTGCGCCGTCCGGCTTGGAATGTAGAGCTGCAGCCGGCCCGGCGATGCAAGCGGATCGTCTTTGTCCGACAGGGTCAAATACGTCTGGTGGGGCTGCAGGCGGCTGTGGCCGCCAAAGGGCGCCATGTCGCTATCGAATACCAGTCGATATTTTCCGGGCAGCGCACGGAAGCTGTAGTCCGAGAAGGATTGCGTCGGATGGAAACCAAAGACGAACAGAAGATCACCGCGCGCAAATACCAGGATCTGATCGTTCTGGTGCTCATAAACCAAGCGTGCCCAGGGATCCCTGAAAACGGCATAGGTCTTGACCAAATCGAGCATGTCCCGGTCAAAGGTGGCCAGTTGGCCGTATTTCAGATCGGGATGATCCGCCAGGTGCCACTGCCGTCGGGCGAAGTGGTAAGACCAGTTGTTGCCCTCCCGGGGAAAATCGATCCATTCGGGATGGCCGAATTCATTGCCCATAAAGGTCAGGTAACCGTGACCGGCCGTGGCCAGGGTGATCAACCGGATCATTTTGTGCAAGGCCACGGCGCGGTCCATGGCCATGTCCCGGTCGTCACGATGCATGTGATGATACATGGCGGCATCGGCCAGGCGGAAGATGAGGGTTTTGTCCCCCACCAGCGCCTGATCGTGACATTCGGTGTAGCTGATGGATTTCTCGTGGGGGCGCCGATTGGTCAGTTCGTACCAGATTTGACCGGGATGCCAATCTTCATCGGCCACGTCTTTGGTCAATCGGATCCAGTTGTCGGCAATCCCCATGGCAAAACGGTAATCGAAACCAATCCCACCCTGGTCTTCCGGCAGCGCCAGACCGGGCAGACCGCTGATATCTTCGGCAATCGTGACGGCCCGGGGAGCGATCGTGTGAACCAGATCATTGGCCAGCGTCAGATAGGTTACGGCATCTTCATCCACGTTACTGCCGAAATAATCATCGTACGATGTAAAGGCTTTGCCCAGACCGTGGTCCAGATAGAGCATGCTGGTTATGCCGTCGAAACGGAAGCCGTCAAAGCGATATTCTTCCAGCCAGAAACGGCAGTTGGACAGCAGAAAGCGCAGCACCTCGATTTTAGCGTAGTCGAAGCAGCGGGAATCCCAGGCCTGATGGTGACCCCGCGGTCCGTCGTGAAAGTACTGGTAGAGCGTTCCGTCAAATCGGCTCAAGCCTTCCACCTCGTTGGAAACGCTATGGGAATGTACCAGATCCATGACCACGCGCAGACCGGCACCATGGGCGCTATCCACCAGGTACTTGAGATCTTCCGGCGTGCCGAAGCGCGAAGAGGCGGCGAAAAAATTAGAGACCTGGTATCCAAAAGAGCCATAGTAGGGGTGTTCCTGCACGGCCATCAACTGGATGGTGTTGTATCCGGAGTCCTGGATGCGCGGCAACAACTGGTCGGCAAACTCGCGATAGGTGCCGAGGCCCTCTTTTTCTTGCGCCATTCCGACGTGGGTTTCATAGATCAGGATGGGGTCCGGCGGTGGCGGGGCTTCGTTGATCCAGTGATAGGGCTCCGCTGGTTGCCACACCTGCGCATTGAATATCAGCGTCCGGGGATCCTGGACCACCCGGCCGGCATAGGCCGGCAGGCGGTCGCCGCTGCCGCCCGTCCAGTGGAGGCGTAATCGAAACAGGTCGCCGTGGGTGATTTGGTCTTGGGGCAGCCGGATTTCCCATGCGCCGTCGCGTCCGGTCACGCGTTGCAGCGCATAAGATGAGTCCTCCTCCCATGCATTGAACGTTCCCACCAGATAAATGGCTTGGGCGTTGGGAGCCCACTCCCGGAAGACCCATCCCACCGGGTCCCTGTGCAAGCCGTAAAACGTATGATCGCGAGCGGTGTCGGCCAGTGACTGATTCGGGCCAATCAGCTGGCGGCGGATGTCGTCGACGGCCTGGCGGCGTCTCACGACCGATTCGCGAAAAGGGGTCAGCCAGGGGTCTTTGGCCAACAGCCGTTCCAGCCATGGTGGGGTGTCAGCCTGATGTGCGGATGTCATAGGGCGAACCTCTCTAAAACAGCGGATGCTCCTGGGGATCGGCAGATCTCTCCCGTCAATGAGGCTACGTTGTGATCAGGGGGCGCTCAAGCATTCTTTCGTAAAGCTGCATATAGTGGCGGGCGGTCACGTCATGATTGAAGGTTTCCGCGCTCTCCACCATGATGCGCCGAATTTGTCGCTGGCGTTTCCGCGCTGGTGATCCGTGGAAGAGCACGGCCTGGTCGATGGCCCAGAAAAGTCCCTGGCTGTCATAGACATCGAAAAGAAACCCGTTGCCGGAATTTGTTTCCGGCGAAAGATGGGTTACGGTGTCGTGGATGCCGCCGGTATTGTGCGCCACGGGCAGGCAGCCATAGAGCGGGCCGATCATCTGGGGCAGACCGCAGGGCTCGAAGCGCGAGGGCATCAGGATGAAATCGGCGCCGGCATAGGCCACCCGGGCCAGCTGTTCGTCAAAGCCGCACACGGCCACCCGGTCGTAGAGTTCGTGGAAAGCCACGATGTTGTGGAAAACGTCTTTATATTCGCCATTGGCCACAAAGGCGATCTGCAGGTGGCGGTCCCAGTATTTGGATACCACCGCGTACAGGATTTCGGCCAGCAGCTGGCAGCCCTTCTGGATCGGGTCCAGGCGATGGGGCCAGAAAAAGATCGGGGCCTGATCGTCTTCCAGCAGGCCGAGGCTGTGTTGTAAATGGCGCTTGTTTTGTCGTTTGCCTTCCGCATAATCCTTGGCAGAATAGGTCTGCACCAGCGCCTCGTCCGTTTCGGGGTGATAGGATGGGTCGGGCGCATTGAGAATGCCGGCGGCACACTCCGCATGAAATTTATTGGTCAGCTCCTGTCTGAGTGGTGCTTCCACGAAACTATGGCGGCCCTCGACAATTTCTTTTAGAAATGTCGGACTGACCGTGTTGACAAAGTGGGCCGCAAAGACGCCGCTGACCAATAAGTCAACCGGATTTACCTCGCGGGTTTCCTCGTATTCCACGGCCATGTTTTCATAATAGAGGTGGTGCCAGAAATAGGCGGCGTCGATCCCGCGGTCTTCGATGGAGGCTAGGAATGTCTTCACCGTGTGAATGTTGTGAATGGTGAACAGGCAGGGTATTCCCATTTCGCGCGCGGCGGCCGGAATGAGGCCGGTCATCCAGTCATTGCAGTGGATTAGATCCGGTTTGACCCGCGGCATGATGTTGTTGATGATTTCCCGCTGAAAGGCCAGCGCAATTTTGATGTTGTCCGTGCCATAGTGTGAATACACGGTGGTCGTATAAAAAAAAGCCCGGTCTTCTGCCAGGTGGATCCGATCGTCCGGCACTTTGTCGCGGATGCGCCGGAATTCATCTTTGAGCACGGGGGCCGTGTGGGCCGCAAAAATTTCGCGGTAGTCCGGCAGGGCGACATGGACATCGGCGCCCAGATCGAACAGCGCACTGATCAGCGCCGCGGAAACATCGGCCAAACCGCCCGCTTTGGCCGTAAGGTGGTTTGACATGTTGCCCATACCTTCCGGGAGATATGTGACTTCGGGTGTCACCACCAATACGGTGGGGTTGCTTAAAGACGTTGGCATGGATGTCTCCTTCGCGTTGATACCATCCATCTGGGCTTTAAGGCCGCGCGCGCTGATGTTCTCGTGCGGGCATCCGGTGATGACCCATCGGCGTCGTTATCAAGCCCATGAGATCAGCCCCGGTGTGTAGCGGATCCAGATATCGCCCTTGGGGGTGACTCGTGCTGTAAATCCGTAGCGGCCGGGTGCGTCGCAGGGCAACGTGCAGCTGTAGAGATACCGGTTATCGCTAAGTTCTTCTTCCACGGTCATGGTTGCGCGGTAGGTGACCTCCAGGCGATCAACGGTTTTGGGCGGACCGTAGCACAGCTCCACCGTGACTTCTTCGGGCTTGATTTCACCGAGATTAACGAGCACGCTGATCGGGAGCTGGTCACCGACCCGCATGGGCCCTTCGGTTTGCGACACCGGAAAATCAACGATCACATTTTTCCAGAGCTTTACGAGACGGGAATTGATGTGGCTCATCTGCACGGCCTCCCGGGCCTGATCGGCCAGCAGGTTGCCATATTGCCGTGCCGCGGGTTGATAGAAGCGCTTGCTGTATTGACGGACCATACGCTGGGCGCTGAATTCCTGCATGGCCATGTTCATGGAGGCTTTCATTTTTTTGAGCCAGCCCAAAGGCATTCCGCCGCTTTCGCGGTCGTAAAAGCAGGGAATCACCTCGTTTTCCAGAACATTATACAGGGCCTGGCCCTCGATACGATCCTGATAGTCGGCATCTTCAAACTCCTCGCCGTTACCGATGCGCCAGCCGCGGTCATCACCGTAGCCCTCGCACCACCACCCATCCAGAATGCTGACGTTGAGGACACCGTTGATGGCCGCTTTCATTCCGGAGGTGCCGCAGGCCTCAAACGGACGCCGGGGCGTATTCAGCCAGACGTCGGCCCCCTGGATGAGTCGTCGCGCGATCTGCATGTCGTAGTCTTCGATGAAGACAAATCGGTGGCGCAGGTTGGGGCGTCGACCAAACTCCACCAGCTTGCGGATGAGTTCCTTGCCTTCGTTGTCCTGGGGGTGGGCCTTGCCGGCGAAGATGAACTGTACCGGAAAATCCTTCGAGTTGATGATGGCTTCCAGACGTTCCGGGTCCTGCAGCAACAGATTGGCTCGTTTATAGGTGGCAAAGCGTCGTGCAAAGGCGATGGTCAACACATCCTGATCCAGAACGGATTCCACCTCTTTCATGGTTGTGATGGGCGCGTTGCGCCGGCCGTATTGATCGGCCATGCGACGTCGGCAGGCTCGAATGAGACGCGCGCGGTTGGTTTCATGCGCATGCCAGAGCTCCTCATCATACATCTCCGCCAGCCGGTTGCCGTTATCGGTGCGCCCGACAGCCATGTGCCAGTCCGGTCCGAGGTAGCGTTCGAACAGCAGGCTGGTTTCCGAAGACGTCCAGGTCGGAATATGAACACCGTTGGTCACGTGGGTGATGGGCACCTCGTCCTCCGGAATCCCGGGCCAGAGATGATGCCACATCCGGCGGGCGACGGCCCCGTGGAGTTCACTGACACCATTGCAATAGGCCGACATGCGCTTGCCAAGGATAAACATGGAAAGCGGGGTTTCAGGAGAGCTACCCTGGGGCTGACCCCAGCTGATAATTGTTTTGATGCTGGTGCCGAGTTTTTCCTCAAAGGGTTTCAGGCAGGGGGCCACCATATCCACCGGGAAATCATCGTGTCCCGCGGCGACCGGCGTGTGGGTGGTGAAAACCGTGGTGCGCGGTAAAACTTCCATCGCGGTTTTTAGGTCCATGTCGCCGGAGGCCATCAGCTGACTG
>Ga0210074_1000683_pt1 | contig 11494 bp, 8 predicted proteins | sample China_Galinas_Co_FD_184860 | JGI IMG/M metagenome (GOLD analysis project Ga0210074, IMG submission 184860) | Wetland microbial communities from San Francisco Bay, California, USA, that impact long-term carbon sequestration -... | ecosystem: Environmental > Aquatic > Marine > Wetlands ... | reverse complement strand
ACTGGAACTGGCCATCCGACTCGGTTTCCTGATCGTCGTAAAAGACCCCGGCGGTTACGCGCCAGCGTTTCGTATCGTCAGTGTTGATGCGGAATTCGTTGGTGATGCGCTTGTTACTGGTGTTGCCCAGGTACTGCTTGGTGGGGTCGAAGCACTCGGTGTAATTGGAATAGCCGCCCTGGCACAGATAATACGCCTGGTAGCCGCCACCGTTGGTGTATCCCGTATAGTCCTGCTGGTAAAACACGTCACGGTTCAGGTAACCGCCCGTATAGATCAGCGAGAGTGCATTGATACGTCCCTCCAACGTCCAGCTCGTCAGTCCGAATTCATCCTCGTTGCGGGTTGGCGTGAAACGGTTAACGGACTCTGTACCCTCGAGGTTGGGGTCGTACTCGAACACACCTTCGGTATCCAGCGTCTGGCCGGTGTACTGCAACAGGAAGTTCCAGTTGTCATTGATCAGGTAGGAAACCCCGAGGCGCCCGCCGGTGTAGGTTGCCTGGTTAAAGTCGTCTTCGACCAGCGTGCTGTTGTTTGCGACCGCCATGGTGGCGCGCACACCGTTGCAATTGCCGCCAATCGGATCATCGACCGCGGGATCACCGGTGCATATGTGGGCGGCCGACGAGATCTGGTTCCGGTTCATGACCTCGATATCACCGGCGTAAGTGCCTGGCACATTGTCCACCCAGCCACCGGCCCGGTCGGTATAGGCGGTCAGACGGATCGCCAGTTTGTCGGTAACCACTATGTTGGCGTAACCCTCCACGGCCGTGCTCGGTTCACCACCCTTGGTAAACGCGTACTTCATGTCGAAGCCGGCACTAAAACCGTCGTGTTGTGGCTTGTTGGTGATCAGCCGCACGGTGCCGGATTGGGAACTTGCCCCAAACAGCGTGCCCTGTGGGCCGGGCAACACCTCGATACGCTCAAGGTCGGCGGCGTAGACATCCAGGTTGCGTCCTGCGAAGGAGACCGGTTGCTCGTCGAGATAGAGCGCCACTGAGGGCGCAGTTGACTGCACGGATGAAAGGGTAATCGCGCTCTGTTCGGTCGAGGCGCCGCGGATATAAAGCTCCGCCTGGCCGGGTCCCCGACCGGCAAATGTCACGTTCGGAAGGTATTGAACGTATTCATTGAAATTGTCTACACCGAGAGCCTTGATCGATTTACCGGACAGGGCCTGCACCGAAACCGCGATGTCCTGGGTCGATTGGGTTCGCTTGGTGGCGGTCACCATGACCTCTTCGAGTTGTTCGTCTGCCTGGGCGGTATGGGCTGCAATGGTAGCCGTCAAACCACACAGGATTGCCTTGGTCAGTGGGTTTCTTTTCAAAGTGGTCTCCCCGTGTAATTGATAGATGTACTATTAGTTTGATTATTGTATTGTACACAATTCTTATTGTAATTATTCTATCTGTCGATAATCTTTTATCTTTCTGTTTTTATTATTTTTTATCTTATAGTTAATCAATTATATTACATTGTGTACATTTTATATTAAACAATTGTTTCGGCGACGAACTCCGTTTAAAGTGCATGGAAAAATAAAATGGTTTGTCTTCACTGGGTGGTGCCCGCATGAGTTCGAATGAAATCCTGGTCGCGTTGCGACGCATCATGCGGGCCATCGACCTGCACTCGAAACAACTGGAGAGGCTCGCAGGCCTGACCGTTCCGCAGTTGCTGATCATGAAGAAGGTGCTCGAGGCAGGGGAACTGAGCGTCGGTGACCTGGCGCGCCGCGTCAGTCTCAGCCAGGGCACCGTGACATCCATCCTGAAAAGGCTCGAACTCAAGGGCCTGGTGGACAAACATAGGCCGGATGATGACCGGCGCAAAGTACTGATCAGGCTGACCCCGGAGGGGCAAACGAAATTTGCCCGTTCGCCGGAACTTTTACAGCAGGAATTCGTGAACCGGTTCGAGGCGCTGGAACCCTGGGAGCAGAAAATGCTCACTTCCGCGGTCGAACGGATAGCGACGATCATGGACGCCGAGACCGTTGACGCCTCCCCCATTTTGCAGGTCGGTGAAATCTTTAAGGAGGTCACCATCGCCCCGTCGACCGGCGACGGGGACTGAGAATAGCGGCAGCCATGCGGGACGCGGAATGGTCCCGGTCAGGAATGCTCCGTCTTCAGCTATCCGGCGGTTCGCGAACCGCCGAGGGCGTGTGGTGCAGGCGTGGCATCTCGTCGTTGAATGCGCGGTACAGGCCAACACACATCATCACCATAACGAGCGCGAAAGGCAGACCCGTGATTATTGCCGCGGTCTGCAAGGCCAGCAAACCGCCGCCCGCCAACAAAACCGCGGCCACGACACCTTCTGTCAGTGCCCAGAATATCCGTTGCGCCACCGGCGGGTCCTGGTGCCCCCCGGCCGTGATGATATCGATGACCAGTGACCCCGAATCAGACGACGTGATAAAAAACACGAATACCAGGATAATCGCGAGACCCGAGGTTATGGAGGCCAGCGGATAGTACTCGAGCAACTTGAACAAGGCGGTTGGAAGGTTTTCGTTCACGGCCGTGGCAATTGCACCCACGCCCTGCATATCGATGAATATCGCCGAGCCGCCAAAAACGCTGAACCAGACGAATGTCAATATCGATGGCACCAACAGCACACCGAGAAGGAATTCCCGGATCGTCCGCCCCCTGGAGATACGCGCGATGAACATGCCGACGAAGGGCGACCATGCCACCCACCAGGTCCAGTAAAACAATGTCCAGTTGGACTGCCAGTCCGAGTCGGTTTTGTAGGTCGCGGTCCAACTGCCCAGCATCATCAGGTTCTGCAGGTAGTGACCCGTGTTTTGCACGAAGGACTTCAACAGGAACAGCGAAGGACCGAGGATCAACACAAAAACGAGCAGAACCAGTGCAGCGGCCAGGTTGAGTTCGCTGAGCCGGCGAATGCCGTAGTTGAGGCCGGACACAACCGACGCAGTCGCCAGCATCGTGATGCCAAAGATCAGCAAGATCTGCACCTCCGAATCCACCGGCACGCCGAACAGAAAATTCAGACCTGCATTGATCTGCGTAACGCCGTAGCCCAGCGAAGTCGCGACCCCGAACAGGGTCGCAACTACCGCCATGACGTCAATGGCGGTACCCAGCCAGCCATAAATGCGATCGCCCAACAGCGGGTAGAAAGCGCTGCGTATCGTCAGCGGCAAACCCCGGTTGTATGAGAAATAACCTAGCGCCAGGCCCACGAGGGCGTAAATCGACCAGGCGTGGAAACCCCAGTGCAGGAACGTGATATCCATTGCGCGCATGGCCGCAGTGCCGGTTTCGCCCGGTATGCCAGGCGGGTGCGCATAGTGCTGTATTGGCTCCGCCACGCCATAGAACAGCAGACCGATGCCCATGCCCGCGCTGAAGAGCATGGCGAACCATGTCGGGCGCGAAAAATCCGGCCTGGCTTCCGGACCGCCCAGGCGAATGCTGCTGAACCGGCTCAGCGCGAGGTAAACGCAAAACAGCAAAAATCCCTGCACGATAAGGATCAGCAGCCAGCCGAACCTTTTCGTGATCTGCAGCTTGATCGCGGTAAACAGGCTTTCGGTGGTATCCAGGTTGACCAAAGTCAGGAAAACGAAGCCCACAATCAACAGCACTGACACGCCGAAAACCGTCGGGTGCACGTGCAACTTTAACTTGCCCAAGTGTAGTTTGCGGAAGAGTTCGTTTTCCTGTCGTCGCACGGCGACCTCCTGATAGTTCGGGACACCCTAACAAAGTTCAACATTGACTGCCAACCGGTTGCGGACATCGTTTGTCCGTGTCACCGTTGGGCCGACACCAGCGCCGGCGGCGTTGATTGGTACGCAGATTTCTGGCAAAGCGAGGTCAATGCTGTCTATACTCACCTGCCGTGAGCCCATCCTGACGCAGTGCGTTGAAGGGCGAGCCAGACAGGGACATGAACTTCAAATGAGCATTGATGAAACGTTTTCCAACGGCCAGACGCTTGAGCCAGCCCAGGCCGATGATTTTGTTAACACCTATGATGCGCTGCCTTACGACAGCCTCCCTTATCCGTCTACCCATCCCGATCATCTCGCGACGATTGCCAAACTGTTCGGCATGCAACCGCCGGATGTCGATACGGCCCGCGTGCTGGAACTCGGCTGCGCCTCCGGCGGCAATATCATTCCGCTGGCCGTTGCCATTCCGTCGGCTGCTTTTGTCGGCATCGACCTTTCAAAACGGCAACTCGACGACGGCTGGAAACTGATCGAGCGGCTTGGGCTGAAGAATATCGATTTGCAGCACCGCAGCATTTCCGATGTCGGTCCCGGGGACGGCAAGTTCGATTACATCCTCTGCCACGGCGTTTTCTCGTGGGTCGACAGTGACGTGCAGGAGCATATTTTGTCCATCTGCTCGGACAATCTGTCACCGAACGGCATCGCCTATATCAGTTACAACACGAATCCGGGCTGGTATATGCGCGGCATGGTCCGGCAGATGATGTGCTACCACGCCCGCCAGTTCGATGACCCGAAATCACAGGTCCAGCAGGCGCGGGCGTTGCTGGATTTTCTCATCAAGGCCGGCTCCGCCGGCGATCAGGCATACCGCGCCCTGCTGAACCGGGAACTCGAAATTCTCCGCGGACGCCAGGATTCGTACCTGTATCACGAACACCTGGAAGAGGTGAATGAACCGCTTTTTTTCTACGAATTTATCGAAAAGGCGGAGAAACACCAGCTCCGTTACCTGGCCGAGACGCAGTTCAACGAAATGGTGGCATCCAATTTTGGCTCGGAAGTCGATCAGACACTGCGCGAACTGAATTTCGGGCTGATACCCACTGAGCAATACCTGGACTTCCTGCGCAACCGCACCTTCCGCCGCACACTGCTGTGTCGCAGGGATGTCAGGCTTAACCGGCAGATCGGAACCGCGCAACTGGCAGGCATGTACATCAGCTGCGGCCTGCAACCAACGGGTGGCAACCGCATATTGAGCGACCACTCTGAAATGGCGTTCCAGCAGGGTAACGGGCCCACGGTGACGGTCTCGAAGCCGTTATTGAAAGCGACGCTCGTGGGGTTGGCGCGCATCAGCCCGGAACCGGTGCTTTTCGATTCGCTGCCGGCTTTTGCCAACAACGAACTCGGCAGTATCCGTGTCCGAGATGCGGAAAATCATCAGCGCGACCTGCGCGAAATCGGCGGGATGCTGTTGGAAATGCTCGCGAAGGACCTGATTACACTCAGAAACCACCCGCTGCGGTACAGCACCTCCCCCGGCGATCGTCCGCGCGTCAGCCCACTCATCAGGCTGCAGACCGGAGAGCAGACCCGCGTCACGACGCTCGCGCACGGAATGCTGGAACTCAGTGACCTTTCCCGGCGCCTGATTCCCCTGCTCGACGGCGAGCATGATCGCACGGCTCTGCGTGAACATTTACGCGATCTCGTCGCACGGGGACAACTCATGATCCAGCAGTATGGCCAGGACGCCGAAGAAAGTGTCGCCGACCAGATGCTCGACGAATTACTGGATCGCGAGCTGACTTCGCTGGCAAAAAACGCGGCATTGCTCAAAGATGGCGACAGCGGGTCAGCGGGGGCCTAGCCGGTACAGGTGTACTTAAAGGCCCCCCGACACATTTTTTTTCGAGATGGAATCCATCACGCGCTTGTGATCAGTTCAATCGGTCTCCGTATCGAGAAGCTGAAAAATATTGAAGCCCTCGTGGTGCTCGTCCGGAACCATCTGGCCGAGCATCGAAATGCCGGCTTCGTGCACGGATTCGGGCCGCCCGCTGAGCAACGGGTGCCAACGGGGTAAATCCTGCCCCCTCGCCAGCCGCCGGTAGGCGCAGGTAGCGGGCAGCCAGTCAAAAGCATCCGCGTTTGCGGGTGTCAATTACACGCAATCGGGCACCCTGGCGGCGCGGTTGGCATAGTCGGAGCAGCGGCAGGTCGCCCGGTCGAGCAACTGGCAGGCCGTGTTCGTGTAGTAGAGTTCCCCGTCATCCACGTCCTCGATCTTGTTCATGCAACACAGGGCGCAGCCGTCGCAGAGTGACTCCCACTCGGCCTGGTTCATCTGTTCCAGGCGTTTTGTTTTCCAGAATTGACCGGTCATCGTTTTGCCATTATGACGGACTTGCCGGCGCCTGGGTGAACTCATCGCAAAACCGCGACTAATGACACCCATCCCGCGACTGTCAAAATGTTGATCTCCATCGCCGCACTGATAGCGGCCGGGTTGCAGCCTGCAACCAACCGCGGAGCGTTCAGCCCTTGATGCAAACCAACGGCACCAGCCGCGCCACCTTTTTCGCCAGGCCGGCCTGCTGCGCCGCATCGACGACTTCGAACACGTCCTTGTAGGCGCCGGGCGCCTCCTCCGCAACGCCGCGCTGCGACGCACTGCGCAGCGTGATCCCCCGGCCGGCCAGGTCCTTGACGACCTGGCGGCCCTGCCACTTCTTGCGCGCCTGGGTGCGGCTCATCCTGCGGCCCGCGCCGTGACAGGCCGAAGAAAACGCCTTCGCTTCGCTCGAGGGCATACCGGTGAGCACCCAGGATTCGGTGCCCATGCTGCCGCCGATAAGGACAGGCTGACCCTGGTCGCGATAGGCCGCCGGGATTGACGGGTGTCCGGGCCCCAGCGAGCGGGTCGCGCCCTTGCGGTGGACGTAAACCTCCCGGCTGCGCCCATCCAGTTCATGCGTTTCCAGCTTGCAGGTATTGTGCGACACGTCGAACATCAACGGCAGCTCGATACCGTGCCAGAAGCGGCCGAACACCTCGCGCGCGAGCTGGCCGATGATCTGGCGGTTGGCAAACGCACAGTTGATCGCGGCATTCATCGCGCCGATATAACGCTGTCCAAGCCCGGAATCGATCGGCGCGCAGGCCAATTCCCGGTCCGGCAGGCGGATGCCATGGGCAGGCGCTTCGATTGCCATTTCACGCAGAAACTCGGTGCCGACCTGGTGGCCGAGTCCCCTCGAGCCACAATGGATGGTCATGACGCATTCGCCCGCAACCAGCCCGAACGCCCGGGCGGCGGGCGCGTCATGGATATCCGTGACCGCCTGGATTTCCAGGTAGTGATTGCCGGAACCCAGTGTGCCCATTTCCCTGCATTGCCGCGCGCGCGCCCTGGCCGAGACCGTTTCGGGCCGGGCCTGCGCCACCTTGCCGCCTTCCTCGATGAAGCCGAGATCCCGTTCCATGCCGTAGCCATGCTCGAGCGCCCATGCAGCGCCGCCGCTCAGCATCGCGCTCATCTGCGCATCGTCGAGGTGGATCTTGCCGGTGGAGCCGATACCTGTCGGCACATGACGGAACAGTGCCTCGGCAAGGTCGTTTTTGACGCGCTCGACATCCGCCCGTTCAAGACCCGTCAGGTGCGTGCGGACACCACAGGAAATATCGAACCCCACGCCGCCGGCGGAAATCACGCCACCCTCCCCGGGATCGAATGCAGCAACACCGCCGATCGGGAATCCGTAGCCCCAGTGTGCATCGGGCATCGCGTAGGCGGCGCGTACGATTCCCGGCAGCATGGTGACATTGACCAGTTGCTCGCGAACCTTGTCGTCCATGCTCCTGAGCAACGCTTCACCGGCGTGGATGATCGCCGGCACCCGCATCCTGCCCGACGCCCTGATCATCCAGGTCGTGTCTGACGTGCGTTCGAAATGACTGGTATCCATTTTGCTGTTTCCGTCAGGCGCCTTGCATCAGACATCGACAATACACTGGGCGCGCCAGCGGCCATCGCGATCACGCACAACTTCGAGTTCGCTCAGGGTCGCACCCTTGATTTCGGCGGCGGGCGCGTGGCGTTTGACGTCGATGGGCTGCCCGCCGAGCCGCCCGCGCAGAAGGTTGCCGTCGATGTGTACGCGGAAATCCGCGAACAGCATCTTTCGCGTGGCCATCTCGTAGATGATCGCATTGAGCCAGTCGACCAGCAGCAATTCCCGGTTCGGCGCCTCGCAGGCTATTTCCACGCTCGCCAGAAGTTCGACGGCATCGGGGTCCGTGACAACCGCCGTCATGGCTTTCGCCGCCTGCTCGAATGCCGATTCCAGCGTGGCGCCCGTGCCGCGGATACCGACATCGGCGACATGTGCAAAGTGCTCCCAGCAGGCCCTTTCGGACCCGCCTGGCGTTTCGCGTTCGTTCACGGGCAGTTCCATGCGAGATCTCCTGCCGGACCGTGAAGGCGGGCTGCCGGCAACCCGCTCCGGCCGTATCCGGGCCGGTATAAAGTGGGGCTTGCCCTAACTGATATCGATGTATGCGGGGCCATGTGTCCGGACCCTGATGCACCTTCGTGACATGGATCAAGGCGCAAACAGCGGCTTGGCGTTAGTCTGAAGTTGTATCCGTATCGATGCAATTTAACTTTTCCGTCTTTGGAGGATCAAATTGTATTATGGAAACGAAACCGACCATACAATCGGAAATCCTGCGTCTGTTCGGCACGCTTGACGATCACAACATCCGGCAGATCATCGCCCTGGAGCCTTCACTGGACGACCTGGAAATCACGGCCGCCTATCTCGCCGGCATGGACGATGTCATGGGCAAGGAGCGTCACCCGCTGACCGGTGTGACGGCCATGATCTATGACATCGTTTCCAGTGACGAAACCTTTGCCGACGACGAGTACACGCGCGATTGAGCGACCCTGGACAGGCGCCAACGCCACGTTGTCAGGCTTCCATCTCCGCGCTGTAGCGGCCATCGCGCGCGGCGCCGTTTAAACGCGCCCGCTTCAGCAGCACGGCCTGACTCGACCCGCGGTTCTCCTGCCTGCCCTGCCAGGTGTGCAGCGCGGCATGCTGCAGCGCACGGCCATAGGAAAATGAAAGCTCCCAGGGTTGTCCGGGAAACATCAGGTTCATCGCGTTGAGGTTCGCGGTCGCCTCCTCGTCCGTCTGCCCGCCGGAAAGAAAATTGATACTGGGGACGGCGGCGGGAACCGAGCGCCGCAATACCCTGACCGTCCATTCTGCGACCTCGTGGGGGCTGGCCTTGTCGCTGCAATCCTTGCCGGGTGTCACCATGCTGGGCTTGAGAATCGTGTGTTCGAGGGTCACGTGGTAACGCTGCAAGGCCCTGTAGACGGCCAGTTGCACCCTTTCGATCACATCAAAACAACGCTCGATGGTGTGATCGCCGTCGATCAGCACCTCGGGTTCGACGATGGGAACGATACCCACCGACTGGCAGATCGCGGCATAGCGCGCCAGCACCTCGGCATTCGCCTCGACCGCCAGCGGTTTCGGATTGTGCTGGCCGACCGGGTAAACTTCGCGCCACTTGGCAAACCGCGCGCCCTGCTCCTTGTACGTCTTCAGGCGCTCGGCCAGGCCATCGAGACCCTGGGTAATCAGGTCGCCCTCGGAATTGACCAGTGGAATCGTGCCCTTGTCGACCTTGATGCCGGGGACGATGCCGTTGTTTTGCGCCAGTTTCGGCAACGGCAGCCCGTCGTCCGCCTTCTGCGCCAGCGTTTCCTCGAAAAGGATCACGGCGCTGATGTAATCTCCGAGACCTTCGGTGCCGAGCAGCAGGTTGCGCCAACTGCGCCGGCTTTCTTCGGTGGACTCCACGCCGATGGGTTTGAAGCGTTTGGCGATGGTCGGGTTGCTTTCGTCCGCCGCCAGGATGCCTTTACCTTTTTGCACCATGTCTTCAATGGTGGATTGCAGTTCAGTCTGTATGCTCATGGGTATCCTCCCGTTGTTAGTTGATGGCGTCTCCGCTCGTACAATGCTTTTGACAGTGCGAATCGCCGTCGATTCAGTTCGCTGACGCATATCAATGTGCATGATCTCCGCCGTTGATAGAATATACCCGGCGACTGCCCGTCATGCGCCGGTCGATATGCCGGCAAGACGCTGGTCGCGAGAGCGGAGTACTGTCTGTGAACGTTCCTGCCGAAATATCCTGGCTGGCGACACCCATCGCGCGTCACACCTGGGAGACCAGGTACCGCTGGAACGAGAACGGCAAACCCATCGACACGGACATCCAGGCGACCTGGAAGCGGGTTGCGCGGCACGCCGCATCCGCCGAACCCTCGGACCAGCAAGCCTGGGAAGACCGTTTTTATTCCATCCTCCGCGGCTTCCGCTTCCTGCCCGGCGGCCGTATTCTCGCCGGTGCGGGTACCGGCAGGCAGGTGACGCTGTTCAACTGTTTCGTCATGGGTCCGATCGGGGACGACATGGCGGATATTTTCGACAGCCTCAAGGAAGGCGCTCTGACCATGCGTGCCGGCGGTGGCATCGGTTATGACTTTTCGACACTCCGCCCGCACGGCAGCAAGGCGGGTTCCAGCGGCCGGATCGCCTCCGGCCCGGTTTCATTCCTGCAGGTCTGGGATGCGATGTGCGCCAGCGTATTCTCAACGGGTGCGCGCCGTGGTGCGATGCTGGCCAGCCTGCGCTGCGACCACCCCGATATCGGGGAATTCATCACGGCCAAGCATTCCGCCGGACGGCTGAAACATTTCAACCTTTCGGTACAGGTCAGCGACGAATTCATGCAAGCCGTGGAGTCCGGCGCCGAATGGCCACTGCTGTTCCCGGACGCACGCCCCGGGGAAACACGCGGCGCCGAAACCCTGGTGCGGCGATGGCCCGGCTTCGAGCAACCGGTGCCTTGCCGGATCATGGCCCGCCTGCCCGCCCGTCAACTCTGGCAGCGCATCATGCGCTCGTGTTTTGATACCGCCGAACCCGGCGTGCTGTTCGTGGACCGGATCAACCGGCTCAACAATCTCGCCTATCGCGAGTACATCACCACCACCAATCCCTGCGGCGAGGTCCCCTTGCCGCCCTACGGCGCCTGCAATCTCGGCTCGCTCAACCTGACGCAATTCGTGTACAGGCCGTTCACACCAGCGGCGGGCCTGGATTTCGGCGCCATTGCCGAGACGGCCCGGATCGCGGTGCGCCTGCTGGACAACATCATCGACTGTTCGGATTTTCCGCTCGATGCACAACGGCAACAGGCCACCGGGAGCCGGCGTGTCGGCCTCGGTGTCACCGGTCTCGCCGACACCCTGGTGATGCTGGGGCTGTATTACGATTCCGCCGCCGCGCGTGCCGCGGCTGGCCGCGTCATGGAAACCATATGTCACGCGGCCTACGAAACCTCGATCAGTCTTGCCCGGGAGAAATTTCCGTTCCCGTTTCTTGACCGGGAGGCCTACCTGCACGGCGGGTTCGTGCAATCCCTGCCGCAGCGGATTCGCGATGCCATTGGCCGCGACGGTATCCGCAACAGCCACCTGACCGCGATCGCGCCAACCGGGACTATCAGCCTGCTGGCAGGTAATATTTCCAGCGGCGTTGAACCGCTTTTCGAGACCCGTTTCAACCGCAGGGTATCGAACGCCGCCGGGGACTACGAAACGCTTGAACTGGAGGATTATGCCTTCCGCCAATGGCGAACTCAGACCGGCGGATCCGGAAGCCCGCCACCCCA
>Ga0210074_1000682_pt1 | contig 11497 bp, 9 predicted proteins | sample China_Galinas_Co_FD_184860 | JGI IMG/M metagenome (GOLD analysis project Ga0210074, IMG submission 184860) | Wetland microbial communities from San Francisco Bay, California, USA, that impact long-term carbon sequestration -... | ecosystem: Environmental > Aquatic > Marine > Wetlands ... | reverse complement strand
CTCCCCGTCGAAAAGCAAGACCTGCTGCATGCTCTGGCCGTTGTTCGTCACTGCCAGCAGCCTCCCTGAAGGAGAGACAGCCATGTTCAGAGGCAGATCACCCAGGGGAACCATATCCCCCACCGGTGTGATGCTCCACCCGTTACTCAGGGTGACCCGGTTCGATTCGATCTCATTCAGGGACTGGGCAGAGAGGCTCCCGGCGAGTGCGAGGAGGATGAAAAAGAAAAGCGTATTTTTCATATTATAGATTCTATGTTATCGGAATGGATATGTTTCAAAGATACCAGAAAAATTTTCGAATACAGGTTGGTTCCATTTTAAGAAAACCTGTAAAATTGATATAGGTGACTCTCAGGAAGTTTTTCTATATTTATAGCAATCAGGCCCGGCAACCTTGTTTTTCATCTTTCAAAAATGGATGAAGTATGAAAACCCTCAAATTCCTCTATATCTTTTTTCCGGCATGTTTGTTTCTTACCTCATGTGAAAGAAATGAAAACAAACCAGAATTCCTAGACCAGGAGTTCTATGTAGATGAGAATAGTGCGAAAAACACTATCGTCGGAGTCCTGGAGGCATTTGATCCGGATGCAGGACAGCAGCTCTCATTCGAGATAATTACAGGCAATACCAATAATGCCTTTATCATCGATCCCAAATTAGGAGTGTTGTACGTAAATGACCCGGCTTAAATGGATTTCGAGAAAACTCCACCGTTTGAATTGCAGATCCTGGTGAGTGATAACTTCAAAGACGATCCACTGGAATCTGAAGCCAATGTTGCCATTCACCTGAACGACCTGAATGAGTATTCTCCGGTGGTAGTGGATCAGGAATTTGACATAGAGGAGAATTGTTCCTATGGTTCATTCATAGGAACGCTTTTAGCCACTGACCAGGATCCGGGTCAGGAATTGAGGTACCGTATTGAATCCGGTAATGAAGAACAGATCGTCCGTCTGGATAGCCTTATCGGCAAATTGTATGTGGAGGATGCATCGTGGTTTGACTATGACATCCACCAGGAACTGGTCTGCATGTTCTCAGTAAGTGACAATGATCCAGTTACTCCCTTAAGATCTTATGCATTGCTGACTATTCATGTTATCGACGTGGAAGGATCAATAAAGGATTTCAACGGTTATGTACAAAATGGGCCTTTCATTATTGGTTCCTCCATTACCATTTTCGAGCTTAATGAAAGCCTCGAACAAACCGGCAGAGTATTCAGCACCCAGATATTTGATAATCTTGATTCCTATTCTCTTTCCGGAGTAGAGTTGATATCTCCTTATGTTCTGACTAAAGCAGATGGATTCTATTTTAATGAACGTACCGGGAATTTGTCAGAATCTCAGATCACTCTTTTTGGCATTGTCGATGTGCGTGATGCTGATACAACCATTGTTAATATCCTCTCCCACCTTGAGATTGGGCGACTTCGATTTCTTGTGAACAGCGGTTTGGATTTTGCGGAAGCAAAAGAGCAGGCAATGGATGAGATCATCCGGATATTTGAAATCCCGGTTAACGGACTTGGGCTCTCCGAGGTGATGGAACACTTGATAGCGAGCTGACCGGAACAAAACTAATAAACGGGGTAAATCATGCTGATCTTTCTGCCATAAGAAATAACCTTGAGACCCGCTACAGCTCCATGGGAGTTACCTATGTATTTCCTCCTTTTGAACCGTATATCAACCATTTTATAGAAAACACTGAATTTACACCTTCCAGTCAACTGGTTTATCCCGAAAACGGGAGCTATGACAATAACTTCCTGGACCCGGACGTACAAATAGTTGATAATCTATCTGAAGGTTCATTGGCCGTGGAGATTCCAGTCGGAAGGTCACTCAAGTTCAAGGTCACCCATTCAAGTACTTTTTGGATCGCAGTATTCTCAGATATAAATATGACCTGGAGCAGCTTTGTGGATGAAGGAGAATACGGCTACAATCTCTTTGAAACGACCTCATCCGGATTATGTGATGTCAAAGTTCAATTTATGGGGAATCCGGAGAAATCGAACCTTGTTTTCATTGATTACTTTGAAGACGGAGCACCAACACCTTCCTATTCCAAGATCATGCAAATAAATGGGATTGAAGGTATCCCGATAGACTCTACATTGTTGAAATAGGTGATGTGGCTTTCGTTGTTTGACTTCAGGATAAATCCTATCAATAATAGTGCTATTTCCCCGAGATCTTGTTTTATCAGATGCAGGAACAAGTAGAATCCTGGACCGCTACTGAAAAATTATTTACAAGTCCGGTATAATGTCGTATTTTACTTCTCATGGAACCAGGCATATACAGGAAACTTCAGCGCCATCTGGATTCAAGCCCGGTCCCCTTTCCGGAGACTGAATCAGGTGTTGAAATCAGCCTCCTCAAACATTTGTTTGACGAGACTGAGGCAAATATTGCTTTGAAACTTAGTGCGTTGCCAGAAAACATTGTCAGGATCTTTAGCCGCTTCAAAGAAGGTGACATCACAAAGGAGATCCTGAAAGAAAAACTGGAGGGACTTTTTGAAAAAGGAGCCATAGGGGCTATCACGGATGAGAAGAAAGGCCGTGTTTACCAGAAATTACCACTTGCAGTCGGTATGTTTGAATTCCAGGTGGATCGCATTACAAAAGAGCTGGCAGAAGACTTCTTTAAATACGAAGATGAAGCTTTTGCCGAGGCATTTTTTGGAGCGAAGACCAAACAGATGCGTACCATTCCGGTCAACGTTGATATTGAGCCGGAGTTCCTCATCGGGAGTTATGATAATGCAAGATCTATCATTGAGAAGTCCCCGGGGCCATTCGGGGTAATGAACTGCGTATGCAGGCAGGCCAGGCAGAAGATGGGGGAGCACTGCAAACAGACGCCTATCATGGAAACCTGTCTGAGTCTGGGAAAATCAGCGAAATACATGATGGAAATGGGAGTAGCGCGCGAGGTCAGCAGGGATGAAATGATCGGGTTGATTACCCGTGCCGAAAACGAAGGCTTGGTCCTGCAGCCCGCGAACTCACAGGATCCTGGCTTTATTTGCTGCTGCTGTGGTTGCTGTTGCGGGGTCCTCACAGCAGCAAAAAAACATCCACAACCGGCTGAGTTTCTACATTCAAACTTTTATGCCAGTATTGATCCGCAATATTGTACTGCATGCGGAGAATGCATGGAGATCTGCCAGATGGATGCTCTGATCTCAGTGAACAATCATACTGAAGTGCTACAAAGCCATTGTATAGGTTGCGGGAATTGCCTGAACGTCTGCGATAATGAAGCCATCACCTTGATGAGAAAAGAGAAGGAAATCATCCCTCCAAAAAACAGCACTGATATGTACCGGAAAATGGTCATTGAACGATACGGTGCATTTGGTTCTCTCAGGCTTATGGGGAAAGCCTTACTGGGGAAAAAGATCTGATAAATATTCTACATTTATCTTTTTAATCCCTTTCCCACCAGGTAAGTCGAGGTTGAAATACCCATCAGGACAAAAGCGTTTTGCTGGAAGTCCGGATAATCCAGGTTATTGTAAAAGAATGATGAAATGAATACCATCACATACGCTAATGTAAAGATAAGCTGCTGTAATCTTGTGATAGAGAATTGACCGCTATCGTCCATTAAAATATCTTTCCAGAACGATTTACTGCTATCCATATATTTTTTTAATGGTGGCTTCCCCCCTAACCATTTACCATCTTTAACTTTTTCTGCATATGTGTCAAGTACATTTGTTGTGATCCCGGAAGTTAACAATCCACCAGCCGAGATACCCAACAAGATTAAACATGTCAGATTTAAATCAGGTACAGTTTGTGCATTAAAGCCCCAGTTTATTATGAATAATGGGCTTATTACCAGTGTCCATAACCATAATTGGAATCGCGAAAAACTGTAGGGAGAGTCATTGGAGGAAGATTCTCGTAATATATTGGTTTTAATGCCAATCAGTACAATTGCCCCGGCACACACAACTGCCAGGATAACAGATATCACTTTTATAAAATCCATAGCAATAATTTTAAGTAATTATCTAGCTGTGACTGATCTGATCAAGTTAATCATTTTTTCCCGGTTTATAGAAGAGCTGCCCTGTTAACAGAAGTCCGGCAAAAACGAACACGGCGAAGATCAGACTGCTGAAGGCCAGCTGCATGCCTCCTGAGAGAATGTGGCCACTGGTGCAGCCCCCTGCCATCCTGGCCCCGAAAATAAGGATGAAACCCCCTACAAAGGCCCAGATAATCCGTTTGAGGGGTGCCGGGCCCTTGAACCTGCGCCAGTTCTCGTGCAACAGGACAAGCCTGAATTCTCTCTTTATCAGTGAAATGATCAAACCTGCTGCAAAGGCCCCTGCCAGAAAGATCAATTCCCAATGTCCTGGCGTCTTGACGGCAGTGAAATAATCGTTATTGGTCACGCCCGTCAGGAAGTCCCCCAGGTAGGGATAAGCGGTGGAGGCACCGATGGGCCTGTTAGAAAGCCATGCAGAGAAAACGGCAACATCCAGAATTGCCAGAACGATGCCGGCAACAATCCATTTCCGTTCCCTGTTCCTGTCGATCCTGTGCAACCAGAAAGCAAGTAAAATAAAAACTGCCGCCAGGAGAGTCAGCAGGACATAGAAAAGGGGTTTGTTTGCGACCACAGACTCCAGGGAAAGGCTTCCCAGATCGGGCCCCAGAACAGGCTGAAGATGGGGAACCAATAGTGTAAACACCACCCCGCCGGTCAGGCCTCCCAACATACCAACAAGCGCATCCAGCGATCCTTCACCCAGTGAAACCGCCATGGTTCCCGGACAATAACCCAGGATGGCCATGCCCATTCCGAAGATCAGGCCGCCCAGGACAATCCCGCCGACAATCAAAGGTTTAACATGATAGGAAGCAAAGCCCAGGGCAATTTCAATATTCAGAAGGAGTGCACCGATTCCCACAGCAAGAGCAATGGCTTTGGGAACAGTAAAATCCTCCCGAACCGCCAGACCGCTGATCACATTGAATTTATTCAAACGTGCATACTGAAGAGTGGCTCCGAAGAGGAAACCCAAAACGAGAATCGTGATCATATCAAAGAATTTATATGTTTATAAAGGTCCTGAACGAAGATAGTGCATTTCTTTCCAATAGTCCCCAGGATGCCAGAGCAGTTCTCAGCCGTTGATCCGTACAGATAAACGCCGTGTTCATATAGCAAAGGATGCACCTGCCAACCATTACGCCTTCTTCAAAAGATCCCGGTATGCCCTACACCCGCAAATTCATAAAGTGGCGAGAGTGATGATACATTACCATCCACCCGAGGAACCTCCTCCTCCCGATGATCCACCTCCGCCGGAAAATCCACCTGAAGAACTACTACCTGAACTCCATGAGCCGCCAGAGCTTCCCGATGAAAATGAAAAGCCCCCTATCGACGCTTTTCCTTTGTTACGCAGATCTGTTTTGGCCTTTTTAAACCAGGGAGTGGTACGTAAGTACAACTTCGCTATCGGATAGCCAATAAGATAGATGATAAAAAGCACAAGGGCACCCTTTACACCTACCACTATTATCGGGAACATAGCCCAGAAGGGTATTAAGAACAGGTAGAGGAACCACCCGAAACCAGGGGTAACAATACCAATTATCGTGAATAATCCTATAATACCGAAAATAAATGCACCAATGAGGATTCGTGCGCCAATGGGCATATCCTGGTCCCCAAGATCCGAAAGGCCTGAATAAAAAGACGAATCGGAGGCTTCATCAACCTCGGTTCCTTCAGGAAGTTTCTGACCTTCAAGAACATTTATAACCGCAAGGGCACCCTCCGTAATTCCACCATCATAATCCCCTTCCCTGAACCTGGGTGTCATGATCTCCCTGATGATACGACTGGCCATTAAATCCGTCAACTCAGCCTCCAGTCCATAACCTACTTCAATCCTCATCCGTCTTTCATCCGGGACAACAACGATGAGTATGCCGTTATCCTGTACACTCTGTCCCAGTTTCCATTCGTTGAACACCCTGTTTGAATAATCCTCGATGCTCTCCCCCTGAAGAGAAGGTATGGTCAGAATTACAACCTGGTTGGTTGTCCTCTCTTCATGCGCTTTCAGTTTATCACTCAAGAAAGTAACCGCATCCTTCGAAAGGATCCCGGCAATGTCATTCACCCTGCCAGTCAAATAAGGGACATCGACACTCCCTGCAACCCTGACAGCTGCAAACAGGACCATAAGCAGAACTAATACTGTATGCTTTTTCATATTCCTTCCTCCTCAATTATTTCGTCTGAAAGTTCGTTTTTGCCGGTCCAGCCTGGTGGCGGGGAACCGAGTGCTGCCTGGATACCGTCAAGTCCGGTCTCCATGGCTTCTCCCAGTTCATTGCGCCTGAGGTGATCTGTCATATCTGAAATTACTTTCTTCAGAACCTCTTCACTCAGCAGATCCCTGACACCCCTGTCAGGCACAATCACCACCTGACGTTCGAACTGGCTTACCAGGAGCAGGATCCCCCTGCGCCCTTCAGTAGAAAAAAGCTCCCGGGAAAGGAAGAGAGACTCGGCATATTGCATTGTTTCAGTCTCTTTACGGTGGGCCGAGAGAAACAATCTGGCAAATCCAGGGCATAATATCGTCAGGAGCGCAAATAATGCCCCGGTGATAAGTATTACCGGAACCGTTAAAAATATCAAGGTTTCCGTTAACCAGCCGAGTACAAACAGATGCAATAATATTGTCACCAGGCTCGCAAGAGATGTACCGAATGCAAATGCTATCCACGGAATCTCGGCATAGCTGTCACTCCGTCTGACTGTTGCAAGCACTATCTGTGCTCCTGTCAGCTTTTCAGTTTCAGAAATGTGCTTGTCGAGCGTAGAACGGTCGGTGTCTGAAAGATTTTGTTTCATACAATATCAATTTCACTAAAGTTACTTGCTTTTATTTTTAGATCAATATGTTATCATGGCAAATCATTACATTTATTGAAATGACGATTATTCGAAATGAAAAGAATTACACTTTTGTTCCTTTCAATATGGTCATTATCCGTTTATTGTCAGACAGGCCTTGATAAGCCCACAGAAATCATCTATGGCCGCAAGGACGGAATGGCATTAACAATGCTGGCTCAGCCGCCCGAGGCTGCTTCCAACGGGAAAGCTGTCATCTGGGTGGTGAGTGCCGGATGGACATCCGATTTCAATTATGTGAACCTGTTCAAAGGGCTGACCAGGCCCTTTTCAGACAGGGGATACACGTTGTTTTTCGTTATGCACGGTTCTCAGCCCAAATACGCCGTTCCGGATGCCATAACGGATCTGAGAAGAGCGGTAAGATTTATACGCTTTCACGCGGCAGAATTCGGCATTGACCCATACCATATTGGAATATCGGGAGGCTCGGCAGGGGGACACCTCTCCCTTATGATCGGGACAACCGGAGAGGATGGTGATCCTTCGGCCAGGGATCCCATCGACAGGGTCACCTCACGCGTTCAGGCTGTTGCCTGCTTTTACCCTCCTACTGATTTTCTTAACTGGAAATCACCCGGCGATAACGCAGTGGTCAGAAGGGAGATCAAGGAGTTCCAGGCTCCGCTTGATTTTGTGGAATGGAACCCTGAAACCCTTCATTACATGCTGGTTACCGATTCAGTTGCAAGAACAGAGATAGGCAGGAATATCTCTCCTTTCTATTTTGTCACTGCTGATGACCCTCCGACATTCATAGCCCACGGTGACGCTGATACGCTTGTCCCGATCTACCAGTCGCAGAAGATCATTGAGAAGTTCAATGAAAATAACGTGCCCTGTGAACTTGCAGTCAAACAGGGATCGGGCCATGGTATCTGGATCGATATGATTGAGTATACAGAAAAGTTTGCCGACTGGTTCGATAAGTACATGCAATGATCCGTAATAGAAAAAAAACATCAATAAATCCCTGGTCAAGAGTTTGACGAACTTCTGTGTAGTTGCATTGGCTCAGCAACAGATATATTTTTTTCGTTCAAGAATGCTTAGATTTGGTATAAATTGTCCAGTTATGCAACCATTCGAAACACTATCCCTGTAATAGCATAGACCACTTAGATACCGACATAAGGTTTACCCCATGACACCTCCAACTATTTTGAAAAGAACTCTCACTCTTTTCTGCCTGCTTCCTGTTTTTTTGTCTGCTTATTCCCAGCATTATACAGCTAATTGGTTATTTGGAGATTTTGGACTGGAATTCCAACAGGATACTGTTATTGTGAGACACGATTATCCCCCTCATGAAAACCGCGGCTGTGGTATCATGAGTGATGAAAATGGTAATCTACAGCTATACACTGATGGATTCACCGTGTGGAATGCTATGCACGAAAAAATGCCGAATGGAGATAGTCTCATTATCAAACATTCTCAGCATTCAATACACGAATCATTGATAATTCGGGGTCAAGGCTCAGAATCTAATTTCTACATTTTTACGATAGATCCCTATAATGGGCAGCAGAGTTCAGGATTGTACTATTCCATTGTTGATCTAAACCTCGAGGGCGGGTTAGGTGATGTTATAGTAAAAGGAGACAAACTCCTGGATACCGTTTCAAATAAAATTACAGCAATCTTTCACAATAACCACAGGGATGTATGGTTGATAACTCACAAATACAACACAAATAAATACTATGCTTTTCTGGTTACAGAGGCTGGCATCTCGACCAATCCTGTAATAAGCCAGGCAGGTCCTTCTCTAGCCTCCAGTTTTGACGGCCAGCTAAAAGCGTCCCCTGATGGAAGGTGGCTTGCATGCAGTCATGAGGCGGTGAATGAGAAGCAATTTGTCCTTTTTGATTTTAATGACCTTACAGGAGTACTAAGCAATCCCATGGAATTTCCATTGCCTCAGACAAACCGTGCTGCTGATGGAATAGAGTTTTCTTCGGACGCAACCAAATTATTAGTTTACCAAACGGGTAGTACAGGTGAGAGCGGCCTATATCAATTTGATCTGTCAAACCCGGTCTATGAAGATATATTTGGTTCCAGGATCCAACTCATGCATGAGCAGAACAACAGTTTTATGCAGATGCAGATCGCTGAAAACGGGAGTATTTACATAACCAAAGGAGGGGGCAGTGGTGGTGGCGGCTACCTTGCGGTAGTTCACAATCCAAATGATCCTGGAGCGAACTGCATTGTCACCGAAAACGGATTTTATCTTGAAGGGGCAAGCTCAGTAGTTGCCAGAACCCCTAATTTTAATCAAAGCTACTTTTTTAAACCAAGTTTTACGCTTGACAACACCTGCCGGTTCACCCCTATCAACTTCCGGATCACAAATGAAAACAGATTGGATTCTGTGAGATGGCATTTTGGAGAAGGGAGTACTTCCTCAGAGTTTCATCCTGAATTTGAATACCCCGATGCCGGAGAATATTCAGTGCAGTTACTGGCATATTATCCAGAAAAGACCGACACGATAGTCAGACAGATAACCATTCAGAACAGTCCGGTATTTGAACTTGGAAACGATACAACAGCCTGTCCGAACCTGGAAATTGGGGTGGATGATAATTTCATATCGTATCTATGGAACAATGGGGCATTATCCCCTACAATTACCATAAACAAAGAGGGAATGTATATGTTAAACGTAGAAAACGTGTCGGGATGCGTTGGTTCAGACAGCATTCAAGTTTCTCTATATGATCTCCCTGTTCCGCTTTTACCCGATACCACCAACCTTGATAACCAGGACTCTGTCCAACTATATGCTGGCGACTTTCAATCCTATGAATGGAGTACTGGTGATACTACACAGAGTATTTATGTATCAAAAACAGGATGGTATTCTGTAATCGTTGAAAATGAGAATAAATGCCAGATATCAAGTACTGTATATGTGACAGACGGAAGTCAACCAGGTAGCCAGCTGGAAAGTACCGATTGGGAGCTGCTCAATCCAAAGCCTTCACTTGCAGCTGGAAGAGACCTCTGTTTTGTAGACGAGAATAGTGGGTTCTTTATTACCGAAAATGAATTGATCAGGACCCAGGATGGAGGCGAAAGCTGGGACTCGTTCATGGATCTATCTTCCGGGAGAGATATGGCTTTTTGTAATTCCATCGGTTATATAGTTGGAGCCGGCGGGACCATCTATAAATCAACTCATATGGGTGCCGGATGGAACAAACTTCCAGTTGATTTTGATGAGGATCTTAATTCTATCTCGGTCATTCATCCTGATACTATCCTTATCACCGGTGACTACAATCTTTTTGTTTCACACGATGGGGGAACATCATGGGTAACCTACCCGGTGCAGGGAGAAGATATTCAGGCATCACTATTCACAAGTTCACTTGTCGGTCATGTGGCATGCAGAGATGGAATCATACTTAAAACCATTGACGGTGGCTTGAACTGGTATATAACCGAAAATACGAACATTTATCCATCAGATTTTTTCGATATCTACTTTGTTAATGCACAACTGGGATTTGCTTCCAGGGAAAACCATGGACTCTTTAGAACTACAGATGGAGGAGAAACATGGCAGGCAGTGGCTGAATACCTTGAATCTGTATACGATTTTTACTTTCTGAACGAGACTACCGGCTATATGGCAGGAGCGAATGCCGCCATCTATAAAACCACCGATAGCGGTATAAGCTGGGAACCGGCAGGAGTTATTAAGATGCAAGATTACCATGATCTGTATGGAGTTTATTTCTTAAACGAATATAATGGATTTGCTGTAGGAGATATTGGAAGAATTATTAAAACAACCGATGCCAGTAGCAATTGGAAAGAATATGCCCCAACCTATTACAATATTAATCAGGTAGCATATGGCACCCGTGATACTCTCTACGCCCTCGCAGAGAAAATCTATAGATCCACCGATGGAGGTCAGACCTGGGACTCTTTACATACGGGAGTTTACAACGAAGACCATTACATTTACAAATACATCGATGGGCAATTTTTATCTGCAGACGAGTTCTATGTTATCGCAAGTGCAGGAGAGATATCCAAGGTACTTAAAACCTCCAATGGAGGAAATAGCTTCGAAATATTGAAATCAGATGATAAGAGTATCCGGGCTACCTCCATTCATTTCCTGGATCAACAGACCGGTTATGCATGTAACGACTATAGTAGTTATTGGAGCGGACTTCATAAGACACAGGATGGTGGCCAGTCCTGGGAATATGTATCGGGAATGAGGTTCCAGGATTTTTGGTTCACAGATGAGTTAACGGGATTCGCTATCAAGGGGGGAGATTTGTACCAGACCAACGACGGTGGAAGTACCTGGGAGTGTACTGTTGATATAAGCAATTTCCTGACGAGGATCAATTTTGCTAATGATACTGTGGGATACATTTCCGGTACAAATGGACTGGTTCTGAAAACTACAGACAAAGGCAAAAGCTGGCAGGAACATTATATTGACTGGGATGACAATAATGGAATATATTTTTATAATCAGA
>Ga0210074_1000681_pt1 | contig 11499 bp, 14 predicted proteins | sample China_Galinas_Co_FD_184860 | JGI IMG/M metagenome (GOLD analysis project Ga0210074, IMG submission 184860) | Wetland microbial communities from San Francisco Bay, California, USA, that impact long-term carbon sequestration -... | ecosystem: Environmental > Aquatic > Marine > Wetlands ... | reverse complement strand
CTCGACCATGGCGAGAAGGTCCGGGGTTCAAATCCTCGTGAATGGTTCTTTTTTTTTTTGTCTAAAAACTTAGCATAATTATTTTGGCAGCAATGGAAAAATTTTGGATTTTCGAAGACTCGATAGCCTATCGGCTGGCGGATGGACCAAAGGGATGTGGAAAGATCGCTGGGTTTGATATGGACGGAACGTTGATCACCACAAAAAGTGGGGCAAAATTCCCAAAAACTGTTGACGATTGGCAGTGGTGGAATCCCTTGGTTGTGAAGAAACTTGTTGAGCTCTCATCGAATGGATATGAAATAGTGATTTTCACTAACCAGGCAGGTATCGGAAAAAAGCGGATTTCACCTCACATCATTTATGAGAAGGTTGACGCTATGCTTGATCAACTTCAAGTTTCAATCTCAGTCTTTGTTTCAACTCACAACGACATTTATCGAAAGCCGGCCAGTGGTTTGTGGGAACGGTTCTGTGCAGTGCGCAAAGGACCAGCAATCGATCTGAGTGAGTCGTTTTATTGCGGAGACGCTGCTGGTCGACCAAAAGTGGGAAAAAAGAAGCGAGATTTTAGCTGTAGTGACAGAAAGTTTGCGGCTAATTGTGGTCTCGCTTTTTATACACCCGAAGAAGTATTCCTGAAACAATTACCTTGTGCCAAGTGGGAATGGCGTAGCAGATCCCCTCGATCTCTGCTCGTGCAATACTCGAAGCCTCAAGCCGAAATAAAATGGACTTCCACCGTCCAAGAACTTGTTATTTTAGTTGGTTCACCTGCCTCTGGTAAATCACGGATTGCGAATTACTTTGGTGAACATGGTTACGAATGTGTAAACCAAGATAGGTTCCGCACTAAAGGGCGTTGTCTGAAAGTTTGTCGCCAAGCTTTGGCCCAAGGGAAAAGTGTTGTCATTGATCGCACGAATCCGACGGCATCTGAACGGGCAGAGTTTATGAAGCTATCGGGCCCCAAGGTATCAACACGATGCATCCATCTCACGACCTCAAGAGAAATGTGTGAACATCTGAACGGCTACCGTATAAAGGTGTCAAACCGCCTTCGGGTCCCGAATATTGCTTTCAACATCTACTTTTCAAAGCTGGAAGCGCCAGGCAGCGAAGAAGGGTTCAATTCAACAGAGACCAGGGACATCAGCCTTAGATTTGAGAAGGAGAGTGATAAGGGCTTGTTTTTGCAGTGGACTTAGAGTTCAGCATGTTCCAGGACAACGTGGTATCCCAGTGCCTCCAGTTCTTGTTTGACGAGTTCCGCAAGGGCAACAGAACGATGTCTTCCCTTATGGCAGTTTATCCCTATCTTGGTTATCTCACCTTGCTGAATCTTGGCCAGAACTGCTTCCAAGTAGAGCTTAAAATTGCGTCCTCTTTCAACTTTTGCTTGAACTCGTTTATCTCTCCCATCAACTTTACGGAGATCTACTCCCCTTGGCTTGTAGCCTGCTGTTACGTTGCACTTTTTTCTTTGCTTTAATTACACACACAAGCACGCATGTCTTCGAATCAGGGCCATTTAGCAAGGGATCTCATCGGCGGATCTTTACAAATTCATTCAAAGCTGGTTCTTGACAAGGACGCGAACCTTACAGTCAACAACGTCAAGGTTGACGGCAACAAGATCGAGTTCACAGGAGCAGTCAGTGCCGACTATTGCCCGTCTGTTGTCCTGCGCTTTGTAGCAGAGTCAACCATCTCGCCATATCGTGTTATGAAGGTCGGAACAACAACCGACTTCACAGTGGCGGAGAGCCTTCATACTGATGCCAACGATACTGGTGTTGTCGGTGTAAGTTTGACCGGCGCCCAGGCTGGACAAGTTGTGAAAGTATGCACTGGCGGAGTTTTCTCGATTCAAATCGAGAGCGGCACTTCTGTTACTCGCGGCGACCGCTTGGTCTATTCGACCTCGGAAGATGGCAGAGCGACGATCACGGACTCAGCCATTGGAACATTCGGAATCGCTCTCGAGTCCGCTGTAGCTGACACTCCAGGACCAGTCATCAAAGGAGTATTCATCAGGAGCGAAAACTACTAATATTGCTCTAAGTTCACTTTCTTTTATTGTTTATTTTTTGATTTTTAGCCGTTGATCCAGAGGTTTCCATTGATGGTATCACTGTGCAGGAATCCAGGCGCATCCCAAAAAGGAATGGAACTGGATCTGGAGACCAGGATGCGGATACTGTTTATCCACCAGCCAATGGTCGAATAATCAGCAGTAACCCATGCGGCGCCATATCCACGGTTGTATGGGATGGGACCAGAGTTGGAACCAGTTGTGCACTTCTGGCATCCATGGACGTCGAGCATCAGGAACCAGTCTGCCCCGAGGCCACCGCCACGCCAACTGGCGCAAGCAACGTTGACCATTCCCACACGCTGGTAGGAACAAGGCTTATCGGGGTTGCTAAAGATACGACCATCGGCCAAGGACATTTGTTAACTCCATTCTGAAGTTCTAGAGTGCTGGCGGTATCGAAGCCGCACAGTGCTTCTGGGAAAGTTGCGAAGGCAGTATCGCAAAGGCATGCCGGATCTTTCTTCTCATCCCGGTTTCGGAACTTGCACACGCCGTGGTTTCCACACTTCAAAGGCAACCCGAATCACCGGAATTCAGCGCTCTCACAGCATGCTCGAGATCACTACCGCGGCGACGGGAAAGCGCCAAGCCAATGTTAACGACGACTCCGGCCAGCACAATCGCAACCCAGGCTGCAAAGATGAGTTTAGCATACCTCCTGCTTTTCTGTGGTTGCGCTTCAATATCAAAATACGTGTCAGCCATTCTTTGATGAAACAAAAATAAGCAATCAAAAAAAAACAAACTATTTCTCAAATTTTTATTTTTTTCTTTAGAGAATTGATACAAAAGAGACACAAGAATGTCCACAGCGCCAGCCTCAACACCTTCACCAACACCTTCACCAACACCCTCCGCGGCTTCAAAAAATCAGCTTAGTTCAAACCAACTTGCCTTGATTAGGACTGGTCTCGCGAACGAGCGCACTTACTTGGCATTCGTCCGTTCAGGCTTTGCTGCTATTGGTCTTGGACTGAAGTTGGAGATCATGTATCCTGTTCTCATTGGCGTTGGGTTTGTGATTGCAGGACTCTTTGAGTATTACAAGCTCAAGTCCATTTTAAAACGAGCTGGAGGAATAGTTCTTGGCGACAATATTTTGATGGAAGTTGTGGTCTTTGCAAGTCTTGCAACTCTCTACTGGGTTTTCAAGAAACACAATAAGAAATCAGCGTAAAGAAAGAAGGACTACCCAAAATAAATAAAGTTTGATGGATATTCAACGTTCAAAAAGACCAGGTGGAAAAGCCAGTTACTACATGGTTATTCCCATTGACGACTTGAATCTTGTGGATGAGTTGAAAAGTGTCCAAAGGGAAGCCCTGAAACAAGATTGTGTGAAGCGCAAAAATAACTGCACTGTAACTTCACAATTCCATATCACTTTGCTGGGATTTAACGTCAACAAGAAGCAAATTGAGACCATCAACGATGCGTTGAAAGATTTTTCGTTTGATTTTCAAGGATGGTTTGGGAAAGAAGGCCTGGAAATCCGCGGCGTCAAAGCATGCATGTCAATTGGAAATACAGAAACCTTATTCGCTGTCCCAAAAGCAGGGAAAGCGATTCACGAATTAGCCTGTGCTCTGTGGAATCATTTGTGGATCAAGAGAACAGATTTGGCTTTTCTTTTCGAGGAAACATCAACAGCATGGGTTGATGATCCACGCGATGGATCTCTTTACATGCCTCACATAACACTCCTTAGTCAACCATTGTCGTTAAGGGGCAGGCAAGATACCCGCAAGCATAACGACAATGGTGTTCGCTCATATCTTTTTCAGAAGCTTCAACGTCGTTACACTCGATATGACTTTCCTTTGCAACGAAAGATTAAGATCGAGATGCAAAATGGACACGAGACCATCTTTCTTGTTTGACGTTGCCCACGTCGTCATTTGCGCGTCTAAACTCACCGTTACCTTTTCATTTCAACAAAAATCAAATAAAAGTAAATGGAACAACCTTTGCCGACGGGAAATATCGTTGAAGAGACCAACGAGCCGGAATATGTCGATCGTATCGCGGTTTGGCACGATACTATGAAACGGTGTATTGAGGGCCGCGTTTCTGGTATCGATCCACCATTGGCCGTAAAGTTACACAGCCTCAAAGTGTTCATGGCACCCCGTTACACGGAGACACCAATACACGTTTTGCAGATGGATACGGCTGACGCTGCTATGGACCTGGTGAGAAAGGGCTATCGCCCGCTATTGCTTAACATGTCGAATCACCAGACAGCTGGAGGATGCGTCAAGAGTGGAAGTTCCGCACAAGAAGAGAATCTTTTCCGTCGCTCCAACTACTTCAAGTCATTGTTACAAGACTATTATCCTTTGGAGGGCACAGACGTGGTCTTCTCACCAGAGATCTGCTTCTTTAAGGACAATGAAGAATGTCACTACCAAGACCTGCCTTCTGGTTGTATGGTTGATTGCATCGCCTGCCCAGCTATTAGAAATCCACAGATCGAGCAAGATCCGCAGACCGGCTACTACCGCTTCGCGAATCCAAGCGACAGAGAGCTGATGAAGGAAAAGGCGCGGATGATTTTCAAAACGGGCTATCTTTACGGGCACGATGTTTTAGTGTTGAGCGCACACGGGTGCGGCGCTTGGGGAGGACCAACCCATGATATTGCCCAAATTTACCGGGATGTTATTGAAGAATATCAGGGTTGCTTTCGGGCCATCATTTTTGCAATCTTGGGCAGTGCAATGTTGGCTGGGCTTCCAGTAAGTAACGTCGACATTTTTGCAGAGACATTTTATGGGCCCGCCGAATATTATGGAGAGGACAACAGCTCTCTAGGTGAAGCGGCGCCACTTCAACACCACTACACAGAGGAAGAAATATTGAATACAACGAGGGCGCCTGTTTACGATCCCACACCTCCTCAACCTTTATCTAATAGCGGTTCGATACCAACCGATGTTCGCTTCGGATAAACTATGAAACAATAGTTCCCTTTTCTTCTGAGTCTAAATTAAAAAAAAAAGTTCAATTCAAAGACATGGCGCGATCTGACTTTCGTTGGTTGGAATAGTAAGTGTGTTGTAGTTGAACTGATAGAGAAATGATGGCGAAGCATCTTTCACGGGTTCAAATCCTAATGTGTCACACAATGGACCGCCAACGCCGTTAACATCGGAAATGTAAACTGCATCGAACTTGTTCCGGGACATAATAAACAGCACGTTTTGCATAAAGAGTTCGAGGAGCTTGTCGGAAAGATAGGAAATGAATTGCACATAAGCAATTTTACGATATCCTTCCTGCAAAGCATATAGGGAGACAAAGTCTTTGACATCTCCTCGGTCGGTCCTGATGACATAAGTCATCACGTTGCTTCTACTTAAAAACGTATGTTCAAACTCGTTTTTGTTGTATTCGCGATGAAGGCGCCAGTGTTCTCTGTATTTCTTGTAGATTTTCATAAGCTTTGTTGTATCTCTCCTGTTGGCAAACCGAACAAGTCCAATATTTTTGTTTGGCTTGGGTGCGTCGAGGGTGCGTCCTATCATTCGAATGGGACCAACCGTTGACAGGGCCGGAAGTTGACGAGGAACAAAAAAGAGCATCCCAACGTCGACACCCCATTTGTAGGCCCTGCGATAAAATTCCTTCATCATAACACTCGCTAGGCGTTTTCCCCGGAGTTTCGCAATAGTGCACAACCAGATGACTTCCAGGGAACAAATCACGCGAGCATCAACAGAATAAACCACCGGCCTAGCGGCAATAAGACCAACAATGCGGGGATTGCCGCTTTCAATCGCCGTTGTAACGCCTAACACACATCCGCCTTCTGACCGAATATCAGCGATACGTGGAAAGCCATCCACCGGAGTATTAAGCACCCATTTGACATGTTCCGGTGAAAAGTGGAATGAGCCTTCAAAGTTCTGGTTTAGAAATTCTGTCACGAGTTTGAGTGTAGGCTCTTCTGCAATATTTAGGGAAATAAACTCAAAGCCCTCTGGCAAGTGCTCCGGCTCAGCGCTATTGCTGAATGGTGCAAAGTCCGGTTGCACGACTTTGTTGTTGTGTTTGTTGTCGCGTTTCAAAGGATAATCATCCCACTCACTTGGACGGAAGAGAGATTCGTTGACGATAATGGCTTGGTTTTTTGTTGAGGCCGCTCGTTGTTCAGCTGTTTTGATGGGCGAAAGCTCTCCCACCTTTTGTCCTTCACGTGTGAGCTCGTCATCTTGTGGTTGCAAAGCCCCTATTGCCGTTGATGCAGACATAATTAGTTTTTCTGAAGTAAAGTGAGGTGACACTTTTTAGATTGGGATGATGTCAACGCACGTTTCACGCACTTTTTTGTTGATTTTTTATTTTTTATTTTATTTTTTTTATTTTTTATTTTTTTATTTTTTTATTTTTTTATTTTTTTATTTTTTTATTTTTTTATTTTTTTTCTTTTTTCTTTTTTCTTTTTTCTTTTTTCTTTTTTCTTTTTTGTTGGAACTTTTGTAGCGCGTAATGGCCATCTCTGAGCCGTAACTTTTTACAAGTTTGTCAAATTGTTTCTTCCAGGATTTTTCCAGGAGTTTCCGTTGCGTTTCATTCGGTATCGAGTGCTCTGAGAAATTGGCATCTTGGGAAGTCCAAGTCGTAGTCGCTTGTGCCGCATCATGAGGAAGCTCAATCTTTTGCGCTCCAAGGCCTTGGTTTACAGATTGAGCTCCTTGGAACGCGCTCTAACTAATCTAGCAGCGAAAAAGGATTTCCCGATCGACACCCCTCCTCTCTACCCTCACCCCAATACTATATTGGTTAGCTTGGAAAACGCTGGAATTTTTTTTTTTTATTTAAAAGTCCACATCTGTGCGATAGACATTCTCTTCTTTCGAGGTTTCTGTTTGTTTCACACCGCGCCTTTGATAACTGGTTACCCGGCGCTCGAAAAAGTTCGTTTTGTGATGGAGACTAATCGTTTCCATCCATTCGCATGGGTCTTTTGGATTTTGCACGCCTTTGAAGTAATGCCGATCGCAACCCAAGTCGAGCAGCACTCTATCAGCCACAAATTCTGCGTGGGCGCACATCTTTTCTTCGTTGATTCCCGCCAACTTCATGGGGAGCGCATCGCGCACAAACTGCTTCTCTAGTTCGACGCAGCTGGTCACAATCTCCAATATGCGTTCTGGTCGGACCATCTCACCTAGAGGATCACCTGCTTTCCACAGCGCCACGAGTTTTGCCAGAAGCAAGGCCCCAAAACCATGATGTTGGCCCTCGTCGCGACTGATGAGCTCATTTGCAGCGCAAATACCTGGAAGCAATCCACGTTTCTTAAACCAAAAGATGACGGCAAAACTGGTGCTGAAGAAGATGGCCTCAACGCAAACAAAGGCCACTAGTCTCTCTCCAAAGGTGGGACACTCCGCACTGATCCAGTCTGTTAATGCGCCAAGACCCGTATTTCCAAACTTTTCTGCATCATTGACTGCAGCGCGGATACATCCCTGGATTTCTTCAGGTAAGTTTTGGAAGCGATCGGCGCGTCCCATCCACTTTAGACACCACTCGGCTTTGGCACGAATCGATGGAACAGTGCGGATAAAGTTGAATAGCTCAGCCTTCTCTGGACGTCCAGGAACAATGTCGTCAATCATTTTGCTGTAGGCCTCGCTATGAATGTTTTCCATCATGATTTGATACTGATAGGCTATTGTGGCCTCAAGCCATCCACGTTTTTCACATTCAGCAATAAAGTTTGTGTCGATGTTGTCGGCTACAATCTTATCACTGCTCGCAAAAAACCCCAATACTCGATTGAGAAGCCTTCGTTCATGGTCATTGAGCTTATCACGATAGTGTTTTAGATCCTCAGACAAGTCGATTTCTTCTGCAACCCAAAAACTTGCTTCTTGATCTTTGTAGGCTTCCCAGGCCTCGTGGTGCCGGAGCGGAAACAAAACATAGCGCTGAGTATCAGAAACGGCAACCGTTGATGATTCTTCCATTTGCATTGAAAGTTGTTCAAGGTTATATAGGTCATACCATTTTTTTTTTAAATAAAGACGCACACCTCTCTCTCTAATAACCTCTAGGTCAATTTGACAAATATATAAGCAATACAAACAAGAATGAGCAATTTCCACAACATAGTGTGGGATCTCGCGTGTCCAAACCCTTCGACCCCAACCGGAGAAGTTGCGCATATTTCGGCTAGCTCACGTTGTTGCCTTTGCTCTCGTAACTTCTCTAAAAGGTGAAAACGCTCATTCAATTCTTTCTTGAGTTGTTCGGTTCCAATATAGGGATCTTCGTTACAACGCTTGTAATCTGTTGGAGTGATGACTTCATGAAAGCCAAACGGCGGTTGATTATATGTCACAATTGGCGTGAATGCAGTAGCTCCCCAAGACATGTTTTTTTTCTTTCAGTTGCTTGACTGAAGGGTGAACATATTTTTTCCTTCGTTATGTTGTGGCGGACGTTGTTACACTTTCTGGTTTAGCTCCGTAAGGAAGACCAACACGGCCAAGTCTTCGGTTTCGTGCGTTGTCAGCATACACCCTCGCGTTTTCTCCATTATCTGCTTTAAATTCTCTTTCCCCGGTCTCTATTTCTTCCACATCTTGCTCGATTTCAGTTACATCATCATTTTCATCTTGGTCTTCTTCTTCACCGTCACTTTCAACGACTTCTCCGATATCGATCGCGGGCGTCGCTTCTTCCTGAACACGGGCCTCATCATCGTCTTCTCCTTCACTGGATGCAGAATCTGCCTCTTGAAAAACTTCAACATTGATGGGATCAGCATCCCTCACTGTGTTTAGTCGTTGCCGATCAAATGATACAACATCTGGGACCTCATCGTTCTCTGGGTTTGCTGGTTGTTGATTCTCTTGGGTGGTTGAATGTTGGCGTTGCTCGTGTTGCTCGCGTTGCTCGTGTTGGTGTTGCTCGCGTAGCTCGTGTTGGTGTTGCTCGCGTAGCTCGTGTTGGTGTTGCTCGCGTAGCTCGTGTTGGTGTTGCTCGCGTAGCTCGTGTTGGTGTTGCTCGCGTAGCTCGTGTTGGTGTTGCTCGTGTTGGTGTTGCTCGCGTAGCTCGTGTTGACGTTGCTCGCGCAGCTCGTGTTGACGTTGCTCGTGTTGGTAAGCTTGGCGCACTTGAGAAAAGTGCTGCGGCTGTCGAGCATGCATAAAACCAGGATGGGGACCGAAGCGTTGTGCGACTTGGCGTCTTTGTTGCATCAATTGGGCGGGTGTTGCTTGGGGTTGGTGAGCGTGCATTTGTTGTTGGGCAACCATGGCTGCTCTTCTTTGCGCCGCAATTGCGGGATACATCGCTTGAGCTTGACGCAAAAATTCTCTTGTTGGCGGTGTCCCAGGACGTTCTGCGGCCTTTGGTCTTTCCTCTACTTGGTCTTGTTGTTCTTGTTCCTCCTCCTCATCATCACCCGAAGACGATTCCGAAATATACTCTCCTTCCCCCACCTCTTCCTCTTCCTCTTCCTCTTCCTCCTCGGTATCCGTGGCAGCATCACTAATCTCGGCATGACCAGGCTCTCCCCCACGTGGTCGAATGTTGTAGGTCCACACAAGTGCTTCAAGTTTCCTCATGTGTCTGGCCATGGCTTCCATCTGCTGCTTTTGTCTCTGTATTTCCTGGTAGATAAAGTAGATGGCCGCTCCAACTGCTACGGCAAGCGCCGCTGTCATCAACGTGTTACTGTTCATCAATGGCGTATAAAAAGATTTGATTTGTCTAAGCTTAAACGTGATTATTTGAGATCAATGAACGCACTGGACGCACGTTTTCAAGTTTACCCACAATCTTCAAAACCGAGATCACAGAAATTCTGGAGAGCGTCATCAGGAAAGCCTTCGCAACCCTTTGTAGCCCTCAACTTATCCACACAGCTCTCGAAAAACTCCTCAGGAAAAGCTCTTGCTTCGGGCGCCTTCTTTCTTGACGGCATTGGCGGCAACCTTGAAGGCACTTCTACTTCTTTCTCAAGACCAGTATCGGGATCTGCGTAACAAAAAGTATCAAGCGTATTCATCTCATAGTCTGCAAAGTCCGGAAGGGTCAAAAGCCTATCAACGCAAGTGCAGTGGGCCTTTGAACCGACACAATAGTGTCCCTTTGCAGTAATCGGAGCCCTCACCTTTGCTTTTGTTGCGCGTCCCGGTTTACTTATCTTGGACGTTATCATGGCAGCCATTGTCGCCTTGCATTGGTCAAGGTAGTTGAGCGAGGCCGCTGCAATGTCTTCCTTACATTTGTCCAGCTCCTCTTTTGTGAGAACGTCCTTGTCGCATCGCTCTGCAATACGATCGACCAACTTTCTATAGTCTTGAAACTTTCTCGTCAGTTCCTTTTGCGCTTGCTTTACCGCCTTCTCGCATTTTCTGCGGTCTCTTAGGGGTGCAGTTCGGCATTTGCTGGAAGCTCTCGTGACTTCACGCTCGCAATCCTTTCTGGTTCTTCGTCGAGATTGAGATAACTCTTCGCGAATGCCGAAGGATAGATACCTCTCACCGTTGCCTCCGCGACTGAGACGGCGACGTCTCCTTGGTCTCGACCCGGATTTTCTTGATTTTCTTGATTTTCTTGCTTTGCGGCGACGTCGAGACCTGGATCTTGATCTAGAACGAGTTCGTCTCGGCATTGCTTTTTTGTTTTTTTTTGTGGATTGATCAGAGGTTGAGAAAAAAAGTCGAGGCATTTGTGCGCTTCGACAGACTTTTTTTTCTTTGCATCGCAGAAAAGGAAAGAAAAATGAAGTCCCTCTTCGTGGTAAATCTGAGACTTCCCAATGAATACAGGGAATGGGTAAACGACATGGTCAAAGCTTTTGTTGTGCTCACTTCGCTTCACGTCCTGCAGTATGGGGTTGGAAGAAGGGGAGGTGACGGTGGGCTCTTCAGTGCCAATTTTTGGCGCCTCATCATCTTCGTTATCATTGGCTTTAGCGCCTATTATCTGGTCGTCCGGAAGTTGATCCGCTTCCGTTACTTGGGCGAGGCAGAGGCCGATGACGGCCAATCACCCCATTCGTTTAACTTGTCCCTTGGCAATCTTTTCACTCCACTAACGAGATTTAGGGTGTGGCTCAAGGAGAAGCTCTAGTTTCTCCCCCTCTCCACGCTCTATGGTTGCACATTACCCAGTGCATCACAACTTAAGCTTCGCGAAGTCTTGGTCATCTCCAAGCTCTGTGGTTTCTTGCTCCAAATCCAATTGCACATTACCCAGTGCATCACAACTACTTAAGCTTCGCGAAGTTTTGGTCATCTCAACAAAGCTTGGAGCATGATACCACTGATAGATTTGGGCTTTGTCGTCAGAACGGATGTGCGGATGTGCGGATGTGCGGATGTGCGGATGTGCGGATGTGCGGATGTGGTTAAACTTCGACTCAAAGATTGAACCAT
>Ga0210074_1000680_pt1 | contig 11524 bp, 12 predicted proteins | sample China_Galinas_Co_FD_184860 | JGI IMG/M metagenome (GOLD analysis project Ga0210074, IMG submission 184860) | Wetland microbial communities from San Francisco Bay, California, USA, that impact long-term carbon sequestration -... | ecosystem: Environmental > Aquatic > Marine > Wetlands ... | reverse complement strand
CCAATTCGTTGTATTCTCTCCTCACCAACCGAGGAGGGAACGATGGCGAGAACAGTAGCGGGACTTCCAGCAGGGACGCGGGTCACCGACTTCATCAGCCTGGGTGCGGTCGCTGGGTGGATACCGATGGAGAAGGTCCGCAAGGTGTTGCGCGAGGAGGGTCGGGAGAGCCAGCGGCAGAGGAAGCTCCCGGCCCACGTGGTGGTGTACTACGTGATCGCACTGGCGCTGTACATGGGCGTCTCGTACGGCGAAGTCCTGCGGTGCCTGGTGGAGGGCCTGGGGTGGCTCGGGCTCCCGGTTCAGCGCATTCGCAGGACCGGCCCGTCGGGGATCTCCCAGGCGAGGAGCCGGGTGGGAGCGGAGCCGTTGCGGCGGCTCTACGAGGAGCTGGTCGAGCCCGTGGCGGTGGAGCGCACCCGCGGTGCGTGGTACCGCGACTGGCGGCTGGTCAGCCTCGATGGCAGCACGTTCGACGTCGCCGACGAAGTGGTCAACGCCGAGGCCTTCGGACGTCCGGGAGCCTCGCGCGGCAAGAGCGGCTTTCCGCAGCTGCGCTTCGTCTCTCTGGTGGAGTCCGGAACCCACGTGCTCTTCGGTGCCGAGCAGGGGCCATACACGGTGAGCGAGATCGAGCTCGCCCGCTCCGTCGTGACGCGCCTCAGGCCGCAGATGCTGTGCCTGGCCGACCGCAACTTCTACGGCTTCGCTCTGTGGAGCCAGGCTGCGGACACCGGAGCCGAGCTGCTGTGGCGGATGAAAAGCAATGCCGTGCTGCCTTGCCGTCAACGGCTCGAGGACGGCTCCTACCTGAGCAAAATCTACCCCACCACCAAGGACCGGCGTCACGATCGGCGAGGGCGGGACGTCCGGGTCGTCGAGTACACCCTCGAAGGCGTCGAGGATCCCGAGCCGCTCTACCGCCTCCTGACTACGATCCTCGATCCCACTGCCGCACCGGCACAAGAGCTGGCGGCGCTCTACCACGAGCGCTGGGAGATCGAGACCGCCTTCGATGAGCTCAAGACCCATCTGCGCGGGCGAGGCATCGTCCTGCGGAGCAAGACCCCTGAGCTGGTGCGCCAGGAGTTCTACGGACTCTTGCTCGCGCACTTCGCGCTACGCGGCATCATGCACGAAGCCGCCCTCCATGCGGACCTCGACCCCGACGAGCTGTCCTTCGTCCACACCGTGCGAGTCGTCAAGCGCAAGATCATCACCGCCGACTCTTTTTCCCCCTCAGGAGAGCCCGCTCTTCCATGAGATGCTCATCCAGGAGATCCTCGAAGTCCGGTGCAAATCCAGTCGAGGGCGAAGAAACCCCCGAGCCGTCAAGCGCAAGATGAGCAACTTCCCGACCAAGGCGCGGCAGACTCCGGGCTCTGAGAGAGCCGTGGTCACCGCCCGGGTCCAGTCTAAGTTTAGATTATTGGGGCTAGGCCGACACTGCCAAGACTTGAGCGGCCGCGAGACCGGTAATGATGAGAGCCTGCTTGCCTGCGTCGGAGACGTTCTGAGGTGGAAGGGAGGAGCCTTCAGGCCAGAGAGAAGCTTAATGCTCCGGCAGCACGCCATCGACACCGGGGAGCCCTACCAGACCCGCCTCAACCCTCCCCCCGCCCACCCGAGCCTCACCCATCCAGCCGGGACCCGCCCCGACGATCTCCTGGACGACTGACCCTGTGGTCAACCTCGACCTTCCCGATCCCGCCGCCCTGAGTTTCCTCTTCGAGTAGTTCACCGGGGCCGACGTGCTGGACGGCAGTGCGAGGCCGCTGTCCCAATAACTCGCGGCCAGGTCTGTTATGCGGTGATGTCGACCTGGTATGCTGTGCGTATGCGCACGACGATTTCACTCGATGACCGACTTGCGGAGGCGGTTCGTGCAAGGGCCGCCGAGAAGGGGGAGAGCGTAAGCGCCTTTATCGCGCGGACGCTCGACGATGCGTTGAAACGACCAGAACCGAAGGAGGAGCGGCCGTTTCGCCTCGTCACGGTGGGCGGTGGCGGCGTCCGCGGTGGGGTCGATCTCGATCGTCCCCGGGAGCTAGAGGTCGCCGAGGACGAAGCCATCTGGTCGAAGGGCGGCTGAGTCTCGTGCTGCTGCCTGACGTCAATGTCCTGATCTATGCCCATCGGGAAGACTCAACGGCGGAGCATTCGGCGTACGCCTCGTGGTTGAGCGACCTCGCGACGGGCGTCGAGCCCTTTGCCCTCTCGGTGCTGACACTTGCCGGTTTGGTGCGCATCGTGACCAATCCGCGAATCTTCAAGCGACCCTCGACCTTGGACGAGGTCTTCGATTTCATCAGGGAGCTCAAGGAGCGACCGACGGCCAGGATCGTTGCGCCCGGCCCGCTGCATCTCGAGATCCTGGAGGACCTCTGTCGACGTGCCGGGGCCACGGGAAAGCTCTCAGCGGACGCTCAACACGCGGCCGTGGCCATCGAGCACGGCTGCACGCTGGTCAGCACCGACTCCGACTTCGACCGCTTCCCTGGCCTTCGCTGGCGCCACCCGCTCAGAGGAACCGATCAGGGCGCCGGCGATACTCCTGCACGAGGTTGAATCCTTGGCGCCGGATGAGCGTGGCCTCTGCGGCGGTCCGTGGGAGGTGGAGCCGGTGGCGGGAGACCGGCTCGGACAGCCGGGGCATCCGGCGTATGCAGTGGTGCGGCGGGCGCGGCCGGTGGCCGAGGGCGGCGGGACGGTGGCGGTCTACGGGAGTTCTGCGGACGCGTTGCACACGGCGGCGGTGCTGCCGAGTCTTCGGGCCGGGGGGGCCGGGAATCTCCTGTGGCTGGGTCCGCAGCGGCCTGCCGGGGTGACGGTCCACGACGGGCGGTCGTTTCTGGGGCACGTGGCCGGACAGGGGCCGGCGGCGTCATTGGATCTGCCGCTCTGTCTGCACGTGGCGCGGCACTTCGCCGGGAATCTGGATTCGCTGGCCCTGCTGCACCGGTCGCTCGGCTGGCAGGCGCTGGCGTTGTTGGGCCGGGAGATGATGCGGCGCCTGACGTGAGGCCGCACTGTCGTGAGCGCCAGGCCGGCCGGGGCGCAGGACGATCCGGCCGGCAAGCCGTCTCTCGTCAAGCAGCAGTCAAGGGCTGGATCCGCTCGACCTCCGACCCTGACTCTTGAGCGGCGTCCCAGAGGTCGACGGCGCGCTGCGCATTGAGCCAGAGCTCCGGCGAGTTGCCGAACAGGCGTGAGAGGCGGAGCCCCATCTCGGGACTCACCGAACGCCGTTCGCGGATGAGCTCGTTCACGGTCTGGCGCGACACGCCCAGGGCTTCTGCTAGTCCCGACACCGTGAGGCCGTAGGCGGGAAGGAAGTCCTCCCACAGCATCTCCCCCGGGTGAATCGGCCGCACCGTCTTTCGTCTCTTCGCAATGCTCATGCAGTCAACTTGGCTTCAATGATCGTCGGTCACTTCGACGTCGTAGGCATCGGCGTCGACGAACCGGAAGCAGATTCGCCATTGGTCGTTGATGGCGATCGCGTGCTGCCCCTTGAGGCGCCCGCGTCACTTCGCCCGCAGGAACTCGTTCGGAGGGATTCCGGCCTGGCGCAGAACGGCCCGGAGGGTGCCTTGCGGCAGGGCGCCTGGATGATTCGGGATCGTGGTGTAGCGGTCCGTCGCCGGGTTATACCAGATCTCGTGACTGCCGGCGGCCTGCCGGTCGAAGTGGAAGCCGAGGGATTTGAGCCGCTTGATGATCTTGCGGTAGGAGAAACCGGCCAGCCGGCCCATCAGGCGCCTACGATGAGGGGGTAGTCGAAGGAGTCTTCGGCCGTGCGGAGCTCAGGCCCATCTTGGCGCTCGGCACGGGCTTCGAGGAGCTTCTTGGCGACGTCCCGGGCGATCTCGAGCGTCTCGGTGATCGTTCGGCCCTGGGCGACGAGACCTTGCACTTCGTCAGAGGTCGCGAGGTAGACCCCCTCGGGGAGCTTCTCGATGTGGAGGTTGAGCACGCGTTCCATCGGTTCGTCTCCTAGACCGTCGGAGCCTATCAGGGGTTGAAACGGGTCGCGAAGGGCGGTTCCCACACCAGGCCGGCAGTCTGTACGCCGCTCGTACGACCCGGCGCCGCAGATGCTCAGCCCATCCGTCAACTGTACAATTCATGCCCGCCAGATATGGCGAGGCCCCGGGCCGGGTTGGCGCCGGGGCCTCATGATGGCTCCTGGGGAGGGATTTGAACCCCCGACCAATCGGTTAACAGCCGACCGCTCTACCACTGAGCTACCCAGGAACTGGGCGGGCGCCGCCACTCGTGCGGGGGCGCTCGGGTCCGGGATTGTACCGATCCCGGGGGTCGGGCGCAAGACCCGCCTTAGTTGCTCTCGAAGTGTTCCAGGAGGAACGGCTTCAGCTTGCCGCTCCGGCTGGGGTGGCGCAGCTTCCTGAGCGCCTTGGACTCGATCTGCCGGATGCGCTCGCGGGTGACGTTGAAGCTCCGGCCGACCTCTTCGAGGGTGTGCTCGGAGCCTTCGCCGACGCCGAAGCGCATCTTGAGCACCAGCTCTTCGCGCGGCGTCAGGCTCTTGAGGACGTTGCGGGTCGAGTCCCGGAGGTTGGTCGTGATGACCGAGTCCATGGGGCTGACGGCGTTCTTGTCTTCGATGAAATCGCCGAGGTGGGAGTCTTCCTCCTCGCCGATGGGCGTCTCGAGGGAGATCGGCTCCTGGGCGATCTTCATGATCTTCCGCACCTTGGAGGCCGGCAGGTCCATGCGCTCGCCGATCTCCTCGGCGGTGGGCTCGCGGCCCAGCTCCTGGACCAGCGAGCGGCTGGTCCGGGTCAGCTTGTTGATGGTCTCGATCATGTGGACCGGGATGCGGATGGTCCGCGCCTGGTCGGCGATCGCCCGGGTGATCGCCTGGCGGATCCACCACGTGGCGTAGGTCGAGAACTTGTAGCCGCGGCGGTACTCGAACTTCTCCACCGCCTTCATCAGGCCGATGTTGCCCTCCTGGATCAGGTCCAGGAACTGGAGGCCCCGGTTGGTGTACTTCTTGGCGATCGAGACCACGAGGCGCAGGTTGGCGACGATCAGCTCTTCCTTGGCCTGCTCGCACAGGCGCTCGCCCTTGCGGATCTTGCTGATGGTGGCCGCGATCTCCGAGTGGGTGGTGCCGTAGCGGTCGTCCAGCTCCTTGAGCTTGCCGCGGTACTTCTCGATCCGCCGGCGATGGAGCGCCTGGAGCTCTTTGTTGGACTCCTTCTTGAGCGCGGTTTCGGCGCGGCGGATGTCCTGCTCGAAGCGCGAGAACTCGCGGTCGATCCTCTTCAAGAACTCCACCATGCGGTTGCGCGCCTGGAGGGTGAAGTCGACGGAGCGGATCTCCTTGGCGATCTTCGCCATCATCCGGTCGACCTCGCGGTCGAGGCGGTTGAACTCTTCGTCTTCCCCCTCGCACGCCTGCTGGGCCTTGCGCAGGTCGCCGATCTTGCCGTCGGTCTTGGCGATCCGCTCGAAGATCTTCATGTTGCTCTTGATGCGATCCTGGGCCTTCGAGTCCAGAGGCTCGGTGCCGTCGACCGCCATCAGATCCTGGAGCACCCGCTTGTCCTTCTGGGCGAGCTCGTTGAGCCGCATGAGCTCCTTGAGGATCACCGGGTTCTCGGACAGGGCCTCGAAGATCAGCCACTCGCCCTGTTCGATGCGCTGGGCGATCTCCACCTCGCCCTCCCGATCGAGGAGCGGCACGGTGCCCATCTCCCGGAGGTACATGCGCACCGGGTCGTTGGTCTTTTCGTGCGGGGTGAGCGTGTACTCGGTGCCGTCGTCGTCCTTCTTCTCGAACTCGCTGGCGACCGCGTCCAGCTCGTCGCGGTTCTGGTAGCGCTCCGGGCGGTCGATGACGTCGACACCCAGGCTGTCGAACCGGACGTAGACCTCGTCCAGCTCGTCGGGCAGCGTGACCACCTCGTCCGGCAGCATGTCGTAGATCTCGTCGTAGAGAAGGTAGCCCTTCTCCTTGCCGAGCTCGATCAGCTGCTTGACCGCGCTGTACTTCTCTTCGATCGGTTTGACTTTGGTCGCTGTTGCCAACGTCGTCTCCTAGTGTCTCGTCTTCGCGGGCGACTGCGGGCGCGCCGGAATTACTGCACGGCTCCCGGCTCGCCGGGGATTGCGCGGTGGAGGCTCTGGCTGAGCTTCTGCTTCTCGTCCAGGAGCGCTTCGAGGCGCGCAACGTCCTGTCTGCGCTGCGCGTCATGGATCTGGCGGACCAGCTCGCGCAAGCGCTCCTTCCTCCACCGGTGGCTCAGGCGTTCGATGCACTCCCACAGCCCGAGCCGGCGACATCCAGGCGGGTACTCCCGCGCGTTCTGGTACCGGGCCACCCGCGACACCGATTCGCCGTCCGCTCCCAAGGCATCGACCACGTCGCGGGCTGCCGGCAGACCCCCGTCCTTCTCGTATAGATCGCGCAGGACACGAAAAATATTCCGGCAAACCGGATCGAAGAACACCTCTTCGGGTGGCAGTCTTTCGAGCGGGGGCGCCTCGGTGTCGGGGCTGTTTTCGAGCAATCGGACCAGGACCTCATCTTCCAGGCTCGGCACGATCCCTTCGCGGCGGCCGGCGGACGGCCCCATCGAATCGATCGGACCGGTGGCGTCTGCGCGCCCCGTGGGCCCCCGCTGGACTCCCTCGGGACCAGGGGGCACCGAGGCCATGTGGGTAACGCCGCCGAACGCCTCCGGATTCCCCGGCGGCGGGGGCGGCGCTCCGGTGGGCGTGCCCGCTCGTCCGAACCGGGCCGCCCTCTCTGATCGCTCCGACCGGCCCGAGCGCTCCGCCCGTTCCGATTTAGCCGCCGAGTCCACCCGGCGGGAGAGCATCTCCGGCGGCACGCCGATGCGCTCGGCCGCCCGGCGCGCGTAGCCGAAGCGCAGGATCTGGTCCGGGATCGGGGCGAGCAGCTCCGCCACGGCTTTGGCGGCCTGGGCCTGCCCGCGGGGGTCGCGGTCCACGCCGGCCGGGGTCAGCCGCTCGAGCTCCTCGTCGAGGAGGTCGGCGGCGGATTCGACCGCGGTGCGGACGGCCTCCGGCCCGGCGGAGAGGCGGAGCGAGTCCGGATCCTCGCCTTCACCGAAGCGGGCCCGGCGGACGGTGAGCCCTTCGCCCAGCAGGAGCGCCAGCGATCTGCGGGCAGCGCCCTCGCCGGCGGCGTCGCCGTCGTAGCCCAGCACGACCTCTTCGGCGTAGCGCGTCAGGAGCTTCGCCTGGGCCGGCGTCAGGGCGGTCCCCATGCCGGCGACCACACCGCCCACGCCGGCCGCGGCGGCGCCGAGGACGTCGAAGTAGCCCTCCACCAGCACCGCCCGTCCGGTCTCACGGATGGTCTTCTTCGCCCGGTCCAGGCCGTAGAGAAGCGAGCCCTTGTGGAACTGCTCCGTCTCGGAGGTGTTGACGTACTTGGCCTTGTCGTCGCCCAGGGTGCGGCCGCCGAAGCCGACCAGCCGGCCGGCCGGGTTGCGGATCGGGAACATGAGCCGGTTGCGGAACCGGTCGTAGTGCCGGTCGCTCTTCTCTGAGAAGCCGATGAGGCCGGCCGCCACCAGGTGCTCGACGGGGTGATCGAAGCGCAGGGCGTCGTAGAGGTTCTGCCAGCCGTCCGGGGCGTAGCCGAGACCGTACTCGGTGGCCAGCCCGGGTGGAATCTTCCGGCCGTGGAGGTAGCGCTTGGGCAGGGTCTCGCGCTGGAGCGCCTCGACGAAGAACTCCTGGGCGGCCTCGAGCACCCGCCGCAGATCGGGAGGGCGGTTGCGGTCGGGGGTGTCGCTCCGGGTCGGCAGGGGGATGCCGTAGCGCTGGGCGAGGGACTCGATGGCGCCGGGGAAGTCGTCGCCGGTCAGCTCCATGTGGAGGCCGATGGCGTCACCGCCCTTGCCGCAGCCGAAGCAGTAGTAGAGGCCCTGGGTCGGGTCGACGGAGAAGGAGGGGGTCTTCTCCTTGTGGATCGGGCAGAGGCCCTTGAAGCGGTGGCCGGCGCGCTGAAGGCGCGTGTGGTCGGAGGCGATGTCGACGATGTCGATCGCGTCCCGGACGGCCTGGACGAGCTGGGGCGTGATGTGGATGTTGCCGAGGGCCATGCTCTTTCCTTTAGATGCGAACCGGGGCGGGAAGGTTTCGAATTCCGAAAAATCCATCGCCACCGGGACTGGGTCGAACGGCCCCGGCTCCGGGACGCCACGCGAAGACGGACGGCTGAGCGGGTAACGCGTGGCTCGGCTCGGAGCGCGCCGGACCGCCTGAGCTGCTCAACCGACAATGCGAGCACGCTCCTCGACGCCCTCCACCGGGGCCGCTCGACCCAGTCCCTACCTGCCCGTCCGGTGCTGCGAAGCGGTCCAGCCAGCGGGAGAGGGATCGAGGGTGAGGGGGTGAGCTGTCACTCCCCGCGAAGGGTGACGACGGTTGCGCCGTCGCCGCCTTCGCTCGGCTTTCCCGGCCGCTGCGACCCGACGGCGGGATGGCCGCGGAGGTGCTCCCGGACGGCCTTCTTGAGCCGGCCGGTGCCGTGGCCGTGGACGATCCGGACGGTGGCGCGCGAGGCGAGGAGCGCCTGGTCCAGGTAGTCGTCGACCTTCTTGAGCGCCTCTTCGACCCGCTCGCCGAGGAGGTGGAGCTCGGCCGGTGCTTCCACCTCCAGCACCACATCCTGCTGGGCGCGGCGCCGTCGCCTGCCCATCGAAGACGGCCGTTTCTTCGGCGCCTTCTTCTCCTCCGCCAGCGCGATCAGCTCGTCCGCCGCGCAGCGGAAGGTCTTGCCACGGACCTTGACTTCCGCCTTGCCGCGGTCCAGGCTCTGGAGCCCCCCCTCCCAGCCGAAGGTCTTGTGGCGCACCCGGCCGCCCTCGCGCAGCTCCCCCGCGCCCTCCGGCTCCGCCTCCGGGTACTCCGGGGCCTCCTCGAACACCCGCTCCGTCGCCTCGGACGCCAAGCCCTTCTTGCGCCCCTGCTCCACCTGTTCGACGATCCGCTCCACTTCGTCGCGGAATTTCCGCCGGGTCTCGGTGCGGAACCGTTCGAGCTCCGCTTTCATCGCCTTGGCCAACCCCTTGCGCTCGGCCGCCAGGTCCAGCCGCGCTTCCTCCAGACCTTCGCGCTCGCTCGCCACCCGCTCGAGCTCCCGATCGGCGCGGCCCTTGGCGTCGGCCAGCTCCCGGCGGACCTTCTCCACCTCGGCGATCATCTGGCGCAGCTTCAGGTGCTCGGTGCCCAGCCGCTCCTCGGCCCGGTCCAGCCACGCCCCCGGCAATCCCAGCCGCCGGGCCAGGGCCAGCGCCTCGCTCGCCCCCGGCGGGCCGGGCAGCAGGCGGTAGGTCGGCTCGCCGGTGGCGCCGGAGAACTCCATCGCCGCGCAGGAGGCACCGTCCATCTCGAGCGCCGCCGCGGCGAGCTGGGTCAGGTGGGTGGTGATGACCGAGAGACACCGGCGTGCCAGCAACCCTTCGAGGAGCGACACGGCGAGCGCCGAGCCCTCTTCGGGGTCGGTGCCGGAGCCGAGCTCGTCGAGCAGGATCAGGCTGTTCGGGCCGGCCGCCTCCCACGCCTCCTTGAGCCGCAGCAGGCGGCCGCTGAACGTGGACTGTTCCGCCAGCAGGTCCTGCTCGTCGCCGACGGTGGCGACCAGGGCGCTGACCTGGGGCAGGCGGGTGCCGACGTCGGCCGGCACCGGTAGGCCGCACTGGTTGGCGAGCGCCAAGAGGCCCACCGTCTTGAGGGCGACGGTCTTGCCTCCGGCGTTCGGGCCGGTGACCACCAGGCAGCGCGCCTCGTCCGCCAGCTCGAGATCGAGCGGGATCACCTCTCCCTGGTGCCCCGGGTGGCCGAGAGCGATCTCCCGCAGCTCGGCCAGCTCAGGGGTCAGCAGGGGATGCCGGGCGCCGCGGAGGACCAGCTCACCCGGCCGTGCCAGCTCGGCCAGGCGCCCGTCGGTGCGCTCGGCGAACCGCACCGCCGCCTGCGCGGCGTCGAGGACCCCCAAGAAGTCGGCGTGAAGCGCCACCGCCTCGAGCGACGAGCGCACCGCCCGGGCCAGCTCGGTGATGATCCGCCGCCGCTCGTCCTCCTCGTCCTCGAACGACTGCTGGAGGGTATTGTTCTCCTCGACCGCCTCGAGCGGCTCGAAGTAGAAGCTCTTGCCGCTGCCGGAGCGGCCGTGGGTGAGGCCCTGGACCCGCCCGCGGGAGCCGGCCTGGAGCACCAGCACCAGGCGGCCGCCGCGCATCGGCACCGTCTCCTCCGACAGGGCGGTGCGGTGGTCTTCGACGTAGGAGGAGAGCTGGCTGTAGAGCCGGTCGCGGGTCGAGCGGATGCGCCGCCGCACCTCCGCCAGCCGGGGGCTCGCGTCTTCCCGCACGTCGCCGCGGCGATCCAGGGTCCGGTCGATCGTGCGCAGCAGCTCAGAGACGTCCGGCAGCGCCGCCGCCACGGTGCCCAGCTCGGGGCACGGCGGCTCCTCGGCCTCACCGACCCGCCGGGCTGCACCGCGGGCGGCGCGCAGCATGTCGGCCACGCGGACCACGTCGTGGCCGTAGAGCTCCGCCTGGGGCGCACTGATCCGGTCGAGAAGGTCCTGAACGGGGAAGTCCAGCGGGCTGACCAGGGGGCCTTCCTGGACCAGCCGGGTCACCTCTTCCACCCGGCGGCGCCGGGACGCCAGCTCGTCGGCATCGGTGAACGGGGAGAGCCCGACGATGCGGGAGCGGCCCAGGTCGGTGGCGGCCAGCTCGGCGACGAGCGCGAGCAGGCTGTCGAGCTCCAGGGCCCGGCGGGAAGCCACCGAGCAGACCGCGGGCACGGTCGCCGCGACCGTCTCGTCCTGATCTGGCGGGATCATGCTTCAAAGCCCCTGGCCAGCTGACGGGATAGGGGGACCAGAGGAGACAGGGCCGGCAGGGCCGGCGGTGGTTCGATCGGGGCCAACGAAAAACGGGAGCGGCCGGAGCCGCTCCCGCTCTTGGGTATACCGAAGTCCTCGCGCGTTACGCGAGACCGGCACGCCGCTCTTCGGAGAGCTTGCGGAGCATCTTCTTGCGCGCCTGCATGGTCTTGCGCTTGCGTTTGACCGAAGGCTTTTCGTAGTGCTGGCGCTTCTTGAGCTCGGTCAAGACACCTGCCTTCTCGACCTTGCGCTTGAAGCGGCGCAACGCACTCTCGAAGCTCTCGTCGTCTCGGACTGAAACAGCCGGCATGAACCTGATCACCTCTCTCTCGGTTCGATTTTTGTCGGCGTCGGCGTCGACCCATGGCCACGACAATGCCTCGGGCCGACCCTTCGGGGAGTACGCTCGCGGAGAGCAAGCCAGCGAGGGGTACACCGGTCCCGACGCCGCGCATTCTCTCCCGAGTCGGGGGCGGTCGTCAAGCCGGGGCGAGAGCGACGTTCGTAAGGCGATCACGCCACCCCGCCGCGCGGCCTCCCCGAGATGCCCCGCCTCAACCCAGCGAGCCCGCCGGGAGGGGGCGTCCCCTTCCCCCCGCGAGGGAGGGAAGGGGATCG